>JAAUXT010105862.1_pt1 | contig 21813 bp, 23 predicted proteins | sample 7278171 | NCBI WGS metagenome assembly JAAUXT01 (sample SAMN14350112, study PRJNA611818) | marine sediment metagenome | isolation source: surface marine sediment (1.8m) | place: French Polynesia: Moorea | collected 2018-08 | reverse complement strand
GTGTGTGTGTGTGTGTGTGTGTGTGTGTGTGTGTGTGTGTATGTGTGTGTGCATGCGTGCGTGTGTGTGTGTGTGTGTGTGTGTTACTCACGTCTTCCCCGGTGGGCAGTTTGACGGGGAAAGGCTCGCTCCACAGCAGGATGCCCGTCGTGTCCCGCTCTGCGCCGCCGCGCCACGGGAAGCCCTCCAGCGGAGACGAGTCGTCCCCGAGCCAGTTCGGGTCGGCCTGAAGCAGCGAGATGGCGTGTGTGTGTGTGTGTGTGTGTGTGTGTGTGTGTGTGACAGAGCGAGAGAGAGAGAGAGAGAGAGAGAGAGAGAGAGAGAGGCAGACAGACAGACAGACAGACAAACGGACAGACAGGCAGCCAGGCAGGAAGACAGACAAGGTCCTGTTTCTGTGGTGTGGAAACACTTTCCCACTTCATTGCACAATGAATACGGCATGTTGCTCATTTGATTTGCACAAGGAACTGCAACTCAGGATGCATTCACAGTAAATTCAGTTTCCGTTGTACGAGTACTCACCCCTGCATTGAGGTAGCGTAGAAAGAAGTCGAGGAGAAACGACTTTCCCTTGCGGAACGCGCCGGCGACGGACACGACGACGACGTTCTTGTCGCGGACGCGCTCGTCGAGCAGAATCTCCTCCAGGGCCTCCTCGTCCAGGTCGAACGAGTGGTCGTCAGTGGACGCGTTCACAACCTGCACCGGGCGACCCTTGAGGCGGCTGCCGGTCGCTGATACTGCATATGAAGAACACAGGGTCAAAGACACGGGTTCTCGATATGTCGTATTCACGCACGAAAAGGACGCAGGCAAATTGCCCTCAAAGAACGCCGCGTCTTGTAGATCTACATGGGTGTGTTTTAGTGAAGGATGCTTTGCTGTGGCTGTGGAGAGAGCCAAACAAGGGTTGTACAACATGGCGTCAGAGTGGGGGAGCATCCGTGCATCAACCATGTGAATGTGAACCCAACTGTTTCAGTTGCATTCGCCAACAAACGGTGAGGAATCAGGTGCGTCGGCCCGTTGATGCGAGACGTCGCACGTTGGACGCTAGTTGCGGACACCTTGTCTTTGCACTCACTAACTTGCATTCAGCGCGAAAGAAGCTGACCGGACGCAATAAGTTGACGGACGTTCATCCGTAGTGACGCTGAATGCGTCATTTTGCCTGCACAGTGTGAGGGTGGCTTCTTCACCACTGGCGTCCACAAACGACGACGCAGCGCTAACACAAAGTTCCAAGCATCGAGACACTTCCTTGACCTCAGTGCGTGTCAGCATTTTCTGCTGACGGAATCCGTGCGCACACCGTTTTCGAACTCACCTAACATCTGAACCGTTGCTCACAAAGAGAACGAGCATCTCCATCTCCACTCGAAATCACTGAACTTTGAGTTGCTTTACCTTTTGACACTTGAACACGTTCTGAGTTCATCGTGGTGCGTAGAACTGCTCAGCTGTAACTTTCAGTTACATCCCAACATCAGCTTTGCACGTACGTGTCTGTCGTATCACATCAGCTTCTGCCTTGTTCTACTGTGAAATTCAGCTTTCCTTTCCATGTTGTTTGTTTTTCGAGCAATATTCTCACACAGCTGATGCACTTTCAACACTTCCAATGAGCGATGATATCTACACAAAACAGGACATCAATGCATTTCTGGAGCATAAATTATGACATCTCAATATTGCATTGAAGCCAGTCCTTTTTTCTCTCACTCCTGTGTACTCAGAGCATGTCAGGCACAAAGCCACCGAACATGTCAATTTATTCCCTCCACATCCGCACCCTCTGTTTACTCGGCTTTACGTGCACTTTGGTCGTCTCAAAATCACAAGCCAAGATGCACAAAAGTTGCCAGCGAGCTCAATTGAAACGTTTGCCCTCAACCATCATCCGTGTTTGTCGCATTCCAATGCAAATGGTGTTGTCAAGTTCCCACATCTCAGTCTCAACATGAAGTGCAAAAGCAGCACAAGAAACTGTCTTTTTGCCACTGTACAATCGCGTACGGAGCCTCAACTGAACTTGACCAACTGGAACGCATCCACAGAGACAGCTAGAATTGAACATCTTCGGCTCAGCGCGACAAACTTCGCGGGACGGCAACTCCAGCGCCATCTGACACTGGATTGAACGGACTCGCGACGCGTCCACGCACTGTTTAGCCTGTCAACCTTTTGGCCAAGTGAGAGTTTCACAGTTGACACAATCAATGAAGGTTGCTGCATACAGGGATCGATTTGTGGTACAGAAACGAGATGATCATCAGGTGAGAGAGAAACAACGCTCGCAGGCATGTGACTGGCACGTGACCAAGCAAAGCCAACTGCCTGATCCGCATTTGGGATGGATTTTTTGCCAGATGGAACAACACCAGTCGGACCGAGACTGGGAGGGAACAAGGAGTGGTCACAGGAGAGGGCGGTCTGTGTTTTTTGGAGGGGGGGGGGGGAGCACGCGCATGTTCGTCAGTTTGTTCGCGGTGGCGCTGGCAGAGGAGGAAGGCTGAGGGGACGGAAGGTTTCAGTTTCTTACCCTGATGAAGCAACACTTCACACCAGCTCGTACCAAGTCATCCAAAACCAATGAGCAGCTTCCAAACTCTGAAGCTGGGGCTGCAACACGTTGGGTGTGTCCATTCAGGACAAGTCATTGACCGACGGATCAATTCTTTCCACTGACAGGCCAGCTGCACAACTCACGCTCGTACCCAAAACCTTCACAAAAACAGATGAAGGTTGGGACAAACTCGTACACAACGAAACGTACATCCTCAAATGATCTGTCTTGTGCGCAAGGCACAAAAGTGCAAGCATGCGACCTCAGCCCTTGCAGAAAGCTGTTCAATTCAACAGGAGTTTCCTCCCTCGGATCCCCTTTGGAAGCGAAAACCGGATCGTGGATTGCCGACGGGAGGCGAACAGGTTCACTGGGGTGGGACACAACTAACAGTCGCCTTCGCCGTTCTGGCAACTTTCGTGTCGCGTGTCACCTGAGGACCAAGTGCTGTTGACGGTGATGACAAACCCGTGTGAAGTTTCTGACTGCAAGTGGATGGTGTCAAGAGACTGAACCTGCCAGTGTTCTTGATGTTTGACAGGGACTCGGGTTCGGATTCACGCACAGAGGTCGACACCTGTCAGCCTGACGAGACAGAACTGTCAGACTGACACCGTATGTTTCGTCACCTTCAGCAGAAGCCACAACGTGGTCACTGATGACGGCTCAGAACTGAGTTCATCATGTTCACCAAACTTTTTCACTTGGAAATTGCGTCGTTCACTCCCTTGTCCTCAAGAACTGTGACAGACAACCCGTCATTTACCGCGTTGATACATGCTACGCGCTACAAAGAGCAGTTACATTTGTTCTGGTGGCAAATCTGATCACTGTACCGACCTGGAGCACCAGAATTTGAATCTTGGCCTACGTCGGCCGCCATTGCTGTATCGTGACGTTTTCCCAGGATGCATTGCGCAGTGACGTCACGCACTACTACGGGCTCTGCAGATCATTGCGCCACAACAAAATCCGGGTTTAAGCATTGAATTACACAGCAAAAGCTCCAAATGATCAATTTTACGACAGATATGACAATTTATTGTTCCAATTATGGCAGCATTTTGGAGCGTTGTCATGACAAAAATGCTTTTGTGAGCAACAGATATGAGAACTATTTTTCGACAGGTGCGCAGAGTTAAATACAGTAAATAGAGTAAATACTACGCACAGCCCTGCATGATGTCGAAAATCGGTGAGTAAGAGTTTTCTTTGCATGCAAAACCTTATCAAATTGCGTAGTTGTGTGTCACACATACCATAATGCAAACCTGGAAAGGCTTGGGAGTCAAAATACGGGTCGAAAGGGATTGTTGCATGTGTTTTGGTGGCTCAAATTTGGCATTGAAAAAGAGCAGTCGGTTCTGACATCTTCAGATCCTTGTTCATCGAACATGTCATGTGTGTTGGGCACACGCAGACTTCTCAAAATACCACTATTTACACACACATTGCGTCACAGGTTTGAAAATTGTTTTCTTTGAGGACCGTAAACACATTGGAGACACATCACAAGGTGAGTTCATGCTTTGATTTGGTTGTGGGACGTCACTTTCTTTGAAAATGTATCGATTTGCGATGAAATACAAAGTGTCAAACAGGTTGACAAGGCGTGGAGGGAAACTTTGTTGCAAAATCCGGTTTGGAGATTCTCTGTGTTTCACCCCGTTTGCGCTCTCAAAAGTTGTCAAGTCTGCGCCAGAATTTCTCTTCCCTGCAGATCCAAGAAAGTAAAATTGGAATCGGCTCTTATCAACCTGTGTTTGCAAAGCAATGATATCAGCAAAGTTTTTGTTTTCCCCGACTCGGCGGTTGATGGAGCCACCGGACTGTGACCTTAGAAACAAGCGAGTGAAAACATTGTGCAGGTCATGTTGTCTGCCTCCATTCATCGTGTTTTCGCAAACTCAGCACCTCCAATGATCAACAAAAGCGACCAGTCCTACTTTTGAGACCACTTAACAAACTTCAAAAAATCCCAAAATAATTTTCAGTCACAGTTTGAGGTACTGTCTAATCGATGCTGCATACATTAAAAACGCAGCTTTCTGCGGGTCAAGGACGAGCATAGCTCTCGGTTGTTGGAAGCCATAGCCACCCACACACTGTTTGAAATGGCCATTTTAGTCACTAAATGGAGCCTTTTCAGTCTCGGGGACACCCCAAGTGCCCTTAGCAACTGTCCAAATTGTATCGGAACCGGTGAAGTCTTGTAAACTGCAGATATGAAGAAGGTAAGCGGAGTGTTTACTATTTTCCATGCAGCTCTGAGTGGATTCATTCATAAATGGTAGTAAGTTACTCCTACACCCAGTGAATGATTGGAATTGGGAGTCCTTTGTTTGCGTGTTCTGCTTCTCAAGTGGCGTTGTCTTTTGTCTGGACTGGCAGAGAGCTGTAAATATTAGTGCTTAAAGGCTCGGTTTCGATGGCGATGAAGGCCAGAGCTCAGCAACGCTGCAAGACGCACATATGGGAAGAATGAGAAGTATGCGCAGCCCACATATCTGCCATCTTTTTTCCTCGTCTGAATTTTTCATGGGCCATTGTTCAGGCGAATCCCTTTTCGACTGATAACGTAATGACTCGAGCTCTGGTCATTCTCAATTTCATCCAGCTGCTAAATTGCCGGGTAGGTTCTGTCCAGGTGGCTGGCAACTATCTTGACCATCAGCAATTGTTCGAAGTCTGTCTCGGCCATAAAGCCGGGGCAGCTTTATCATTGATGCAGTCAATTGCAATTTCCAGGGTCAGAGTTGGATCAAGTGATGTAAAATACTGGATTCACCTCTGGATGTTGCTTGACCCACTCGATATTTATTGGGTTATTGAGGTGGAAGTTGTGTCATTGAGATAGAAGTGGGATTCAAGATGGATCTTGACGTGGTGATAAGATCTCGGGGTCCCTGGGAAGCAGCAATTGACTTTCCTGTCGTTGGTCCGAGGCAGGGGTTTTGTGGTCACGAAATTGGTGGTCTTTTGGTGGTGGTGCAAGTTTGAGCACGCACACCACAAGTGGAGTTGGACTTTGTACTTCTTTTCCGGTACCGCGTGTACGAGTGCAGAATTTGTGTGCAAACGAGCAGACACACACGCACGTGCACGCACACACACACGCACGTGCACGCACACACACACACACACACAGAGGCACATAGAGCTCCAGGCACTCAGACAGGCAGGCACACACACACACACACACACACACACGGACAGACACACACACACACACACACACACACACATACATACATACACACACACTCACGGGGAAGGAACGAATTTCAATGGGAGTCTGAAAAGACCGCTTTTCACAGGTTGTCAGAGTCTGAAGTGACATTTTTGCTGGAGGAAGGAGGGCGAGTGTCTGATCTTGTCAGACAAGAGCAAGACTGCTTTCGTCTTTGATGTCCGTGATGCGGTCTCTTGTCTGCAGTCGGTGAGAGAGAGGGTCTGTTGTCTTGCCTCGGATCTGGTTTGTCTCGTTGTCTCGTGTTGGCAAAGTGCATATGATCAGTCTGCTTCTGGTTTTGCACATGGAGGGACGAAGAAAGTCCCAAAGGTGGGACGAAATGTGCGTGTGTCTGCGTGTGTGCGTGTTCACAGCTTGGCGTGGGACTGGGCACAGGCTCCTGTTGTCTTCTGGTATCACAAATTCTGACGCTGTGCCCTTCAGTTCACAAGGGCGCGAACCGAGTCCACGCCCATCAACTTGTGCAGGACGCATCCCACGACTCATCCAGTGGAAGAATCAAGTGATCAAGTGCAAAAGAGGCTTCACCGCAGATGACGACAACACCCGCATTTGAGACTGAATTAGATTCTATTTGCATCTCAAGGCTGATAGAACTAACAGGAGGCACCACCACCACAATCAGACCCAGTTCCACAGAGAGAACCTGAATGATCTGTGTCAAAGTCCGTGGGCTGAAGTCACTGCTGGATACGAGCTCCGGTCTGAGATAATTCCCCCGGCCCTGAGCCTCGCCCCGGAAGCCGCCGCCAGATACAAGAGACCACTGCCCGGCAGGTGAACTCAACGCGAGACAATAGCGATATCTAAATATGGAGTATGCTGTATTTTGGATTTATTTTGGAGTGATTGGGAATTTGGCTTCAGGTGCACATGGGAGAGTCCGAGGAGACTGACTGATTGATGATTTCATCCCACGCGGTGGTGGCTGCAGTAGCGCTCCGGGGAGGGAGGGAGTGGGTGGGACGGACCTCCAGGGGGGACGACGGACAAACACATTGTGATGCTAATTGAACAGGTCTGGTCCGCTCAGTATCGATCAGACCCGGTACACATTGAACAAGTTCGGTCCGCACAAGTCTGTAAAGAGGTCTCGTGCACATTGTACTGATTCTGGTCTGCATCGTGTTGGTTCAGTGAATGGTTCAGTTGCTCCCACTACGATTTGGTGATTGCAGACTAAATTTCAACATCGCCTGGACATCTCGTATCTGCGTATCTTTAACCAAACCGGCTGGTCACACACACACACACACACACACACACACACACACACACACACACACACACACACACACACGTTCGCGTGCACAAACACACACGCACATGCAAACACACAAACACGCGCACACTCATGCTGGAGTCGCAGTCACACACACAAACAGACACACCCGTATAGTTACACACACACTGAACACGCACACCTAGCGTACGCACACACACACACACACCTTTTTCTGTCGTGTGGCGTGGGCAACAGGTTGGCGGGGTGTTGTGTTGCAGTGACACGAAATAACAGGAGGCCAACCCCATTCACAGGTCACACACAGACACACACACACACACACACACACGCACAACACACACACACACGCACACACACACACACACACACACACACACACGCACACACACACACACAGCAGGTTTTGGAAAGCTTTTGGACAAAATACATACTTTGGTACAAGAACTCTTGAGGTCACCGTCAGGTGAACGGAAAAGTTGGATTTGCGCAAAAGACGGATTCCGATTGGAGTTTGCAAGGTCGTCGTTCAAACACCTTCAGTTTGAATTTTGACTTGGAGGATCTCCAACCGACCGACCAACCAATCAACCGAGCAACAGGTGCGTCCAGGCACCCTTGGCCTCTCCAGGGTACTGCTGGCCGGTGGACCATGCGCATTTTGTCTCCAAGGAGACCAACCCAGCGGGCAGAGATGGGAGCGAGGTCACAGTCACTTGGCTGCCAGCCTCCGAATGAGAGACACGGGTACTGACTGGACATTGGTCTCCGCATTTGAACCCAACTGAAAAGGGAAACACAGCAGGAGAAACACGGACCTGCAGGTTTCGATGGACGACGAGCCTCTCTCGCAGGTGGTTTTTGCACTGCACATATTTTCAGTACAATAGATACTAAATCCGGCGCACGTCAGAAGGTATGGTGATGGATGTCTTCCGGTGTGTAGGTGGCTTCGCTCGATCCAATCCTGTCTTCGGTGCACGTGGCGAGTTGAGTGTGCGTGCGTGGTTTCGTCGCTTCAGTTTGAGTTGGATTTTTGGTGAAAGTCAAGGTGTCACTGGAAAAGCCCAAACGTGTTTCTGGATTGCGTGTTGGGTCCTTGTCGTGCGAGCACACATCGTTGCGTTGCGTCCCATGCAGTCAGTTGGCATCGTGCGTGCAGGCGCAACCGCATGACTCATCCAGTGCGTGTACGAGTCAAACGCGCTTGATCATGGCACGGCGGTTTGACTCTTCGCTTGAGGTGATTGCTGTAAAGCATTGCGTGTCTTTGCAGATTTTACTGTGTAAGGAGCGGGACACTGCCCTCGCGCAATCGCTCCACAACCACAACGCGGACGGAGTCGTGCGGCAGCAACCCCACAGCCACGTGACCAGCGGAGGTTTTCACAATGGCTCCGCGTCAGCAGTCCAGCCTCCGCCTCCGCGTCCAGCCCCGCCGCACCCTCCCGCCCACCACCCGCACCACCCGCACCCTCCCCCCGCGGCCGCGCCGCCTCACCCCAGGCCCCCGCCCCCAGCAGCCGCGCCCCTGAACCCCGTGCTACACCAAGGCTTCGTGATCCCCCACACCCCTCAGGCGGTGCTGTCTCAGATGGCCCTACTGGGCGCCGCCAACCTCAAGGATGGTCTCTTAGTCCAGCAACACCAGAACAGTGTCTTGGCTGCGGCCGCAGCCGCCAACAACCACTTCCCCAAACCGTTCAACGGGACAACGGCGAACTTCGCCATCAATAGACCTGATAATAAACAACAGGTGATCAACGAGATCGCGGCCAGTTTGGCGGACGTGAAACCGTCCGTCACCCAACAGCCCCTGAGCATCGCGACTTCCAATTCCTACTCGGACAGTGGTCAGCCGAGCCCGGCCACCTCCACCACCAGCATCACGTCACAGGTGCTCAAGATGCAGGCGGCGGCCGAGGCAGTGGTGTCGCACCCTAGCGGCAACGGCGGAGGAGGTGGCGGCGGCGGTGGCGACGCCTTCCTCAGCTCCGTCAACGACAACGGAAGTGACGTAGGGACACCGCAAGATGGCGGCCCCTTCAACGTACGCGTCCCCAGCAACATGTCGAACCTGAGCATCGACGACTCGTTCCTCGGCACGATGACGGGCGGCAGCGCGATGCAGACCGGAAGCGGAAGCTTCGATCAGCTGTTCGACGGGGACAGCAACATGGGCGGAGACTACCAGCAGGACCTCTCATTATCGCCCCACTCCGGATTCAGCATCCCAGAGTCTGGGAACCTCACTATCGCCGAGCAAGGTAAGCTTTGGTCTATTTGGTTCATATTTTCAGGCCTTGACTCCACCCGCAGAACAGAACCTGTGACCCGACGATTGGCGCATTCCTGCAGCCTGGCCAACACTACGAGTACTCGAGTTTTCTCAGTGCGCATGCGTTCTGTGCACCGCGGATCACGTGTCCGTGCCGTCCAATGAAAAGTGCTGAGTGAGGTGGGGTGCCTGGTCTTCGGACCAGGGGCAGAGGTTCCGTTTCCGGTCATGGCCAGCGGTCACCTGACAGAGCTTCTGCTAAACTGTTGGTCTGTCCAGGATAGGGGCACGAAGGTGGCGCAATCCCAGCCCCAGATGAAAACTAATTTTCTAACACAATATGAAGGAGGGATTGTCGAGTGTTGTTTACCGTGCAAATAGTTGTCTTTTGGACTGTACCTTTGGTACGTGTGTTATTCCCTTATCTGTGCGTGATGATAATGTGCTTTCTGCTACTGCAGATTTCGCGCCTTTTCTGCAATTTGTAAAGACTTGATTTGTTTATGAGGCGCCTTTTGACGCTCGCAAACGTCATTGAGACAGAGTGCTGCGCAACCTTTTTCCTTGGGACCTGGGCGGGTTGAGTGGACATCTTTCAAGGTTCAACCTCACCCTGTTCTCGACTCGTACCCTCATTTGGGTTCACTGGCAACTCCGGAAAAAGATCTGTACAAGCTGTGGCCGCAAGATCTGGAGTTGCTTGAAAGTGGTTCCACAGTTCACACCAAATTGGACAGGTGAACCTTGATCTTTCTCAAGCGTGTGTGTCTGAATTTTGCCTGCGTGTCTGAATTTTGCCTGCGTTGGCTTGTCTCGTCTTTTAGTGCTGGCCGGATCAGGATCCAGTATTTGAGACTCTCATTTGCCAACGTGGATCGATTGTCAGTTTCAAATTCATTGCGCAATGCATAACAGCACAGCTACGTACTCAAACAGGATGCGCAGTCGATCGTCAGACATCTGTGCACTTGCCGCAGAGAAAAAAACTGAATTGATGGCACTAACACACGGCACTGAAGCCATTCATACAGACAGCATTGGATATCGATTCCAAAGCGAGATAATCGCCAGGGACGGGCGGAAATCCTGTTACATTCACACTGGTGGCGTCATGCGTTGCGTTCCTGTCATGTCCCAGGACAAGTTACGAGTAATGGCGTTGCATCGCATTGAATCCATGCGACGCCCAAAGCACGAAAATTGACTTGACACGTGACGCGTCCAGTGTGACTGAGCCTGCCCCGGGGTTGGGTGGGGAGAATCCAGGACGCAGCTCGAGACCGGAAGTGAGGGAATCCCCCACAAGCACCTCGCCTGCCTGCCTGCCCGGCCGTCACCGCAAACCTGGCTGTTTACATTATTATCATGAGAGAAGAGCTACGTACTGGTCATGTGACCAGTAGGTGAGAGAGGATTGTCACTGTGACCCACATAGCATCGAGAGCATATCACACAACAGCAGCCCCTTCCAAAAAGGCAATACTTTGTACTTGCACCACAACACAAGGCGAAGGAGGGAGGCGAATCAACGTCACCTGTACGGTTGCATGGCCGTGCACAGCTATTTTACGTTGTTGGGTAAGTTCTGCTATATTACCTGGCTCATTACATATCAGGCGTTGCTGCATCCGTCAAGGTAGTTGGATGCGTGTCGTGAATGGCGAGGGACGAGGCGACTCGAGGTGTGGAGACGAAGCTGGAGTCAGACGTTAACTATTGATCCACGACGCAGTTTCAAAACACAGCTGTTTGTCTATTGCCCTACTTGTGTTGTACAGTATGCAGTACACACAAATAGAGTTTCTGCGTCGTTGACTGCAAACATGGGAGTTCGTTGAACTGGTGCCTTTTCTGCAAATGCCTATCTCAGGACAGACGGGACGTTTGTGTATGCGTGTGTGTGCGTGCGTGTGTTGGACACAGTACGAGTGATGCAAGTTGCTAAGCACTGTCCCATGTGTGTCCATTCCATTCGGGCCCCGGAGGACCCAATTGTGTTCAGCAACAAGCCAGTCCCAACACAACCCATCCCAGACAGTGTGTTGCGTTCATCAGAACGACGTGCAGCTGATGGAAGAACAAACACACGAGGCGCAGCTGTCCCATTGCTTTTTGTTGACTGGGTGGGTCAGCTGATGGAGCTTTGCAGCTTCAAAGAGACAAGATTGAATGGCGCACAAAAAAGGAAACCGGAAATGACCATCCCCATTACCCTTGATGTATGGTGCGTCGCAAATTAATTAATTTGGCCCCATTCTGTGCTGTGTTGATTCAGTGCTTCATTTTACATAGGAATCTGTTTTCTTGTTTCATCCTCCACTGCCTGAAAGTACAGACTGCACCTGGAACTTGATACCCCGTGCAATTGTCGGGTGCAGGCTTGGTTCACGTTGTTTGGATGCGTCGCACAGTGGACTTGTTGCACAGGGACGCACGCTCCGGAAGAAAAGTCCTTTTTCATTGTGGTTTGTGCGACGATTAAAAAGACGACTGTTGGTCCTTTGAAAGAAGGGCACAAGATTCTGAGTGCGTGGTTATGGTTTCAGTTGATGGTGGTGGTGGTGGTTGGGGGGGGGGACCACAATGGCTTCAAAGGACAGTCGCAGAAGTTTTCAGACTTGCACAGGCAGCACAGACACCGTTGAGGAAACGTACTCCTGGGTTGTGCAATCTTCAGGGCGACTTGGCAGTCGTTTCTTTGTCGTTGTGTGCGTGTGTGTATATGTGTGTGTGTTGAGCAACACTTGTGAATTGGACGCGAGGTGTGGTAATTAGTGGGTGCGTCAAGATAGGAGGAAGGGGGCTAAACCTCACACATCTGCTGAATTGGACGAACTTTGCGCAATTTAATATCTGGGGCACTGGACACACCCAGTGATCAGCACTTTTCATAGGAGCGACATACGTCACCGCACGGCAGGCTGGTTCTATTTTCGCTCAGCAGACCGAATCCGGAAGCTTATTGGTGTTTTCCTCGTTTCGGTGTGCACTAGCTTCCCAGTCGGTGGCATCAGTCTCGTGCAACTGGACTTTGGTGGCAGTGAGTGGAAGAAAGGACACGTCAATGATGGTGGAGACATTCGTACGCAAGTTGCGCAAGCGTTCGGTGAAGGAGAGACGTAAAACGATGGGGAAGCAAGGTTTGAAGGGTACTTCATTCTGCTGTGTGTGTGTGTGTGTGTGTGTGTGTGTGTGTGTATGTGTGTTGTGAGTGTTTTGTGTGCCGTAGATTCTCTGTGTGTGTATGTGTGCCGTGTGTGTATGCGTGCGTGTGTTTGCGTGCGTGTGTGCGTGTGTGGTGGACGTAAGCCTGTGAGGCGGAAGAAATGACAGGTACGTCACGTGCTTGCAACGCCACATCTTTTCGTGTCCGTGTCATTGTGTCTTGGTCAATTGTGTGTGTTGTAAATATTCCTACAAGACCAAATTCCCAGATACTGCCATTGCATTTGTTTCTGGTTTTGAAGACACACGCCTGTTTCCTCTTGGAACTCAATCCGTTGTTTGTAGTTGCTTTGTCTTCAGAGGCAAAAAAGTGACGTGTTGGTCTGAAACTGGAACATTGGAAGTGACAGCTTCTGTTGTGGTTCTTTTGTATCTGATGCCCTAGATCTCTGCGCTCGCTGTTTCCGTGTCCTTGTGATCCACCGCCGCTGCAGGCGTTACGTTATCATGATCAACACCTTTGTTTACAAATGTTTTGTTGTCAGGAGTGGTTGATCTGCAGTAGTGCAGTGACTTCATTGGTAGCGGTTCGTTGCGGTGGTTTTGTTCCGTTGTGGTTTCTTTTTGCGAATTGAGTCATATCAGTCGACACAGCTGCCGAGAGAGAGAAATATTTGATATTGAAGATCTCTGCATTGATAAATGCGTCAGATGAAAAAAAGTCAAATTTCAGTTGGTGGTGAATGAAACAGACGATTATTTGTAAAATTGAAAATGACAAGACGTTTGGGATCAAACAGCCTTTGCAATACTGATATGTCCTGTCACCAAAATGGCAATGCAAGAACTTTATTCCAGCAGAGAATTGCACACATTGTCTGCAACAGAAAGATAAAAGCGGGAAAAAGATACGGTTTCCCTGTTGACAAAGAGAAGCGCGCCAAAAGTTTGATCCCCCGAGTGAGTGCGCGCGGAGTGATCTCGGATCATCCGTTCAGCGGGGCGTCCATCACAGTGATGCGGCCCGCGGCGCGTTCACGCCACGAGCGTCGTGCGTTGTGCGCCTGAAAGAATCGGGAGGGGGGGGGGGCTGCTTGGACAAGTGAAATGGTTCACCATTGCGTCTCTTCTGCATTGACGCGTGAATGGCGCATGCCGTGTGAAACTGACCGTTGGCAGATTTGATGTGCTTTCCGCCCTCTGCAAAAATCCATTGAGGGTGTGTGTGTGTGTGGGGGGGGGTCGTCGCTTGTAGACGGACAAGAGCCTCTTTCAACGCTGGATGTGTCCGAAACAAAAGTTGCGGTCCATTGAACGAGTTGAAGGGTGCTGATGCTTCACTGGAGTGGACACAATGCTTGTTGACCTGACCGGAACGTACGAGTCGTAGACAGGTGAAATGGATGACGCATCCTGTGTGGAGCTGGTCTTGGAGAGGGTTTGATGTGACATTGAGTGTTCTGTAGTGGGTCCAGAGATGAGAGGGTCTTGGTGCGTGTTCACCTCGCAGCTCCTGTCTCCCCGATCCACGTTCGTTGTGGATGGAGATGACACAGAGACTGCGTCAGTGTTCCCTGGTGTGGGGGCTACGTGTACGTGCGTACAGGGCGGAAGCAACTGGAGTGTCCGCCACACTGTGATACAAATGTGAGAATTGAGGCCTGTTCGGTTGCGTGACAGGTGTTTTTTCAGATTCTTTTGACACCACGAATGTGTTCGTGTCCACCCGTCTGGACTGACCTTCGTTTGCGAGGAGAGTTCTTGCCTCCTGCAGAATCCTCCTTCAGCTGAAGCTGCCGCAAACGGAGACAGGAGTGTGTCTCGTCTCTCCTCATCTCTCGCAAACGGAGACGGGAGTGTCAGCTCGTCTCTCCTCGTCCCCTGCACGTGTCTCTCTTGATCTCAGTGAAGCGGTGGAGGATGGAGGGGGAAGCGCACGCACTCCGGGTCTGGAGAGCATAAACATGTCACCAACACGTGGCTTCCGCATGTGCGTGTGTGTCCGCAGCTGCTGCCTCTATCCAGACCCGGCAGGGGGTGCGGGGAAGCAGGGCCGGGTCCCGGGGAGGATTCTGGGGAATAGGGGCGGGAGAGGGTAGGGCTGAATCAAGGGGGAGAGGGCAGGGCGTCCCGGCGGAGTGGAAAGGGCTGACCCGGGGATCAGGGGCGGGTGAGTCCGAGGGAGAGGCGAGGGCGGGTCCGGGGCTTTGGTCCGTGAGAGGTTGGGTGGCAAGAAAAAAGCACCCAATTGTTGAGTGGTGGGGAAGCTGATGGTCGAAAGAGATTCACACACTCGTTGCCCCCGCCGCCCACCCTGACAGCACCCTGATGGCAGAGGGAACTTTTTCTGGGGGACGGGGTGGAACTTGAAGAGTGAGAATCCTGGGCGGCACGGTCGGGTCGGATCTGATTGACACAAGAGGGACAGGTGCCCAATGCGGGGGCTCCAGATCGTGAAATCTGGCGCGAAATTCGCCGGAGGGAAGATTCTGGATGCGGTGAGGCTGAAGGGGCCAAAGGAGCAACGTGGGAACTTGACAGGTACAATCTGGACTGACAAGGGGATCCACGTGTGTTCCATGGGTGTTCGCTTCTTCGAAGAAAATTGCAATCGGTTCCAGTTGCGGTAGAAATCAATCTGGAACAAAAATGGATCAAGGGACTTGGAAGATCCAATGAACTTGCAAGTGAATTCAGTGAACTGACACAGGCACGCACGCACGCACGCACGCACTCTGGTTTGTACCTTTGCGATCTCTCTCTCTCAGCATCGAGCTGAGACAATGCAACCAGACAATGGTTAACGACTCAAGGGTGTGCGTGCGTGTGTGCTCGTGTGTGTGGTGCGTGTCTGTGTGTGTTGAACAGCACAGACAGGATTGTGAGACTGGTTGACGTGTCAGCCTGTCGGGTGGATGGATCCGCCGGGCCGGGGAGGGATCGTCCTGCGGGTCGTAAAGCAAGTCGCCCGGCTTCCTGCAGACCCGACGCGCCGCAGGAGGTCCTCCCGCCGCCGCACCCGCGCGCGCGCGCACTTTTTTTGTTCCCCTCGTGTTCATGATCAAAATCCCTGTCATTCTCAATCTGCGTGTTGTGGCGGCGCATCTTTCAAAGCACCGCGCGTGATGCAGCTGCGTGCAGCATGATGGCGTTTTTGAGGTTTTGGCAAAGGGCAAGTAGTGCGTTCGTTTCAGTTTGGCAACTGATGTGTTGCGTGCGCGCGCAGGTAGTGCATGCGCGTTGTTTGATATTGGTTTCATGTTTCAAAGAATGAGACGCGCTGTTGTCTGGATGAAACAGATGCCTCCCGTCTCATCTCGATCTCTGCACCTGAATGCACTGTGAGTATTCACTTTCGCGGGGTTTTGTGAAGGTGGCGTACTTTGCCTGTGTACGAGGCAGGGTATCAAAAAGACCGATCCGGTGGTTGTTTTGTGAAGCGGAAATTTATTTTGCAAATTTTTTTTGGCTGAATTTGTTCACAAAGGTTATGTCTATTTGTCAATGCACTTCTTCTGGTGAAGGAACAATGTCAACACATTGGAAAAGGGTTCCGATTCTTGTGGTCCATTCTGTCCTTGGCGATTTCAGTCTTCCTCTTCCGAGTCAGTGTCAGAGTCAGAGTCCTCTCCGGAAACCATTTCAAAAAGTGGATCAATTTGCACATTGTCCCCTTCAAAATAGTCTCCATTGACCTTCATGCACTTCTGCCAGCGCAGAACCAGATCATGCATTGAATCCAAGAAGACTGACTTGTCCATGGACAGGAGGATTTTCTGGGCTTCTTTCTGCAACTGTTTGATGTTCTGAAATCTGTGTCCACGAAGTTTTTCCTTTAATTTGGGGAAGAAACTAAAGTCACAAGGCGTGCAGTCAGGACTGTATGGCAGGTGAGACAAGGTTTGAATGTTCCACTTGGTGAGGGCAGTGATTGTGTCTGCTGCAGTGTGCGGGGAGGCGTTGTCGTGGTGGAGAACAAACTTGCGGCCTGCCCACAGTTCTGGCCACTTCCTCCGCACACACTCTTTGAGATTCTGCAAAGTTTTGATGTAAGCAGGTGTGTCAATGGTTGTCCCTGGTTCCATGAACTCGATCAAAATTGGTCCTTTGGCATCACAAAAAAGTGTCAGCATGGTCTTGTGTCCAAATCTGCTGGGACGGGGTGTTTTTGGTTGTCCTTCTCCCTGCTTGGTCCAGACACAGTTGTTCCTTTTCAAATCAGGTTCACAAGTGGAGAGCCACGTTTCGTCTCCGGTGATGACTGAGTGAATCCATTCCTCTAGATTTGTGGACTGGCACAGTCTGTTGATGTTCTCTTGGCAAACTCTCTTCCAGATGTCCTTCTGGGCTTGGGTGAGGAGATGGGGGATGAACTTTGCTGTTTTCTTCATTTTCAAGTCTTTCTTCAGAATTGTCATCACTGTGAATCTGGACAAACCGGTGCAGTCACACATGTCAGTCAAACTCAAATGTCCATCTTCCTGGATGATCCGCTGGATGAGCTCAATGTTGTCAGGGGTTCTGCTGCACCTTGGATGACCAGATCTTGGAGCATCATGGATGTTTTCTTCGCCTCTGAGAAACCTTTTGTGCCAAACTCGCACTTGTGTCTTGCACATTGTCTGATTTCCCCAGACTCTCTTCAAAGTGCACCAGCATTCGATCGGTGATTGCCCTGATTTTGCCATAAATTTCAAAGCCACATGCTGCTCACCTCATCTGGTGTCAGGAGGATTCACCAAGAAAAGCATCAGCCTCCACAGCAAAGCACAAGCTGTCAATTTCAACAGAAACTTTATGTTGAGAAACATGCTTCCGTACTCGCAGTGATTCCGCCGACCAGGCTGTGACTGACCTTATTGTCTGGCCAATCTCAAAGATCTAAGATCACTTCTGACATCATTGATTGCTTCCAAGTGAAGACAAGGCACATAGGTACTTGCAAAAAAAATTTGAACAAAATTGGAAAAAACCGAGCTTGAAAATCGCCACCGGATCGGTCTTTTTGATACCCTGCCTCGTAACGTCAAAGACGTGCCGAGGACGCGTCGACCTTTTACGTTAAACGTGCCGCCTTCGTGCGCGCAAATTTCAGCGCACTTCTGGCGGTCACTTTGGTCACGTGTGACCCGGGGCCAGGTGCTAGGCAACACTGACGATGGTTCAGAAACCACGAGACCTTTCCACGTGCACGTTGACGTCAACTCGACGCAACGCGTCAAACAGGATGACGGCGACGAAGCTTCGACGACAGTATTGCGTGTCGTCACAAGTTGTTTCTGCGCGCAGTTCCAACACGCACCTGCAACACTTTCCTTCCCCAGAGTCGAAACTGTTCGATAAGTCCCCAGGATTTGTACTTTGTGCAGATGACACCAAAGCAGAGAGTCAATGTGCGCCTTTGTTGCTGTGCGCGTGCGTAAGGAAAGTAGAGTTACATCCAGGTATCAAAGGGTGTGCGCGCGGTGTGCCTGCGAATAAAGGCAGCAGCTTTGCGCGCATATTTTTGTCGCCGGAGACAAACGCACATAAAAATTTGTTCTGCTTCTTGCAAATTCTCTGCAAACTTAGTTGCTTCTGTGAACATTTTCTGGAACCAAATCTGACGACAAAGAACAACGTTTGGAGCAGAATGACTCGCAAAATCTGTCGATTTTTTTTGGGCCCTGGGAGCGCAAGTTTGGAGGCATCTCTCTGCTTCTTCATGGAGATGTATTTTGTACGGTGCCCCACAACAGACGAGTTGTGGTCAACCACACCACACAGTCTGGACACCCCCAAAAAATGCGCTCACGTGTGCAGTTTCTGATTGGACAGACAAAGGAACTGTGGCTTTCTTGCACTTGTCATTGAGCATCGTGCTTTTGTAGCCTCTGTGCACCTGAGAGAGGGAGGGAACGAGTGAGTGGTGGACACGCAGCATGCAAATTCGATCCCTGTGGCAATTCTGCAAAGTAAACTGCACATGTCACATAAGGTGCGCAAATGTCACAGCGCGCGATCACACGCCGCTGAGCAATGCTAATGGGATCGCCTCTCTCTGATTCGTGCAGGAAGCGTGAGGGCATTGTGCTGAAAAATTAACAAACACAGCGACCAACGGACAGGCTGATTTTTGCGTTGCAAATTTTGTACCACATCAAAGTTTGCAAACAAAAAGTTTGTTGTGTGCAGTGCAATGCTGAAATCATTTTGGTGCAAAAAGGTGTGTTTCAGACACTGATTCAGGTGATCAAGCAGGACAAGGCACGATACGAGCACACATTTGTGGTTTCGGACGACTCGCAAATTTTCATTTCCCAACAGCTATGCAGGGTTACTCTTGGTCAAGATGTGTTTGCGTGATGTGTGGACGCAAATGGACACGCACCCCTCTGTTTCTGTGTCAGTGAGATGCAGCACCCCGCCCCCCTCCATAAACCTCTGCAGGTTGCTCACGTAAAAAACGAACATTTCTGCAACAGTTTTCACCACGTGGCAGTCTTTCTCGGTCTTTCTCCCGACAGTTTGAGCGTTTTGGGAGGGAGTGCACACGTGTGCGTGTGTAGGTAACTCGAGATGCGTGGACTGGACTCACTGGGCAGAACGAGCTGACATCAGCATCGCTCCCTTTGTACCCGCAGCCTCATTACTTACTTTCTGACATTGAGGTGACGTTTGAACGTTCGTGTCTCGCTCCCAAATTAATTAATCGCATGTGCGTTGGTTGGTTTTATGACTTTTCCTGGTTAATGACAGGAGTGTGGTCTTCAGGTGGCGCGGCACCTGGGGATTTCAAATTTCTCTCTTCCTGTTCCAACAGCGGACTAAGACGTTTCGGGCACCTGCTGTGCAAGACAGGTTGGGGCAGTTGCATGGAATGCAAAACTGCATCTCCCTGCTGCATGCTCCTCAAGAAGCATCTTCAGTGCACCAAAGTCATGCAAAAATGCGTTGAAAAAAGTGCACGTGTGCGGTGACTCATCCCTTCCCTCTCAGACCAACAAAAACAGAAGCATCTTGTTGAAATCATGCAGGGAAGAGGAAGCCTTGAAGAAGTTGTCGCGGATAGTTAGTTGGTGATCAGATTTCAATCTATTCCTGTGCTTCAGAGCCGGCAAATATTTTCTGCGTTTGCAGTGAAAAAGGTGGAGTAATGACCAGGAGAGCATGGCGAGGATCTCTGATTTCGTAGACACTTTGACCAATTTCCTTTGTGTTTTGGCCAACTTTTGACGCTGTCCCTGCAGCATACCGTCATTTTTTGACGCCACGAAAGTGGACATCAGAAATGGACGCCCATCAGCAGACGTCAAAACGTTGAAATCGCCGTCAGTAACAAATGACGCAACTCGTGTCCCCTCTTGTGCGAACCCTTTGTCCCTGCAGCAAACGCCGTCCCACTGCAGGCGCTGCCCCTGCAGCAAACACTGCTCGTTGCTTGGGACGCGCGGTGGGGTCTCAGCGCCGGACGCGACGCAAGAAGTGACGCCGGTGGCGTCCAGCGAAGTCGTTAATACGGGGAGGAGATGGGAAGGAATGCATCACCGAGATTTGACAGAGGCAATAAACATGACTCGCCGGTTTTGTTCCTTGTGCTGTAATCTCTAAAAAGCGCTGTGTAAATTATTAATGCGCTCAAGAATGCGGGGAGGGGAAGAAGAAAAAAAGTTTGAACGATCACGGACGTCGTTGCTTGAATAAAGCTGTGGGTATTACATCCTTTCCCCTGGAGATCCAAATATAGACGAGTCTTCCTTTGTTCTTCAAGTGTGTGCTCAATCCTGAAAGATTTTGTCAACTTTCAGTTGAAATTTGCCGCTTCAGTGATTTTCTGACGTGTGACAATTGATGATGTTCTGCTCGGCTTCATAAAGAGCCAGCGGCGATGGTGGGGGTTTTTCCTGAAGGGTGCGGGTAATCACCCTCATCCATAAAAAGCAGTGAAACGCGGCGAAGGGGGGCACCAACAGTTCAAGCGTTTGTCATAACTTTCCCTCCACGAGGGTCTTTTCCTGAACACGTAAGTTTAATAAGGAGCCCTGAATAAATCATGCACAGTTAATTTGTATTTGTGTCAAGGAGATGGATCTGCCTTCAGAATGCGAATGTTACCTACCACACAGGCGGCGCAGCGTGAGAAGTGACCCCCTTTTCGTTAATAACGTGATCTAACAAGGGAGACGGGACAAAGAGAGCTACTCCGTCAACCCAATGAGGTGTGATGATGCATGTCACTCACTTGACCCAGAAATTATTGGAATGTAGGTCAAACAGGGCCACTCAAGGGGGTTGGGGTGGGGTGGGCATTGTTGTTCAGTGTTTACATCGTCTCTTCAGGCTTTTGCGAGAAGCAGTCAAGTTTCTGATGTGACACAAATTTTAGCTAATTTCTGTCGGTCTACGAACGACTCGTATTGACAGAAAAGGTCAAACAATTGTACTGCCGTGGATCACAAAGTGGATTTCTCTGGTTCAGTCTAAGCCAATGACTGTCAAACATTTCAAACAATTCACACACAACCCAATTCTAACATGCAATGTGTGACCCAAATGTGGATCTTTAGTGATCGACCTTGGCAATAATCACTCGACCCAGAAAGAATACTTTGTGTGCAGGTCATTGTGAAGGTCATGCACGGGAAACAAGCTGTTGACCTGGATGGGCCGATATGGGAAAGCAAACTTCCAACCGACGTGAATTGGGACAATAAATCGTCAATATTGACCGAAAGTGCGTGTTATCGGGAGAAAGTAGTCCCTCCTGTGGGCCGTTCGGGAGCCGATTCTGTTTGCTCTGCGATTTACCACCTACGGGTAATTTCTTCCTCTTTTCCTGCAGAAAAGTACCCAGGGTGATGGTTGTCTTTGTTGACTCGCACCAAATCACCCATCTTCAAAAAGTGGATGCTGACTGGGCTTGGGACACGTGTTCGACTCTGCTGGGAGGAGGCCATCCTGACCACGTGTTTAATTCTCTGGCCCTGGTCACTGCAGAAACGTTGAGAACCAGGGGAAACCCCCTCCTCCCTCCTGCTGAGATCAATGCACTGAATACATCAATTGCAGTTGGCCCATTATGCAATTCTGAGGCCTGAATGTCGATGGGTCCAGGTTACAGTATTTGCTCTCCACCTCATAACCCATGCTGCAACAAAGGCTGAGCCCCCGCAATGACTGCTTTTCCTTTTACATAATTCACTTCTCACTTCGCCCTGCGGACAATGCTCTGAATTGCCCATTTGCGAGGACAGCACTTTTTGCACACCGTGCTCTGGCGGGTCCAGGAGTACGGTATGGGGGGGGGGGCTTTTGTCCTTTGCCCT
>JAAUXT010015027.1_pt1:0-20000 | contig 21813 bp, 21 predicted proteins | sample 7278171 | NCBI WGS metagenome assembly JAAUXT01 (sample SAMN14350112, study PRJNA611818) | marine sediment metagenome | isolation source: surface marine sediment (1.8m) | place: French Polynesia: Moorea | collected 2018-08 | reverse complement strand
TGCCCGACGCAGCGTCTCTCGCCAGGACGGGCTGACCTGGAGTTCATTCAGGAAGATCAAACTAGACGAATGGATCCGAAGAGCTAGAGGATCACCCACGACAAACCAAATTGCGCGGTTCGTTTGGGGTCAAACTGTCGGTCAGAGCGAAGGCTCGTGGTTGGTGCCCGGTTGACCCCAGTCTCAGTTCTGTTCTGAGTCTCCGGCTCTTCCGAGTGCCACCTGCCGACTCTGAGTGCTACCCCAACTGACCCCTGGTAAGGTGAAAGTAGAACTCAGAAAAGATGTCTCTTCCAAGCGCCACTTATTTGGGTGGAGCCAGGTAGGAACTGAACTGAGACTGAGCCTGAGAGGCAGGTCGGGGTGACACGTTGCCATGTTGACCCCCCCTCCGCTCCGAAGAGACAAGGCTGGGTCCTCGTCAGGGCGGCCCGTCCCATCACCACATGAAACTGCCAATCGCTTTGTTAATTAATCACCACCAAACACGCTGTTATTTCTGACATTTCGTCCCGTTGCAATGGGTGCGTAAATTGTTTCTGTTGCCCTTTTCTCTTTGGCGTTTGTTTGTTGGTGCTTCGACCAATCTCAACCCACGTGGGCGGGTAGAGCGCCACTGTAAGAACCCACCTCAGTGTCCACGTGCGCACGGACGCCAATCATGCGTGACGCTTGGGCAGTGTTCGATTTGACGCGCGTGCGGCCAGCTGGCGGTGAGGTGGCGCCACTTCGCCCACGTCTTGTAGATGGGGCGACGTGGGCGAAGTCAGCCATCTCGGCTCATTCGGGCAGGGAAAACACGTAAATCGAACGCGCCCATTCAAGTGCGAGGCAATCCCGTGGGGTTCCCACGGGCGAAAACGAACGCGCGACGATTCGAACTCTGGCATAGCGCAGCGCCAACCCATCCCCTCAACACACCACAGGCCAGGCTCAAAAAGTGTTTTGAATGCGCAAAGGAAGTTACTATGGGAGTACTTGTTTAATCTACACGACGCACTTTCCTAATGCTGCATCTTATCAGTTGTGTCAACAAGCCAAGCACAGGCCCGAGGCCCAAGGATCGAGAGTCGTGTATTTGTGATCCACAGTATCGGTGTTTCTCTGAGCCTTGGTGACACACGCATAAGGATCGTGAAGAACGAGGCGCAAACAGGTGAGGAAATGTTTGATTTCTTCAATCCAGTGGATCTGACATGTGGGCGGAGCGTGCTGCTGCAGGGTGTGTGTGTGTGTGTGTGCGTGCGTGCGTGCGTGTATGTGTGTTTGTGTGTGTATGTGTGTTTGTGTGTGTGTGTTTGTGCGTGTGTGCAGGTGTGCGTTCACTGTTTGTGGTTCTGTCCGTATGTAACCAGAACCTGCTTGTGTGTACACGTGTCTGTGAGCGTGTGTTTGTTTGCTTGTTTTTCGTGTGTGTGAAAACTTGTGTGCGTGCGAGTGTGCGTATTGGAGTCCGCTGATGACACGTCTGCCTCACTCATCTCTCTTAGGGCGGGTTCTCACCAGACACGTCACTCGATTTACCAAGACTCAGCCAATCGGAACTGTTCCTGTCTGTCTGTCTGTCTGTCTGTCTGTCTGTCTGTCTGTCTGTCTGTTCTGCTCCAATGTGCCCATTCAACGGTTGGACTGCACGTAAAATCGTCAAATTGACAACGAATCAGCCAAGCGTTGGTGGGTGGCACCTTGATCTGTTGTGCACGTCGCTGGGCGTGGGGCCAGCGTGACGTCCAGAACGTCGTAGGGTTTGACATGTGAAATCGCTGACGTTTGAAAAGTCCTTTGTGAAGGTGATTGATCACTGACACTACGCAAGGCGCACGTCGCCTTCAGTGTGAACGTGGCCAGCGACGCAGCGCACGGTGCGCATGACGCATCCTGTGCATGTGAAAGTAGTCCGCGACGCAACGCGTGAAGGGGTTTTTACATTAGGTGACGCGCAGTCGTTTTTGTGGGCTGACGTCAACAATTCTACCATTGGGTTCAACGTTACATTTTGACGCCGACGTCAAAAGAACGACCCCGCGTCACCAATGTGAAAACCGCGTGACGCACCCGTATGAACGTGGCCGGCGATGCAACGCTTTGTGCGTGACGCGTCCTGTGCGTGTCACGGTGGTCCGTGGCCCAACGCCATGACGCATGACGCATGTGAATTTGGTCCGCGACGTATCACGTGACGCACGACGTGTGAACGTGGCGTCGCTCCCTCCCCCCCCCCGCGTCGTCCGAGGCAACGCGAGGCGAGCAGATCTAACGAGGAAGGAAACGCATAGTTAAAGAGCCACTCCGGAACATATTGATCTTCGCTGTTATTGATACGTGAAGCGACACTCGATCTGCGCATTGGAGGCGTTTCTTCGGTCAGTGAGTCGCGTTTTCCTGTTCAGCGGATCTTTTCTCAGGGTTTTTTCAGTAAAGCAGAAGCTGAATCACGAAGCTTTGGATGTGATTGTACTCAACTGAAATCGGAATAAAACGGCGATTTGATGGCACGTGATGTGATGTGTTTGCAACTGACCACAGTGAGCACATTTTCTAGCATCTCCAGGAAGAAGAAACCAAAGACTTATCTTTGAGATCTGAGTTCACTTTATTCAGACCTGACAACTTAGTTTCAGTTCTTGCTGTTTACAGTGCAAAAAAAACACGATCGAGTGATTGCATCCTTCAAGGTCAAGGTGTGTGGATTCCAAAGCGGATCGCACGATCAGACTGCGTCCTGCGGCGCGTCCACACACACACACACACATACACACACACGCACACACACACTCACTCACACACAAACACACACACACACACAGAGACACAAACACACACACACACACACACAGACAGACAGACAGACAGAATCACACGCACACACACTCTCACACACACACACACACACACACACACACACACAACGCAGTGGGTGTGGTGCCCACTGAGGGCACAGGCTCAGTTCGTTTTCCCAACCCATCAACAAGAAGACAGGGACAGGGTTCGTACGCTGTACAAAAATGGTTCCTGGGAACTCAGACTTTTCCAGACCTTTGGTCGAGAAAGGAGTTGTGTGACTGAACAGGAACCATTTTTGTAAGGTGAGAACCCACTTGTAAATCTACATAGCACATACAACAGGTTTTGTGGCTGCAGAGTTGTGGGACCTCTAGAGACGTACTGCTGACACATTTGACCTGAACCCCATTCTGTTCACAGGACGCAACGCCTGACGCATCTCGTGACGCACTGACTGACTCACTGAGTGACGCATCCAGCGTGAACCGACCTGAAGCTCGCCAACCCTCCAGAGCCCGCGAGCGGAGGCCTCACTGACCTCACCGGAAGAGCACGCTGACCTGACCGGAAGTTGCTGACCGGAAGTTGCTGACGGGAAGTGCGGCCCGCCGGACGGACGCGATGGCGCTGATGCAGCACACGGAGCTGGGGATGCGACGCACCGGGACCACGACGACGGTGGCGAACGACCCGCGCGCGAGGCTCATGTACTACCTGTCGTGCCTGGACAACGTGCTGGATATCAGCTCCGAGCCGGGGTTCCTCAGGTCAGGGGGCGTGTGTGCGTGCAGGTGCGTGTGTGGGTGCGTGTGTGTGTCGAAGTCTTTGCGTGTGTGTGTGTGTGTGTGTGTCAGTCTGTTTGTCTGTCCTCTGTGTGTGGGGGGTCTGTCTGTCTGTCTGTCTGTCTCTCTCTCTCTCTCTCTGTCTCTCGCTCTCTGTCTGTCTGTCTGTCTGTCTGTCTGTCTGTCTGTCTCTCTCTCTCTCTCTCTCTCTCTCTCTCTCTCTCTCTCTCTCTCCTGTGCCGTGCACTCAAGCACTCGTGTTCCTCCGAGTATCAAAATGGACTTGCCGCTCCCTCACCTTGGGCACTCTTGGGCTTGTTGATCACGTCGGCAGAGAACACCGTCGCACGGTCCTGTGCGTGTCCACGTTTCATTGGGCAATAATTGATGACGGGCCCACCACGCGCAGGTTGACGCGGTACTCGGACTACTGGCTGGACGCGGACGACACGGACCGCCTGATCGTGCTCTGCTACCTGCTCAGCCCAGACGAACTCATCGACAAGTGCATTTTCCACAGGTGCGAGGGTGGGGTCAGTTGTGGTGGGACTGGGGCGGGGTCGGTTTCGTTGGGCTGGGGCTGGGGCGGGGCAATGCAGTGGTGCTGGGATATGGGAAACGCGGGGTGGGTCGCGGTGGGTTGTGGAAGGGTATGGCAAGGCGGAGGAGGGCGGGCAAGGGTGGTGCAGGGTGGCGTTGGGTTGGACAGGGTGAGACAGGGTGGTGATGTAGGATGGGGTTGGTGGGGTTGGGTTGTGGTGGGGTGGGCAAGGATGAAGATGTGTCGAGGTGAATCGCAGTGGAGGGACAGGATGGAACTTTGGTACGAGGACCGGCGCATAGTGGACAAGCAACAGCAGGGCAGGGATGGTAACAGAGGCCATCAATACGAGTATGCGAGCAGAATGGCTGTGGTCATAGCAAGTCAAATGCCATTTGCGTTTGACCGTTTTGACTCGGGCGCGGTTGACATCAGGACCAACGTGCACGACCACGTGTCTTTGAGCGATAATCAGTGAAGCTGTACACGTGTTCTCCATGTAGCGACGAGTTGTGCGGGGACAGCGGCAACGAGTTCTTCGAGCTGAGCGCCGTGCGGACGGAACTGGCCGTCGCGGGCACGGTGCTCATCGGGGGGCAGAGGCGCCAGGTTCACAAGATCATGACCTTCAAGATGGACTGGCTGCGTCGGAACTGGGTCGTGCCCATACAGGTGAGGGCGGGGCTGCTGCTGCTACTGCTGCTGCTGCTGTTGCTGCCCTGTGGATGGTGGGGAGATGCTGGGTGGGTAATCTGGGCGTTGAGGGCCGGTGGTGTGTCTTGGGTAGGTTTCCTTGCAGTAGCCAGTGGCGACTGGGTGCGGGTGGGCACAGAATGATATGGGAAGGTAAAGTGTGAAGGGATGCGATTGATGAGGTGCCACGTGTTCTCAAGACTTTTCTGCAGAAGCTGGTCTGGATGGGGCGGCGGTGGGAGTGTTCAGTCTTGTGTTGATGCTCAGTTCCTCTCTGCTAAATCTGTAGGCGGATCGCCCAGGTCAGGGCAGGGTCGGGTGGGGTGTACACTGGGTGCAGCGGGAGGCAGAAGGATGTCGTGTGTGTGTGTGTGTGTGTGTGTGCGTGTGTGTGTGTGAGTGTGTGTGTATGTGGGTGTGTGGGTGTGTGTGTGTGTGTGTGTTTTGACGCCCGGTATTTGTCCCGCAGGAGCTGGTGGCGCAGCGCCGGGAACAAAAGGCTGCAGAGAACCGCCGACTGCAGCAGCAACAACAGCAGAGAGCCCAGAAGAGCTGCAGCTGCACCATCCTGTAGGGGGCGGGCGAAGTGGGGCGGGCCGGGGCGGGGTGGGGCGGGCAGGGCAGGGCAGGGCAGGGCAGGGCAGGGCAGGTGCAGTGGGGCAGGGTGAAGTGGGGTGGGAAGAGGTGGGACAGGGCTGGGCGGTGTGGAGCGGGGCGGTGTGGAGCGGGGCAGGGTAAGGTGTGGCAGGGAAGGGAGCGACTGGGTGGAACCCAGTACTGGGGATTGCCCAGAAATACAGGCGAGGGGATGTGCAGGTCAGAAAATTTTTCAGCCCCCAATGGGGGGGTCATTGACTTGGGCAGAGGGAGGATAGATCTATATTTGTTTTCGTCAACATACGCAACCCGTTGGGCCGAGCGTGCGCGAAATACGCGTGCTGGGTGTAAATACATCAACTGTGATTAAATCCGCATTTATTCCGTCCGAGCTTCGGTATTGGCGTTCCCATACAACCGTCTGTGATACATGTTGGCACGTCCTGATCAATAAACGCTGCACACAGCTTTGAATTAACCTGTTCTCATTCCGTCAGTCGTGCACAGATCTAGGGGGGGGGTCCAGTCGCTCAGCTCCACAGAAACACCAAGTTTCTGACACTGAGCTTTCCCCCCCCCAAACCAGAGTTGGAACCCGGTGAGAACTGAGGCCAGTCACCACTCAGACTTTCCAGACAGATGCAAAGATGCAGCACATAAACGGGATTCTACAAAATCCTTCGGGAAAAAACGTGATATTTTAAAGCGAAAAATTCACCTCAAGAGGGAGGAGTCATGACGCCTCCATCGTGAACGCGGCGTCAGACGTGGCGTCTCGTTGTTGCCAGGGGTGACGGACACAGCGCGTCACTGCAACTTGACACGACACGGTTCTGTTTTCGGAACGCGCGCTCGTCCTCAGAAGCTGCACGGACCGCTGCAGCTCAGCAGGCTGTTTTAGCAGCACGCTCCGTAGCCGCAAAACGTACACGTGATACATGACTTGCAGTACAACTCCCCTGTGCTGGAAGAGTCCACAGGAGTAAAAACAAACAAAAATTCACACTATTTTTTCAACTAAACTTGGGTTTGAGAGCCCATTGAAACTAGATAACTTCAAGAAAAAAAATATGTTCTTTCTGACTCAAGAAATTCTTGGCAAGTTCACTGTGGACTCTTCCAGAACATGGGAGTTACATCTGTGAGCTACATGGGAGTTACATCTGTGAGCTACATGGGAGTTACATCTGTGAGCTACATGGGAGTTACATCTGTGAGCTACATGTTACGTGTATGTTTTGTAGCTACGGAGCGTGTTGACAAAACTCGCCACCATCACACGTCCACACGTGACGCACAGGTTTCAACAGGACGCAGCTCGTCTGTTCCTGTCAGGATTCTCATCGCCTTTGGTTCAGACTCTCTCTCTGCGTGCTGCTTCCAAGGCTTTGCGCTGACCTTGATCCTGGTCCATCAGAGAGATGCAACACGCTCCATTGTGAGGACACAGCAGACAGGCGAAGTCCAGAGGCAAGCCCCAAACCCTGGGCCATCCTGGGCAACAAAAAAATTCCCCCACTCCCAAAGTGGTTTGTACCTTGATTTGGATCTTAGACCTAACATCACTGTGCAATCAATGTGTCAGGGAGTCAAGAAGCTCATCTGTGAGTTGTTACAAGTCTTCTCCTTCTTTTGCAAAAAGTTTTGCTGACATGCTCATACTTTGCAACCAAAGAGAGAGCCAGCTCAGAAAAAACTCTACAGTTTTCATTTGGCTACAGAACCAGATATTTCAGACATTTGTGTGGTGTCACTTGTTCCTCGGTCTCTGTCTCTGTCAGTCTTCATGCCACAAGTCATGATGGTCAGCAAGTCTGACCTGAATCTACTCCCAGCGAGAACATAGAACACAAAATTAATACCATGATTGGTGTAGTACAACTTCTGTGCAAACTGGTAAAAGATGTGAAATTGTGCAACCTTGAAAGGAGTGCTAGAAAAGTCCACAAACAATATGCACAAGAATAGCATGTATGTTGGGGTAGTCAGGATCAGAAATGCAAAGCTGACCAAAAGCAGAGTGACAACAGCTTGTTTCTCTGCACTGTTCATTGCTGCATGTGTTTGTTGCCCATTTAACTGGTTCTGGTCAGATGTGTGTCCCATAGAAAATGATCTCCTTCTCAAAATTATATGAATGATGTAGGAATTCATAGACATCAGCAGAATAAAAGGTAAAATGAAGCTCAAGCAAAAGGATATCCAGTAATAGAGATCCCCATGCCACCTCCCAATGACTTTTCCATAAGGTACACACTGCCACCCGTTGTTAGATCCAATGAACAAATGTGGGCAATTTATTCCAAGGCTGAAAATCAACACTGATGCCAGTCTCATTTTGGCTTTTTTCATGGTGTTGAACGAGGCCGCCTTGTGAGGCTTTAACATGCTGTAGAACCTCTCACTGGTCATGCTGACAATTGACAGAGAACTGCATTGCACAGCGCCAAACAGTGCAAAGTTGCCAATTGCACAAAACCAATATGGTCCTGGTGGGATTTGAACATTATGCACAGTCGCAAGATAGACAGTAATACCTGAAAGAAAAACAAATACAAACCACAATGTTGATGGGCAGCACTCTGTGGACAAGAACAACAAAATTTCCAAACAGGAGGCAATGAATTGTTTCTTTGTCTCACCTAACACCAAGACTATTGTATCTGCAACTGCAATCACAGACAAATGCAGTGAAAGAGTTGACTTCCTGTTCTTGGGAAGAACCATAACCTGCAAAATCACAGCAACAAAGAAGGGTTCAGCACCAAGCATTGTTTTGCTTTTTTATGAGAAGAGTATTTCTCAATTTGATGGAACCATACAAACCAAGAAAGATAAGAGATTGCCCAGAACTCCGAGTGGAATAAACACAGGAAAGTAGTAATTCTTCAGTGCGTCACCTGATTAGTGAGAAAAATCAACAATTTTACCAGTGATGAGTCTGAAGTAACAATGCAAAGGAAACACCCAGTTAATCCAATCTGATGATTCCTACCAATTTTGTACATCAGGCGGTTCTGTGCCAACAGTAGAGTTTCAGATTCCTGTGAAGACGATGTGTTGTTCATACTGCTCAGCCCCAGTCACAACTCGCCCTGAAACTTCACGGTTATGCACAGCAGCGTTCAAACGTCCGTCGTCAGTCGAACGTCGGATTACTTCAAAATGCGTTGCATCCAAGAGTCGGGAAATGAGGGCATTCGATTTGAAGCAGTTTTGACATTGGTGACGTCAACGTCAAAATTTGACGTCGACATCAGAATTTTGACATTAACGCCAAAATTCTGCTGTCTTTGACATCCACAGAAACCAATGTGAAAACAGCTTAACATGACGCCCAATTGGTATACAGGCAATGCCCAATTGGTAGGCATCAAAAAACAGTCCAGACCATTCTATGACGTCATCAAGAAAACTTGCCGTCGACGTCAGAAAAAGTTGACGTCGTCATCAACGTGAAAACCCCTTTAGCATGCGGCTAGTCGCGGGCGAATTGACGCGACTTCACCCCTGGGTGGGGGACACGGGCAGCACGAGCCCCCGCCCCGCCCGGGGAGGAGGCGCAGCGGCGGCGGCGGACGCCTCCTCCCGGCGCCCACGCACCGCAGCCCCTGCGTCCGACGTCCCACCTCGCGCTGAAATTGATCGCCCTCATTGGCCTCGTTTGATTCCTTGCCATGCGCTTTGTCCAGCAAAACAGAAATGGCTGACTTCGCCCTTTCTCCAACCCAGGTCGGCGGCCGGGTGCACACCCAAAAATGAAGACCCTCATGCATTGATGTCACAGCCTCTTGCGTTTTCCGTTGATGCAATACAAATTTAACAAGACTGAGCGACGTGTACAGAGCTGGGTAAATTCCATATACGCTGTGAGTTTTGAAAAGGCTTCTTCCAACAAAGACGCCTCAAACACAATTGCAAACTTTGCAAACTTATGTGAGCAGTTTGACAAAACAGAAGCACGCCTGGATCCAGAAGGTGTCCAGGAGGCCTGACCTCATCGGCCAGAAAAAAACACGACTTTTCTGTCCACCGTGGCCTCCTTCTCGTTGTCGGGTGAAACAATTTTTGGAAGCAGAGGTCCGACCCCCCCCCCCAAACCCCAGATCCGCCCCTGTGCGGAGCGAAAAAAAAAACCTTTGGAAGAAACAGCCTTTTCAAAAGCACACAGAGGCGCAATATCTTTCCTGCACTTGAGCGACATCGGAAACGTGGGGTCCTTTGTCGTCTTTCCTTTGTGTTTTTGCCTCCCACCTGTGTGATATTCAACACACAGCTTCCAGGGGTGGACCTATTCGAGGGTTTGGTCAGGGTGCACTCGCCCAATGTGTGGTCAGGGTGCACGCTCTCAAATGTTTGGTCAGAGTGCACACCTCAAGTGTGTGGTCAGAGTGCATTCACCCATTGTGTGCGGTCAGGGTGCACTCCGCCAATGTGTGGTCAGGTTGTTCTCCCCCAATGTGTGGTCAGGGTGTTCTCCCACAATGTGTGGTCAGAGTGCACTCTCCCAAATGTGTGGTCAAGGTGCACTCACCCAATGTGTGGTCAGGGTGCACTATCTCAAATGTGTGGTCAGGGTGCACTTTCTTAAATTTGTGGTCAGGGTGCACAAGCCCAATGTGTGTGGCCCACTGAATGCGCCACCCAACAGCAAGGGGACATTTTGTTGTGTGTCAAAGAGCAGTGCTCTGACTCCACTCCTGGGCTCAACTTCTTCAGGTTTGGTTTTGTGTTGGTATCAGGTTGAGTTCACTTTGATGAAGACGATCTCCTATGGGCTCATGTTTCATCAAGACAGATCCTCTGATCCACCCAACAGAGGTGAAGAAACCCTGAGTGTTCGCCGTCAAAGAAACGAAAACTTCCACGTCCGATTCCAACTTCATAACTGCAGTAAACTTCGTTCTCCCAGGTCAAGACAAAAACGCCAAATGATTGGTTGCAAACAGATGGGTTTTGAGGAAGCTGAGTTTGAATTGTGTGGGAACGAGTGCTAGAGGACCCTGCATGCAACAGCTATTTTTCTTGAAACTACAAACAAACCTCTTGTTCTGTGCATTCTGGAATTTACACACCTACCACACCTGATCTAGTTTCACGAACCACCACCACCACCCCGCCACCCGTCAGTTTTCAAGAATGCGTGTTTTTGTGTGTGCTCAGATGTCTGTCCGCAATGGGGGTGGGTCCTCGAGCAAAGTGCAGCAAGTTCACCAGCTGAGAAACGGTTTGGACTCTTGTATGCAACAGCTTTCGACATGTAGAAATTGCGCGCATACCGTGTGTGTGTATGTGTGTGTGTGTGTGTGTGTGTGTGTGTGTGTGTGTTGTTCCATGTTGTACCAACACAAACGAAGCTCATCCGGAAAAGACCCGGAACATCGCACACACGTATTGTTCCGTGAACCCAACACAAACCTGTTCATGTCCCCTCGGAGATGAACGTTTGTGGGTGGCAAATATTCCTCACATTGCTCTTGAAGCTTCTGTACTGAACTTTTGTCCCCTGTCTGTGCTGCTGCAGCACATGGTGGCGTTATTTTCACCATGGAGTCAAACTTTTGCGAGACAATAAAGTGACCCACCCATAATCTGGTCATGGCGAATGTCTCTTCGTCATACCAGGCGACAATTGTGCATTTTCTAGAACAAACTGTGCTGGAATTAGCAGTTTCACATTGGTAACGCGGAGTCATTTCTTGACGCCGCCGTCGAAATTTACCATTGAACACAATGGTGGAATTTTTGACGTCAACCCAGAAAACGACCGCGCATCACCCAATGTGAAAACCCTGATTGCATGGTGGAGCAGGGGCGTGGTTGGCGTGGTTTCCCCAACCTCTCCCGAAGGAGACGGCCACTGTTTGCTCCAGTGCGTGTTTCGGTCATTTTTTTTTTGCGGGGGGTGTTCCCTCATCCTCGCTCAACTCCTTGATCTGCCCTCCGGACGAGGTCAGGTTTTGCAATTCAGGATTCTGCCGCAGGCATCACTGGATTCCAGCAATGTTGCCGTCAGGTGAGGACATCTCTGATTTGCGGGTCATTTCCCCAACACAAATCAAAACTTTATTTCCTCTGTGGAGAGTCATTCGCTGTGTCGAGGTTGCGTCTGAAGGAGCTTCTGCGTGCCTGCGTGTTCGCGACAGCAAGCTACACTGTCGTTGACGAGATTATTCTAGCATGAGGTCGATCCAAACGTGCACGCGTATAGTGTGTAGTGTGTGTGTGTGTGTGTGTGTGTGTGTGTGTGTGTCTGTCTGTCTGTCTGTCTGTCTGTCTGTCTGTGCACGTTCAGTCCCGTATTGTCCGAACATTCCTTTTTCCGGGTCGAATGAGAACAAAAGTTCTAAGAATCGTGATCGAGGGGAAGTGATGAGTGTGAGAAAACGTGACATGGGCAAGTTCAAATTGGGCCAGGCACCAGTGGATCCAACACCAGAGTTGGTTCTGACCCTCTGAGACTCACAACGAAAGCTCATGCAGAGGGGAGGGTCAGGGCCTGAGTGCATGGACTTCATTTTCGAACACGACGCAAAAAATAATGAAATCTTGCTCGAGCGGTGGAAACGTAGAGGGATGAAAGAATTGCGAGGGTTGGATCCAGAGCTTCACCTCCACGACCCACTGTGCCTCAAACTGAATCACAACTAAACTTCACAGGCAAAGCAAATGCATGGCAATTGAATTGGAAAATGCTCTAGATCTACTTTGTGCTCTAGTCGTGAAACCCACAAAGGCAGAGATTTGATATGGCCTGTGACAGGTTCGCATTTAAACAAGTGAGGTGATCAAGGTCTGCCTCACTCACACGTGATACACACGCAGTTCACCACGGACTCTGACGACAAGGAACGCATCAACATGGGACTCGAACTGGCACTGAACATCCTCAGCTTCACCAGGATCATCGTGCTCTTCTTCGGCAGAACCTTGATCCTAAAGATCCTGTACATCCTGTGCCCACCGCTGTTCCGTCGTTTCTATGACAACTGGAGGAAGGATATCAACATAGTGAACCCGGGATTCGACGTGCACGAGTTCGCTCGCGTCAACGCCAGTTTCACGCGAATGCTCGTGCCAATAACGAACGTGTACAGACGCATCTTCTACGTGGAAGCGGAGGAAGGAGGCAGGGCCCCGAACCCCAGGGTCCTGACGGCGGACGGGAAGACGGAAGTGAGGCTTCTGGACTCAGCCCGACTCGGGGTCCCCCTGGTGCTCAACTTCGGTAACATCACGTGACCCCCTTTCATAGACGATCTGGCCAATTTCAAACGGCTGGTCGCTGACTTTAGGGACACAGCTGACTTCGTCACCGTCTATACATCAGAAGCACATTCTATTGACGGTTGGAATGCTGCAAGAAACAAGTACATGATCAAGCAGCATACTTGCCTGCAGGAGAGGATACTTGCTGCGACTATACTCAGAGAGGATGAGGAGCTGAAGATGCCTGGAAAACTATACATTGACTCGATGCGGAACGAAGCTGAGACAGTGTACGGGTCGCACCCTGAGAGGCTCTACATCGTCCTGGACGGGGTGGTGGTGTACGCGGGCAAGCCCGGGCCCTTCGGGTACCACCCGGCGGAGGTGAGGGCGTGGCTGGACGCGTTCTGCGGGAAGACAACGTAAAGTACCGCCGGAGAGGTGAGAGACTTTCATGTGTTTGTTGGGTTTGGGGGTTCAGTTTAAAGATGAGCCAGGTTTGCTGCAGGGGAACCAGGCTCAGGGTGGAGGGGTACCCCACCCCAGAGGGGTACCCCACCCCTGCCTCAGCTGGTGTCTAGCCAGGGATTTTGGTGGTGAATGAAGTGAGTGAGGGTGAACGGGTCTGAGGCAGCCGTAGCCGTACTCCTGGATCCGCTGGAGATTTGGATTTCCACGCTGGTTCTGGAGTTCCTGAACAGAGCACACAAAGGACTGATGTTTCAGGGGATCCGGACCTCCACACTGGTTCTGGAGCCGCCAAATAGCGCACACAAACGAATGTTGCGGAGGGTCCAGTTGAATTTGAGCTGGTGGTTATCTCAAGCGCCCTGCGTGTGCACTTTCAGGTGCCCATTTCTGAGACACAATTGGTCGCTTGGACTCATAACGATGGTCTCTCAGCCTGTCAATCCAAAGTTTGAATCCACTCATGCAGAGATGGACCCAGGGGCACCTCTGACCCAAGTGTCATTGTGGCCCGTCCTCTGCTGCATTGATGTTGTTCATTTGGATCTTCCCTTGCTTGCTTCTGTGATCACTTTGGTGTGTCGGGATCGTGTTGCATCGTGTCTGAAAAACAAACGTACGTTGGCGGAATCGGACCTTGACTCTGTTTTCACTGGAACATGTTGTACGCTGTAAGGGACCCGAGCACATGCAGATGAATCCAGGCACTGGCTTGGAGCCCAGTCTTCTTGATCCGCAAAAAGCAGAATAACTTGGTCCATTATTTTGTCAGCACTTCAGGCGCAAATAGCACGTGTACATTTGGGATCATGCTACGCCCCCTGGTGGAGGTCGTCCCTCGCCCTTCCGTGGATTACATCCCCAACCTGGCCTCGGTCTGGCAAACTCTTTCAACTCTTGAGGATCCTTCACTGTTGGACGCCTTTTTTGGGGAGAAGTCAGCCCTCGTGCACACATTCACAAACGCATGCTCCACTTTATGGCCTTTGGCACTTGAAATTCAAATGTTGACATTGAGATTTGATTGCATGTGTCGCCCGAGTTGATTCCACTGCCGGCAGACATCATGTGACCGAGATCACGTGTCACTGAATGCGTCACTGGACGCCACGGGAACAGCGTCACAAGCGACGACGTCGTGCAGGCCACGCTCTGCAAAAGGCGTGGTGATTGTGATGTTTTGATGGACTGCTGTATCGATCTGTGAGCCACACCTGTCAGGCTGATCCAGAGCACACGGAGCCGCTCTGATTCTGCAGGTAAAGGCAGCAGGGTCCGGCAGCTGCAGTCATGGGGGTGCAGACCGTACTCACGTACATAGGAATCGTCCTCTATGTGCTCAGCAGGACGCTGTATCTGAAGATCGTCTATTACGTGTGCCCGCCGCTATTCCGTAGGTACTACGAGTCCTACATGGCGGGCGTGGATACAGTGAACCCGCAGTGGGACATGGAGGAGTGTGCGCGGACCGACTGCAGCTTCGTCCGTATGGTGGAGCCACTGGTGAAGACCTACCAGGTCATGTTCCACAAGAGGGCCACGGAAGGGGACAAGGCTCCGAACCCCACGGTTCTCACCCGCGATGGGAAGACTGAGGTCAGGCTTCTTGACTCAGCCCGACCCGGGGTCCCTCTGGTGCTCAACTTTGGAAGCTGCACCTGACCCCCTTTTGCCAAGGAGCTTCTTGGGTTCAAGAAGCTCGGGGCTGATTTTGCTGACGTTGCAGATTTTGTGACAATTTACATCAGTGAGGCTCATTCCACTGACGGGTGGAGTGACCCCGAAAACAAGTATATGATCAAAAGACACGTGTCTCTGCAAGAGAGAATCCTTGCAGCTGAGATCCTGTTGGAGGATGATAACCTGGACCTTCCAGGGACGCTTTATATTGATAAGATGGAGAATGAGGCAGAGAGGCTGTACGGAGCCTGGCCTGAGAGACTGTACGTTGTACTGGACGGAGTGGTGAAGTTGGAGGGAGGTGAAGGGCCCCACGACTACGACCTGACGAAGGTGCGAGACTGGCTCGAAGAGTTCAGGAGGAAAACGGACTAGTTTGTCAAGGTACGACGACTTCCTCTGTGTGTGTGTGTGTGTGTGTGTGTGTATGTGCGTGTGTGTGTGTGTGGTGTGTATGTGTGTAGGTGAGTGTAAGTGCGTGTGTGCGTGTGTGTTGGGTGTGAGTGTGTTGGGTGTGTGGGTGTGTTGGGTGGGTTTTGGCTGTAATACCTGCTAGCACTCTGGTTCCGCTCATCCTTGGTGGGGAACTGTGGAGACGCCATCGCTCTCGCGTCGCGGCGCGGACAGGCCGTTCTGGTTGACGACGTCCGTGGCACTTTTGTCCCTTCAAGTCGCACTTGCTTTTCAGTACTTTTCACGGTTGTTGAGCACAGAATGGGTTCAACAGTGTGTTTGTGTTGTTGTTGCCATTTGTGCACCAAGAAAGCTGAGGCGTGTTTTCAAGGTGGATTTTGACTGTTTCACACACGTGACTCCCGTCATGGGGGTCACTCGTGCACTGGTCAGGCACGTCAAATTCGTGGTGCTGGCCTTCATTGTGACGCTGGGCCTCATCTTTTGGAGGGCCTTCGTCTTCCTGTATCCAGCCGGCAACAGGTTCCTCTGCAAAGTGTTCAAGTTTGAGTCGGACAGCTACACAGAAGCGGAGAGTGACGCTTTGGTCGCGAGTGTCTTCACCTGCTCCAATATCCTCTACATCTGGCGCATCCTGCGTCTCGAAGTCTACAAGACGGCTGCGAAGAAGGGCAAGGCCCCGAACCCCGTCGTCCTGACGGCGGACGGGAAGACTGAGGTCAGGCTCCTGGACTCAGCCCGACCCGGGGTCCCTCTGGTGCTCAACTTCGGCAGCCGCAGCTGACCCCTGTTCTCCAGTGAGGTCGCCACCTTCAAGAGCGTGGCTGCAGATTTTGCTGACGCAGCAGATTTCATCACAGTGTACACGTCAGAAGGCCACGCCTCTGATGACTGGGCTGCCAAGGGCAACAAGATCCACATCAAGCAACACACGTGTTTGGAAGACAGAATCCTGAGCGCGAGAGTACTTCTGGAAGATGACGAGAACTATCCAGGCACCCTGTATATTGATAAGATGGAGAACGCTGCCCTGACTGAGTACGGCGCGTGGCCCGACCGGCTCTACGTGGTTCTGGACGGGGTGGTGGTGTTCGAGGGGCTCATCGGAGCGGCGAACCCAGACCCCGTGCGGCGCTGGCTCAAGAGGTTCACCCGCAAACACAACTAGACTTCCTGACGTTGCTTTTGCGTCTGCAAGATACAGGTGAGAGAGAGTGAGGGTGTAGAATTCGGCTCTGATGAGGCATGGCCGTCTCGAATGCTCCGACAAGATTTTTGATGGTCTCGTAGTCGGCCTTCCAGGTGCCACTGACGGCTTTAAAACCAGTTGCATTCATGTGTTCACACTTGGATGGCCCCCACTGCCCACCCTGGCCATAACCCCCACCCTGGCCATTACCCTATGGTTTACACGGAAACACAACCACGTACAGACTCAAGGAACTGGTGTTGCTTTTGCGTCTGCAAGATACAGGTGAGAGAGAGTGAGGGTGGAGAATTCGGCTCTGACTGGGTCTTTCCTCTGATGGGGCCTTTGCCTTCCCAAATACTCCAATAAGATTTTCCTCCCCCGCCCCCTGTGTGTCATGTGGAGATTTTCGCAGTGGGAACTGGCTGTGAGCCCCCCCCCGCTCCCCTCAGTCAGGACTTTGCAGACGGCAGGGCGCCCAAACGTTGATTCTGGATCCGCCACAGCCAACAAGAGGACATGTCAAAACAATGCACCTTCAGCAATTCGTGACATAAATCAAAGATGAAAGCATACGCTGGAATGCTTGGGTACACCGGTGTGGCCTGACATGCTCCGCATATGCAGGCACGGTCACTCAGTGTGTGTTCTGCAACGTGTTGGCATGCACACACGAACACCTGAGGACCCCTTGATCCCACTCTGCAACTGACCACAGTACTCGTATCATGCAAGGCGCTAAAGAATTGTGGTGTTGGACATGCGCTCGTACAAGCAATGCTCGCAGTATAGTGCTATTGGAGTGCACGACGTCACTTGATGACGTTCAAATCTGTTGGATCAGACTGGGGTTGCAGTGCTCCCTCAATCCAAAACACTCCCTTCAAAACTTTTGAGGCTCTGATCTGAAAAGGAAAGAAGCAGATCCAAGGTTTTGTTGACATGTTTCCCCTTCTCTTCAAGGGAGAGGAACCTCGCTTGACAACTTGAGCAGAATAGCAACAAGCACCGGATGCCAAGTATCTTTGTTTGACCGGCCGGTGATGCTGGCTCCACCAGGCCTGGATCCAGGGTTTAGTCGGGGGGCTGACCTCGCTGCTGGTCATTTCTTTCCGCATCTCAGGCCCCGGTGTAACAGGACCAGACAACGACCACACTTCGAGGTCATTGTGTAGTCCTAAAATTTCAGGACCAGACTCTGACTGACCAGCAGGTCAGAGCCTCGTCCTGAAATATTTTAGGACCAGACAAAGATGTCATTGTCTGGTCCTGAGACACCAGCTCACAGCCCCCCCCCCCCCCCGGGAACCCGCCCCTCCCCCATTCACCCCCTGTCCACGCCTTCAAAAATGACAAATAGCTCGTGTGTTTCCTTGGTCAGATTTTCTGTCGGGGGTCGGGGTTGTTCGATTCTGCCTGGGGATGAACTTGGCAGCCCCCGCTATGTCGGAGTGATGGGACCGCTCCTGTTGTGTGATTTTACGTACCGATAATACATGCCTCCTCGCTCAACGGTCATATCTAAAACTGGAGCGTGTGCCAAATACGCTCGTATAGTGTGTTTGCTCATGTAGACAGAACATACTTTTTGCTTCGTCTACCGTGTGACCCAAATAGAAGTTGCGTTGAGCACAAAAACACCTGTAGATTTCTGCAAAAATCTGAAAACTACACTGACGCTTTTGAGGACCACTTCTACGACTGCGGACTTTAGCGAAAGGTAGGAAATACTCGTAAAGAGCGACATACAGTCCAATTGAAAAGGATGATTGTAAGGAGAGATTCGTGGTTCTCGGATCGAGGTCTTCATGCAGAGGATCCAGGGTCCTGACCCGCGATCTCAGCCATGCGTGCAGCGTCCGCTCAGGCGGGTGAACATTTCTGAGATGGGCTGAACTGCACATCTGACAGATCAAATGCGAATTTGTATTTGCTGCTGCATGAGGTACCAAATGTTGGGCAATTCATCTCGGGGCGAGAGAGACCACTCACCCTGGATTCGCTGGAGGTCAGTTGGAGCAGCGGTTCGCTTTGCATGCGCCACGTGTAAATTCTGCTCATGGTGTTTGACTTGTTGCATGCAATGCAGAAACAGTGGGGAGTTTTAGCAGTACTGACGTGAAACGTGGACGTTGACGTTTCTGTGACGTAGCAATAGCCACATGCAGTGTTTGAAATTTTCTCCAAAAAATTACGTGGCAAAAATATGTGAATGGTATTCAGTTGTGTTCCTTTTGTTTGTCCCTTTTGTTTTGAGATCGTCGTTGCGTGCACGATCGTCACGTCCTCCTGCGTCCGCGTTTGCGTCGTGCGTCACTGCGCTGCTAAAACTCCCCACTGCTTCTTGCAGGCTTCAGGCAGCATGTATTGGGACTGGGCGAAGAGGCTCCTGAAGCTCGTTCTCCTCACCGTGGTCGTCGTCTCGGCCTTCGTCCTCCAGCGCGTCCTCCTCCTCATCTGCCCACCTCTCTTGAAAAAATTGCACCAAACTTTCAGTCCAATGAGAAGAACCACCTATGCAGTGGAAGACTACTTTGAATCGTTCGCCCTCCTGTCAAATATCCCTTACATGTGGGAGATGGCCTTCTTTGACTGTATGTTTCAAAAAGCACGGGTCGGGGATAAGGCACCCTACCCCACCGTTCTGACCTCAGACGGTGAAAACGAAACCCATCTCCTCGAGATATCCAAACCGGGGAGACCCCTGGTGCTCAACTTTGGCAACGCTTCCTGAGCTCCCTTCGTGAATGACATGACTGAGTTCAAAAAGGTCGCAGCTGATTTTGCTGACCTTGCTGACTTTGTCACTGTCTATATAAAGGAGCCTCATCCTTCGGACGGGTTTGACTTTTCGGGCAACAGGTACAAAATCAAGCAGCACGTCTCATTGCAAGATCGTGTGCAAGCTGCCAACATGTTGCTGAACGATGAGGCTGCGAGCCCCCCTGGAGTCATGTACATTGACAAACTTGACAACCAAGCAGCCAAGTTGTACGGTGTATTCGCCGAGAGACTGTATATTGTACTGGATGGAGTGATTGTGTACCAAGGCATACTGACCCCTTTTGGATACCATGTGTGTGAGGTCAGGGAGTGGCTGGAAAAATTTCAAGAGAAGGCATCGTAAAAGGTAACAACTGTCAGTTTCCAAACTGTTGAAAGTAACGAAGTGCTTAGGTTGCGAAAAGTTTCTTATACTTTTGTACCAAGTGGTTTTCACATTGGTGACGCGCGGTCGCATTTTTGACGTTGGCGTCAAAATTTAACGTTGCACCGAATTGTGGAATTTCTGACGTCATCCCAGAAAACGACCGCGCGTCGCCCAATGTGAAAACCGCTTCAAGCCCAGTTCAATGTGTACGTCCTTACAGGGGTGGATCCAGAGAGGTGTCCAGCCACCAACATTCCAAATGGAGCAAGTCTGCTTCTTGAGAAGACTTGAAACAGCTCGAATTTCCACGTGCCTGTCGCACTTCACGTAGCTTCGCTCTCGGGTGGAGAACTGCACGATTGAAGAGACACGTTCGCGCTCCTTTATCTGTTGACTCAGTGACGATCAAGACACTATTCCAGTGCGCCCCAACCCTAAACACACACACACACACACACAGGTGTACACACACACACACACACACACACACAC
>JAAUXT010124688.1_pt1 | contig 21816 bp, 22 predicted proteins | sample 7278171 | NCBI WGS metagenome assembly JAAUXT01 (sample SAMN14350112, study PRJNA611818) | marine sediment metagenome | isolation source: surface marine sediment (1.8m) | place: French Polynesia: Moorea | collected 2018-08 | reverse complement strand
TAGAAAGAGTAAGAAACTATAAACAATTAGGTTTATATTTAGATGAAAATTTAAATTGGGAATCACATATTAACTATACCATACAAAAAACAAAGAAGATAATAGATATGTTTAAATTAATTAGATATAGAATTGACTTTAAAACAAGTGAAAAGTTATATAAAGGTCTAATAGCTTCAATTATTGATTATTGTAGTATGTTTTATATAAATGCTACACAAAAAAATATAAAAAGAATAACAAGATTATTATATCATTGTGCTCTTATAGTCATAAAAGGAAACAGATTTATTTCAGAAATAAAATTACTTAATGAATTAGGGTGGAATAATTTCCAAGAAAGGACAAATTATTTATCAATTACAATGTTTGCAAAAATAAAATTAACTCAAACACCCAGAATAATTTATAATAAATTTTTCTTAGATTTGCCATTAAATATAGGAAGAAATATTGGGAAATTAAAAATAATTTATTCAAAAAAGAATAAATTCTATAATTCTTTTTATTTAAAAATGATAAGGCTATGGAACTCTCTTCCAGTAGAAATAAGACTTAAAACTTATTACCATGAGTTTTTAGAAATGATGCACAAAAAATACCAAATCCATGAATATAAAAGGATAAATTTATTTCATTATGACACTGAAATAGATAATATTTATATGAAAATAAGATTTCAATGTAGCAATTTAAATGCTGATCAATTTAAGTTTAATTTTATTTCAACTCCAAAATGTAATCAATGTAACAAAAATAGACAAGAAACAATACATCACTATTTCATGGATTGTAATAAATATACACAACATAGAAATGCCTTAAAACAAAATATCATTTCCCTAGATAATACTTTTCAAAACTTATCAAATAGACAATTAATACAAATTATACAAGGCCACAAGAATAATTCAGTAGAAAACAGTACATATAAAAAAATATATCAATTTATTAAATTATACATTGTGCTAACTGGCAGATTTGTACAATAATTACCCTTGTTAAAATTAAAATGCACTCATGAATGACACCATTGGCTCCAAGGTAAACATTTTCCTTCTTATTTATTTATTTCTTTGTTTTGGATGAATGTGAGAGTCGTGTACAGACGATGATCAATAAATCGATTAAAAGCAAGTTCTACATAAATGCAACCCAGAAAAATCTGAAAAGAATAACCAGATTGATCTATCATTGTGCCCTAATAACAGTAAAAGAAACTAGATTTATTTCAGAATTAAAATTGCTTCAAGAATTGGGATGGAATAATTTTTTAGAAAGAACAAATTACCTTGCTATAACCATGTTTGCAAAAATTAAATTAACAAAAACACCTAGAATTATTTATAATTCTTTTTTTGTGGATCTTCCAAGGAATGTGGGAAGAAATATTGGAAAAATAAAAATTATCTTTTCAAAATAGAATAAATTTTATAATTCTTATTACCTAAAAATGATAAGATTATGGAATACTTTATCAATAGAAATCAGACAAAAAGGCAACTATCCAGACTTTTTGGAATGTATGCATAAAAAATATAAAGTCCATCAATATAAACACACCAATTTATTCCATTATGATACAGAAATAGATAACATTTACTTAAAATTAAGATTTCATTGTAGTTCACTAAATGCTGATCAATTTAAATTTAGTTTTGTACAAAATTCAAAATGTGAACAATTTGACAAGAATAAACAAGAAACAATACATCACTATTTCATGGACTGTACAAAATATACAAATCAAAGATGACAGTTAAAACAAAATATTACAACATTACATAACAGTTTTCAAAATTTAACAAATGAACAGTTGATTAATATCATACAGGGAGAGAGACAAAAAAACATAGATGAAAAAATATATAAAAATATTTACCAATTTGTTAAATTATATATTGTAACAACAGGAAGGTTTGCAGTTTGATTTGCTGAGGAAAATATTTATTTGCACTTTAAAATATATACATTGACTCCAAGGTATCCATTTCCATTTTTAATTATTTATTTTCTTGTTTTGTATGCGTGTGAGAACTGTATCAAGACGGTTATCAATAAATCGATTAAAAGCAAGAACACAATATCTGGATCTCAGCATCTGTTGTCGGAGGTTTCCCGAGCCTTGTGTTTTCGCCAGGTCGTTTTCAGCCATCAAAACAAATGGTGATTTTGTGCGCACGACACATCAGTCATCTTGTGTGATACAACGGGCGAAGAAAGCACAAAAGGGAAGACGAAATACCAACGGAATAGATCGATTTGACCTTTGTGACATCACAAATTGACATCGCGTTCTAGCCTAATCAAAAAACCAAAATGGAGGGTGGTGGAGCCTACGGAGCAGGCAAAGCTGGAGGCCCCTTTGATCCGATTGCCTTCGTGAAGAGGCCACAAGTGATCCTGCGCCTGGTCAGTTGGGTGAGTATAGATTCTGCTAATTTGGTCAAATAGGTTTTCAACAGCGTTGTTGTGTCAGTTTGAGCCGCACAAAAATGGTTGGTGCGACCGGTAGCGACCAAGAGAGGACGGAGCTGCTTCGTGTAACGCGTCAAAAGTCCACGTTTGGATTGCACACTCCATTTTTCATCACACATTCTTACGGGGGCACTGCCGTAGAACAACTTCGTTGCGTTTGTCAACCTACTTGTATTCAAGATTGGGGAGAAGAGGGCTGTTGGAGATGAGGGGCCATCTGAAGATGACAGATGAATTATGCTCGTGGCCTAGATAGCAGATTCCTGAGTGGATGGGCGATTCCTTATGGGACGCTTCCATTGGCTGCCAGCTCCCTGTTTATCGGATCGATAGGAGAGAGGGGGAAAAACTTGTCGTTATTCATGCTTTTTCACAGTCAATTTATGTGTAAAACAATATTGCTGCCTTTGACAGGGAGGCATCAGTGACAGGCAGTGATTGCAGCATTCAGACCATTGGTCCTCATCGATGATAGAACCAGTGCAATTGTTGTGAAGGTGTGATGGCTGGCAATTCCAGATTGAAACCTCTCAAATTGAAGGGGAAATTCCGCGTTGCATTTGCTATGTCAAGCGCCGACGAAACAGTTTGACGTTGGGAGAAAGCGAGGTGCAAAAGTGCCCGCAGATCAATTGTTGAACACGATTGAAGAGTTCGAGAGGGGAGTAAGGCTGTGACCCTGAATGGGATTGGGGTTCACCTGAAAGTGCAACTCAAGTTCATTGGGCACCATCGCGCTCTCAGTGCAAGCCAGTGTTTCTGGATGGTGCGGTGGACCGGGGGTGGGGGGAGGTCCAGTGGCACTGGTAATTTTCACCACGTTTTTCTCGTAGACCTGCTCGTTTTGGGTTCTGACATTGGACTGACATGGGAACACTGAAATGCACTTGTTGTTGAATTGGACTTGCATCTGTATGATTGACGTGTAAAATACATTGGTCCCCTTCCCACAAAATTTTCTCAGCCGGATCCAGCGGAATTGTTCGTCTGGTCTCCGAGTCAACTTCGTGGTTGACCAGACCAGTTTTTATACAAGCACGTCGTCCGGAGCAAGCTTGTGTTATACAAGTACAATGGCAACAGCAAGAAGGCTTTAGGAAGGGGGGGGGGCATTGACACGATTCCCTGCCCCCTCAGACTTACAAAGACATGGGTGTGTCTCAGGCGGGGGTGGGGTGGGGTGGGGGTTGTCAAGGACCTGCCTACACGCGCTTCCGAACTTGCCTGTGTTCAAGCTCTGCAGCTCTCTTGTTCTCTGAGCTTCCAGCTGAAGAAAAAAAACTGAACAAAATCACAAAAATCAGCAAAAGACAGCTTTTGGGTGTGTCGAAAGCCCAGTTTTATGTTTGTTCTTCACGTGCACGTTCGAGTACGAAAACACTCGGACTCGTCGTCAGTCTGTGGCCGGTGGACCTGCAGCGGCGTCGGTCAGGGTCGTGATGAAGAGGACTGGCGATCAATGAGGCGCGCGGAACGGACGTGCTGGTTTTGGCTCCTGCGTCGATTCTGCATTCTTGCAATGCACACAGTGAACACGGAGCACTCAGTGAAAACTTTGGCATACCTTCGGCAGGACGGCGAGAGAAACGCTTTTGGGACGCCATGTTGCGCTGTCGCGTGCACCTACGTGGCTGCTCTGCTCAGGCGTGAGAAGCCCTCAAACATCGCCCACGCCTCGAGCTGTGCAGGGCGCCCAGTCAAATCCGTAGAATGACAGATGAACTGGCTCACCGCCTGTGGTGACTGCGTGTACAGTAGATTTTGATGCTGGACTTGCATTGCAGTCATCGTATCCGCCTGTGTGTTGGACGCACCTTTGTGCCCCAAAGTGAGCGTCGAAAGTAGAGATGTGTCTTGGTTGAGTATAAGTTTGGTTGTGAGTTTGCCATTGTTTCAATCGAATGTGTGGACCAGAAAAAAAGGCATTTGTTGTGGTGCGTCTCCACGTGGATGTGAGCGTGGATACGCTCAATCATCCGATTATCGTGCTGCGCACGGTTTCGGACGCAACCTAAGTGGCTCTCGAGACTTCACAAAATAGCAGTTGGTCATCTCGCAATGACCCGAGGGAGGTTCAAGTGAAAGATCAACGCGACTCCGACCGACTTGACGCCTGAGGTACGAGTCTGAGTTTGACAGTGAGCATCTGATTTTGCCGCGGGCGCTGCAGAGGCGAACGCTGAGTGAGCAATCCGGATTGGGCGCAGGGCTTCATGGGACATCGGAGAAATCGGTATTGACAGGAAAAGCAAAGTGAGTTGTGTGGCTGATCGGATGACAGGAGGCAGATCGAACCGTGGCCGTTTCAGAAGCGACCGCGGCTGAGCAACTCGGTCTCGTCCTCTGACGCTTCAAGTCTTTGCACACTGCTGCGGAAATCTGACGGCAACAGCGACAGGGAAAATCTGGTGAGTTGCACTGCAGCAACATGTGCTTTGGATCGTGTTGTGAGGAGGTGCGGTCATGCCCTCAGGTTGACGTGTTCTCTCTCTTCCTCGGATACCCATGCAGTGTGACAAGAAGAGACGCCTTCTGAAGATGCTGAGACACTGAATCTATTCGGTGAGTGCCCATCCAGAGCTGACTTCATGTGGTGCGATTGGGTGTCAAGCTCTTCTGAAACTGAGAACTTTTGTCCCATGGCAGTCCGATGGGCTGTTCTCCGTTAACATGTGAACACTTTTGTCCCTGTGTCGACAGCAAATCAACAATGTAGGACGAGATTTGTGGTTTGAGAGGTAAATGCAGGATGCAGGATGCAAGTGACCGAACAAGATCAGCTCGTCCATTTGCGGGAGCGGGTACCCGATGCAGAAATGGAATGATAGCTGCAAATGCGCCCTTCCATCAGAATGCGGAGTGGGAGAAGGAACGCTTCATTTGGTCAACCTTCCGCGCTCGCGATGCTGTTCCCTGTGGTGGAGCCGCGGAGCCATCCTTCAGTTCTCGGGTGTCGCTGACAGGGCTCAAACATGGCTCTGTCAGTGGGTTGGGCAGATACTGGAGATTTCACCAGTGAGATGTGCCTGTTGGAGAACATCGCGATGCCTGTGTTGTTCTGGTTGCTCAAGGTGAGCGCTCTTGTCTCGGGCTGCTTGGACGGTGTTGCAGCCACATTGCAGGAACTCCATTCTCTTCTTCGTCGACTCTCGACGCCAGCTGCAGGGGAGTGGGAGACGGGCTGAGTGTCTGAGTGACGATTGATTTTGTTCGTTCCTTCTGTTCCTCCGTCCTGATTGCATTGTTAGTGCACTGTGAAGAGTGACGTCGTGGCTTCGAGTTCCGTGTGTACGAGCGTACACACGTGCCTTCTCGTACGTATTTTGTCAACTGCATTCTGGGGCGTGCAGAAGATCCGCCTTCTGTTCCGTTGGTGAATTTGACGAAATGTCCTGAACTGGGGCGTCCCTGGTGGAGCTTCTTTTCCCACATGGCCGAGACGAATTGACTTGTGAGGTGGATCCGACAGTGTGCAGATTCACCACTGATTTCAAATCAAGGCTGTCGCCCCGTTCTGCTGCGTGGGACACAAAATGCAGATCACAGGTTTGTGTGGTCGGACTGTCCAGCTTTGGATTTCAAAGCAGATCCTGACTGCAACCGCTCTGCAGTAACGCCCAGCTTGGAGCTCCATTCGCCCGATGCGGAAACCCACTCGTGCGACGGGCTGCACGAGGCACTGGCGGCCCTGCGTCCTCAACGTGAATAGAAGCCGCTCCAGAGTGGTGAGTTCTGAGAGCGTCAGCAGCGGTATCACACGAGGATTTTGGAGGAAATGGGTTCGAAGCCCCGGTATCGACGATCCACGTGCTGAAGCTGCTGGAAGTCAACATGGCTGTTTGTGTCGCGAGCTTCGGGTTGCATTGATATTGAGTGGCATGGCCAGAAAGCTGTTGTTTCTCTGCAGAGGTGTTCTCTGGCTGTCTTCACTGGCATGCCGTTGCGTTCCAGAGCCAGCATCACAACGTGGACTTCTTACCGTATCAACCCGTGTTTTGTACACCCGTGTTTCAAGCGTCCTTTTTGCCCCGAAATTGTGCACCTCAAAATGAGTAAGTATCATCAAGGTGCAGTTGCGTGCACCAGACACTGGGTGCCCTGTCACGAACAACTGCACACTTGCGTGGAATTGGACTCCAGTCACGATCTGGTTGCTCGTTGTTGCGGCCGGGGGTAAATGACGGTGTTTGCTTTCACTGTGACCTTTGTTGTCTTCCTTTCAGCGGTAGAACCGCAGCGTGAGTATTCATGCTTTGCATCATGGGGCGCAACCGCAGAGAGCCTTATGAAACAACTAACTCACCAAACAGAAGCTATCAATTGAACAGAACTAACCTTGTGAATAAGAACTAATCGAGACTGCTGCTTTGGTAGTGCAGGCGTGGTATGTTGGTGCTGCAAATGTAAATTCGTGAAAAAAATAAAACAGTGGCTCTGAAAAAAAGAACATGCTGAAATGTCTCCTCCAATGGGAGCTCAGTGAACAGTGGATCGGCGTTGATTTCTTGTGGTTTTTCAACCCAGCCTGGAGACCCGTTCTGACCTTGATCCCTTTGTTGGTTGCAGGTGTTCGCGGTGATCGTGTTTGGCTGCATCTCGTCGCAGGGCTGGTGGTCCGGCCAGTGCTCCTACAACAATGACCCGAACGCGTGCGGATTCGGTGTCGCGATCGGCGTGCTGGCGTTCCTCGGCCTCACGGCGTTTCTCGTGCTGGACGCCATGTTCGAGCAAATCTCGTCCGTGCAGCACAGGAAATACGCCGTCATGGCGGAGATGGGTTTCCATGGTGAGTTGCGTGAAGGTGCGCGTGTGTGAGTCTGTGCTTGAGAAGGCGCTTCTGCGACGATTCCTCGGATTGAGGATTTCAGGCGAGATGTGCGCGTGTCTGAACGTGTGAATTTCACTCACCCCCCTCACGTGCTCGTTGCAGGCGCGTGGACGTTTTTCTGGTTCGTGTGTTTCTGCTATCTGGCGGACACGTGGCGGAAGGCGACGCGGCCGCCCGGCGGCCAGGGCGTGTCGGGCGTGGAAGCCGCCATCGCCTTCTCCTTCTTCTCCATCATCACCTTCGTAAGTCGCGCAAAAAGTGGACGCTTCCGTGTCATCCTTGAACAGTGTACCCAAGAGACTTGTTGTGCTGCTCGTCACACTCAGTGCCACACTGTTACCACTTTGTCGCTCAGCAAAGAACACGTCCCTGGCTTTGCAGGCGGCGCTGACATACCTGGCGGTGCAGCGCTACCGCGCCGGCGTCACTGAGCCGTTTGCCGCCACCACTGGGTACGAGCCGGACATGACGGCCGGCGGAGGGATCCCAGGTGCTGGGGTGCCAGGCCAGCCGGGCGCACCGTCACCCTACTCGACGTACGCGGGCGGGGAGACGGGCGATCCGTACCAACAGCCGCCCTTCTCGGGAGGTACGGCGGGTATGGGCGGCGCCGGAATGCAGGGAGGCGGCGGCATGGGTGGCATGGGTGCAGGTACTAACGCTTTGCTTTTGCACTGACGCTCATTTCACTTCAAGGAAGTTCTTTTCTCTGGATGGGCTTTTGGTTGGGGCCACACCTCATCAGCAAGCACGACCGGACAACGACTGATCTTGTTCAGCCTGAACTGGAATCTCACTTTCAAATTCTTCCTCGTGCTTGACAAAGGGCGCTGTTTGCTGTGTTGTTGTGGCATCAATTGTGCAAGTTTGCAGGATATAAATTTGGCTGTCTCCATCAAAGAAAGGCGCGTGTGCGTGCGTGTCAATGTTGAAAATCTGTCTGGGGTTCCTCTCCGCTCTGTACCTAACTCTCTTGAAAATTTTCCTCAGCTCAAGACATTTACGGTAAGTTTGGGGCTGCACTGAATTTTACAGATACTTCCTCTGCGTTTCATAGACTGTTTGCACAAAGTGGTTGTTGGCATGGGTGCAAAATGCACGTGGTCAGGACATCCCCCCTCCCTACTGACCCGTTGCCCCCCTCCCACCCCCCCACACACACACCATCCACCAAATGGACGTATTGTTCTCAAGCAGAATGTGGGCAAGTAATCCCTCAAAATGACAGCCACGAAAAGCGAAGATTGTGCGTCATTCTGGTTATGTTGGAGAGAAGAAAAGACCAGGGACCAAAATGACAGCATTTCTTTTTCATTTGCTTTTTTCATTTTCACTTGAAATATTGACAAATCACCCGGAACTGCAAAGAAGAATTCTGAGGTTTACCAGTGCGGAAATTTTGAAGGGGTGGTGGGAACCACAACATCATTCAAGTGTGCATTCTCCCAAAAAATTCCTGTGGTGTTGTGTTCCCCTCAGAACAACTGCCTCGACAGATGAGGATGGGTGGTGACTCCTACCGGGGGCAAGAATGTTGGAAAAGGTTTTTTTCTGAGAAATGTACTTTTTCATTTTTCCTCGAGACACAGGCAAGCGACCCCACAAAAAACAATTGTCGCGAAAGATTGCAAATTTTTTCATTTCCATTGTGACTGCTTGTCGTCGCGCACCATTTGATCTCTGAGTTGTGGAAATCTTTCCGACACAGAACCTGCACATACTGTTCGCCGCAATCATCAAGACCTCAAAATGGAATGCTTGGCCTGTGGCAAACGATTTCAGTCGATAAAGCGGTCAAAAGACAACACATCCCAAACCCACTGAAAACACATTTGATTTCACCGTTGAAGTAACCAACCAGTCAACTATTTCACGTCACACAATTGTTTGGACAACAGGAGCTGATGTACACCAAAACGAAGGTGTTCACAGTGGTTTTGCCAAAGGTGAAACCCTTTGCACAGCTGTGAAAATAATGAAGCGTGTTCGCGGACTGCTGAAAACGCCTTTGGTGGACGAGCACCAAGATTTGGTTGTGGTGGAAGTCGGATCATGTGTCAGTGAAGGGTGCGGTGTCAGGGCGAAATACCTGTTCCACAATCTACACGAATCCACTGATCAACGACACAGCGGGACTCAAAATTACTCTTTGCTGTTTGCAGGAATGGGACAGGACGGAACGAAGCCTCCCATGGGAGACTACTCGCAACCGACGTATTAACGCGCGCGAGCGCATAGCGAAGAAATCATCGAAACCTCGTCGTGACGTCACCACATCGAGCCGCGCCGCTGAACTTCTCCGCTCGAAAAACCAGTGCCGCTTCCTTCTCCGGGAAGGGGTGACGCAAAGTGTTTTTCAAACAAGGAAGTTTTCGTTGAGGTTTGTTCACCCAAGGCTTCTTCGTCTTTCCTGCGGTGTCAGTTCTGCGAGGGCATCACAGAACTTTCCAAGGCCTGAGAAACCTGTCAGGGTTCCAAGTCGAGACAAACGCTGAGGAACTAACTGCACGAGTGGAGATGAAGTTTTTGGTGAATTCTTCCTGTGAGACTAATTTCCCATGAAAATCCAGTGAGGCGAGTATTGTTGTTAAAATGTGTGGTGGGTATGATCCACACACACGCGAAGAAGGGTGAAGTTGTTATTTCATGACGAGTCTTCACGTGGTTGCTTGGTGATTCGTCGCCAGATTCCATGACGAGAACCACCAGGTCACAATGAGAAGCAGATTCGTGCTGAGAATTGTGTCGCAGTTGCAGCATTCATTCAGTGTGTAAAAAAATGTGTGTTCAGGAACGTTAGTTTGATTGTGATTGAATCAATCTCACGAAAAATTTGAGGTTCCTCTTCCACTGCACACAATTTGCAGCTGGAAAGTGAGAGGGGAATTGTCAAATTTCATTTTCGTGTCTGCAAAGTAGCAAATCGAAATGTTTGTTGAAGCGGGGTGAGGTTGCTCAGATGAACGGAATAGAAGAAAATGGCCATCGCGAAAACCGCTCAACCTGTGGAGTGTAGAGTTCAGACACCTGTGTGTCACGTCGTGGCCGGGTGTTTGACTCATTGGCACAAAAATCCTCACCAGGGGCGCCAGCTGGTCTCCATTGAATTGTCCTTTTTCAGTGTGGTGGTATTTTTTGCAAGCCAGCTGGGTTCACATTTGCCACGCGATAACGTAGAACGTCACTTGATGTTTGCGAAACGCCACAGTTGCGGAAAGAGTTCACAGAATGAATCTGACGATAACAACTTGAAACAACTTGTACAAAGTGAACGACCTGCAGGGTCTGCCACTGAAAAGCGACGTACGGAACAACCACCTGTGCAGTGAATCTTGACGAGAGAGAATTGTGCATTGTGAAAGTGATGACAGTGGTGTGCAGAATGTGACACATAACATTTCACTTGTTTGGGGAGAATTTTGTGCGCGAGAGGTGAAGTGCGACAAACAGAGTACTGTGTGCATTCCATGCTATTTATTCAACAACCTCCAGATTTGTGTGCGTTTGGTAGATGAGGCTCATCACCATGGTAACAATGTTCACTTCCGGTGTCACCAAGGTCAGTAGAACTGTAGCATGTCCCTTCAGGGTGTTGTGGCGTTGTCGCCTCGTTTTACGCCGCGCCTTTCCCAACATGACGTTATCCAATCAACACTCTCATTGTCATAACAAAACAGTTGTGTTGAATCAGTGTGTGAAACTTCACAAAGGGTGTGGTCTGTGCTGTGTTGTCTGTGGGAGAAATTTAGTTCAAAGCATCTCAGAATCATTGTGATATTACAAAGTGTACAGGTCCTCGGTACTTTAGAGATTCCGCAAACTAGACGTTTTTAGATCCAGCTTTTTTCACCCATTGGCCTCACACAAGCTTCTTCAGAATTAGGTTCCACAGACTCTGGAATACATTGAACACTTACGAGCCAATCAGAGAAGCCCAGTTTCTCAGACAATCAGGGTCCGTCGTGTGTTCAGATTTCGTTGTCGTCGAGCAGTTCTGAACTGGACCAATTTTCGATGCAAACCGTGTCTTTGGTTTTGTGCAGATCTCACTGACGCAGGACCAATTTCGCTTTTCTCCTCGATGTGATCTTGTTCAGGTTGCGTCGGAAGCTCAAGGGGTGGTCGGCACAAATTTCTGGCACATGTCACAAGTTTGAAACCGTTGCACATGTTCGGTCTCATATCAGAGAAGCCACGTCTTGCGCTGTTTACTTTGTCAAAGATTCGTGAGTATTTTGTGTGGGAAGGCTGCCAGAGCTCACGGTCGTGCTTCAGGTTGTCACTTTGCCCTCAGCCTCTCCGTTTCTTTGTTGGCTTTCTAATTCCACAATTTAGCAATGCATTTGTTCGTATTTTCAGCGGAATGGATCCAAATCTGTGCCAAAAAAAAGGTTTTGTTCCGACCCTTTCACGAGAGGCCCACGGGGCTGCTTTGTGTTGCACATGCTTCGCTTTGTAAATTTGGAAACTATACTCTTATTTATTTGGCCTCAGGATGTTTTGTTTCCTGAAAAGTTCGCACTTGATTTGTGTGCATCAAAATCATGACATGTTTGAAGCAGAAACATATCACTTTGTCCGGTTGCGTTGCGTGTTCCGATGACCACGTGAGCTGCCCTCAAACATGGCGTAAGCTTCCGAAGTTTCTTTGTGGAACTGCTAATCTCAATCAAATTGTTCTCTTTTGAAAACAGACAGACTGACATGCTTGGTTCACACGTGAGAGTGTGGGTGGATAACTTCTTATGTTGCATTCATCTATTGTTGCAGTGGAGAACAGAGTATTTTGCACTGTTGTTTGGTTCGCGTACGGTTGGTTGTCACCTGTCTGAAGAGAGCCGGTTGTATTGTAGATAGGCGGAATGGTAGTTTTCACGAATGTTTCATCGATCCGTGTGGCTTTGAATCATCCCATGCACGTTTGACAGAATGAGTTTGCAAACTTTCAGCTGTTGACTTCGCGTTGAGCAGTGTTGAAAAATTCCGAAAGCGAGAACTGTGTTCGGTTTCTGACACACTTCGACCTGCATTGCTCGTCACTTTGGTTTGCCAGACAGAATTTGACAAGGATCGTGCATTCTGTCTTGGGCAGATCAAACGAACTTTTTTGCGCCATGGCGAGCAAGTGAAGAAAACTGTCAGCATTACTTGCACGTACACATTTGTTTGTGAGTGGAATCACACAACACTGCATGTTGAAGTGACAAATGGAACGGTACGTTAGATAGAACGTTGCAACACTAGGTAACCATAGGAACTCTGTGATTCGTAGCGTCCTAGCAAGAGGTCAGCGTAGCTGTACATTTGCTGTTTGTATCTTTGTTATCAGTGAAGATAAATGCAAAAGTAAAATAGGGAAAAGAAACTCCGTGTGCTGTGGTTATTCCGTCAAGACTCTTCTGCCCGCAGCAGCAGAGCGAGAAACATCTTCCATCGTCAGTTGCGCTGGTGGCTGTCTTTTCGAAAACACCTTGCGAAGGACTGTGGGTCTCGATGGTGAAAGCAGTTTTTGGATTCTGTGGCTCTCAATCAGTTGATGTGAACGGGAATGCAAACTGCAGTGCACATCCAGAGCAGCAAACTGCTTTCGTCGTCTCGTCACGAACACTGAACACAGGTCAGCAAGAGGGTGTGGGACTTGGTTGAGAAATGGCGCTCTGGTCTCGGACACGACAAATCGAGCGGGTTTTCTCCACTTCAGCGAGAAGCGAGGACGGAGGCTTTGTCTTTTTTGGATGACAACAGCTTTCTCAACGTGAAAGGTGCGGCGTGAGCTGTGAATTTACTGAAGGTCGGGGAGCTTTTGCTGGCTCAAAAGTGATGGCTTCTTGGTCTGCACACCGTGGTCTGTTCAACTGTTGCCTGCATGTTTGCGTCTGGGTCTTCTGTGATATTCGACTCGACTGGGGTGCGCAGGACTTGTCGTCAGATGTCAACTGATCGGTTCTTGTTGGCTGGGTTCTCAAGGTTCTGGTTTTGTGACGAGGCCTGTCATTTTAAACACGCAGCTCTTGCCTTTTGTTTGCGAAGTAGATCAACATCGAAGTGGAAGAAACTCATTGTTCCTTTCCGAAACTGATCTGGAGTACATTTGTGTTTGTCTCTGGCATCGTGTTTCACAACCAGAGAACGCAAACTTAATATCCGTCAGCTGAATGAAAAGGTCTTGCAGAATTTTCCTGTCCATGGTGTGCGGTGATCTACCACACAGAAGCGAAGGTTTTCTCCGGGCTTCACTTTAAACACAAAATTATTTCCTTCGTGCAAAGCAAGGCCAAGACGTTGGTTATCTCTGTATGGTGTCCTATTACAGATCGCAGGACCAAATTTCCCAGTACAAACTCGTACTTTGTCAAATGATGACAAATGGAACTCATGTTTCAAAAGTCATTGATGACAAATGCAGAAATGTTGCAAATATCAGTTTCATTTGACAAACAATTTTTTTGCACTCAGACTTTTGTCTATTTCTGCAAAATGTTCGTCCTTCCAGACTCATCTTTGTTCTAGTTTTCAAGTTTTTCCAAAACCAGAATTCAGCCGTATCAGGTGCGCCTAGGTGCGCCTACGTAAAGTAGCCTTGAATGTATTGCAACGAAGAACGCATGTGGCGTGCCCGATGCAGGATGAGGCAGAGAATGAGAAGCTGCCTTTTTGTGTTGATCCCGTTCTTCCCGCCTCAGTGTGCTTCACCACACACACACACACATACACACATACACACACACACACACACACACACACACACACACACACACACACACACACACACACAAGGTTGCCGGTCGAATCTGCCCAGTGCGTTGCAATGGATGCATCGCTTTTGTGGCATATTGTGCCTCGATGAGACTTCATTGATGCGCAGTAAATCGTTTGTTTGGCACGTTTCGGTGGAGCACAACAAAGGCATGATCCATGGCATGAACGCTTTCATCGAGTTGAGTGAAATTCATGTGCGGAGGTGTTTCTTGTTTCAAAAGGGAGCAGCTGTGTTGTCAAGTGTGCGATGGTTCAGGCGCTCTTGTCTTATCAGACGTTCCCTGCTGTTACATCTCATTTGCTTGATAACTGAAGCGAACCAAAGAACTTGTTTTGTGATCTGCCGTTTATCAGTTGTGCACGTCTATTTTCCGGATGAAGTGTTGATTCAACTTGAGGCGACATGCAACCACCGTGCATGCACGGTCGTGTGAAGCCACAAGCCTCGCTACTCACAGCTGAACACGAACGGAGCCCACCCAGTTCCCAACGCGACACGTTGCACCTCCAAAAGAACTTGTCCTGTGTCGTATAAGGACTGGCACGGCAACCTTACCAGGCATGGAGCAGCAGCGAAAACCTCCTCGAGGCTGCATCGGCGCCGTTGACCTTTGTCGGCTCATCGCGCTGATGCGGGCGTTCCCTGGCTCCTGTAGACACGACTCCAGGGACGAGCGTCCAAACCAGACACCTCGCCAGTGACGACTTAATCCGTTTGAAAGCTTCCACTCACCCAAAAGTGAAACCGTGCGCCTGTTTTTGGTGTGCTGTCAGATCCGTGCATATTGCGCGTCTGGTCCTATCTGTCCAGAATCCAAGCAGCTATTCGTGCGGTCCCCATACGGGTCTGTGGTGTACCAAAGAACAAAGCAGGAATATGTGCGAAGTCATTTTCACGAAAGTGAAAAAAATCCGGCCGCTTTTGCAAGGATTTCCTGGGTTATTTTTGCCCTGAGCTTCACACTTTGAACAAAGCCATGGTGCACGGTTGCAGGTGTCACTTCTGCAAAAAAACATTTGCATGCTGCAGCAGGTGAAACAACGTCAACGACACCAGAAGTACAGCGGAGGGAAGCACAGAGCTGATGGAAAGCAAAGCAAACCACAAAACATTTGCTTCAGCAACAGATTTGCATTCAAATGAGGAACAACCAAAATATTCAACGAGAACACATGGCTGCGAACTGCATGGGGTTGAGGCCCAAACACGAGGTTCCGTGGGAAGGGGGATTGCAATTCAGTGGAACTTCTTCTGACCAAAATTTGATTCACGCAGATCAGCCACCCGGAAATAATGCGTGCTTGATGTGTTTCGTAGCTGCGTTTTCTTTCTTCCAAAAAGACAGTGCATGTGTCTTCTGCCTGAAGGTTCTTCCGAAGCAACGTGAACACGCGTGGGCGGTATAGTGTGGTTGAAGCGATCCGTGCCCTTTGAGCTGAGATCTACTCGGATGCCAGTCATTTCTGGAGTTGGGGAGATGGAATGAAATGGAAGGAACAAGGAAAGGAGGTTTTGAAAACCAGTGAGAATTTTGCTCTTTCAATTGGGGTCAGCAGATTGAGCTCGCCTTGCTGACAACAAGGAGAAACAACAACAACAACAAAAAGACCCAATCACCCTCTGCAGCCGGGAGTACAATAACTCGCGTGATCTTCGCAGGAAGCGAGAAACACCACAGTGAATCTGATGAGGCTGTTGCAAGAAAGCGACGGCTTTGCACGAGCACCAAAAAAGACGCTCGAGTTTGTGCGTTTTTCAACGCCGTTTTGGAGTCGGGTCTGGGGAAAACTGAGTTACGGTTGAATTCAAAATTATCAGTATTCCCAGGTGGAGCCCACGGAGCCGGAGGTAACCAGATTATGAGTTGACCTTGCTGAGCTTCGTGTCACCGAACGAGCCTCCACTCAAAAACAACCGCTGACCCACTGCCCGGAGAAGATCCTTCAGTCCTTGCGGGCCAGATATGCGGGGCAGGTCGGGGATTTGGTGGAGGGGACCCGTGGGAGCCACAACGCCACCTCAACCCGACAAGCAAAGTGAAAATAAGCGGGACGGTGAAGCAAACTCACGGGAACAAATTCCTCAGAACTATTTCCCAGCACATAAAAACGCCAGAGCGGTGTGCACCTTAAATTTTGGCCGAGCGAGTCTGTCGTTTTCTCATGCGGCCCGTGTGAGTGAATCTCCGTTCACCATGCAGTTAAAATGGGTCCTTTGTGTTTGTATTTTGCAGTCCGCATCCCCAGTCAGGGTCAGGAAAACCACTTTGCATCTGGCACAACTTTCCGGAGATAGACGTCTAATGGTTTGCAGAATATAAAGTACTGGTGTTCACCAGAACTCGAGATTCATGAACAAAATGGTTTCTGACACGTCCACCTGTGCGCGGCATGTTCGTTGTGCCAGGATCTTCTCTTTGTGGTGCAGTCTTTGCGTTGACACTTGGACGCAAACATTCGGACAACAGAATACGAGCTGCCCAGCTCCATCGAGAATTCAAGCTTTTCTTGTATATCTGGTGACAATGCAGAAACAAGACCCGAGAGACAAAATTTCCATCATGCAATGAATCAACTCAACACAATGACACATCTCAGAAGCCATGTTCGCCACATCATGGCTGCACCGCCGTCCAACCAGACCTGAACAACACGATGAGGCTGGTCGTCAACCGTGCCTCCGTCGAAGCAGGGAGGCAGGAACCTGGGCTCCGTGAATCTCTTTTTTGCGTTCGCTTCCACAGGTCAGTGTTGCCAATTGATGTTGTGCATCCTGCAGTGAACTGTACTTTTCCAAGGCAGCAAGAAAGCGACACAAACATCAACGTGACAGTGCTGCGCGGGCGGCATTGCAAGGGCCGTCCCACGTGGGAGTGACTGGAGAACCGACGGAAGATCCTCTGCGAGGACTCCGCCTTCCAAAGTGACTCTGCGGCAGTGATACATTCTGCCAGAGGATTGGGCTTGACAGCGTATCACAGCATCAGCGCACCAATTAAGAGGATCCAGGCCCCACTCCCTCATTCTCCTGTCGTCTCTTCTTTCATCGTTCAGTGGATCCAGGACTCTGTTGGTTGTGGGAAGGAAGAGTTTGCTGACCAAGTTCGCTAATCGAGTGCATTCAGTTGATCGGACAGTTTCCTGGTCAAAAACACAGACCAAGCGAACCGAGGGTGCCCCAACACTTGTTACGCAGCACACCTTTTCTCATTGGGGCAATTTGTGCAGAGGCCAAGTTTTGCTTCGAGAGGAGGGCGTGGGATGGATGGAGAGGCCTGCGCGAGGTGGCATGTTCATGGGAAGTCTGTAAAGATTAGGCTATAGATTTCCAAGAATCCAGACCCAACCCTGGTCTCTCATGTCACCGCATCATGTTCACACCATACAATCATGAAAGTGCACTTTCAGTCGTGTGTTCTGTTCAAGTGTCCGAATCCAAATCCTTCTTCGCAAAATTGCGCTCTTCTGACAGCTCATTACGTGTCCATAAACATGACGTGTCCATAAACACGTGCTTGCAGAAATTGAACTGGCAAGAGTGGACTCAACATTATCAAAACAACCTGGATCGGGAGTTGTTTGGATCTTACTCCGGACACTCGATGTGCTGGTCCCATCTACGGATCCTGTGCGAAAACCCTGTCATGCACCACATGCAGTTTCGAAGTGAAACTCCTCAGGCCGCGTCAACGACAATGGTTGATGCTGAAACCATTTACACACACCGACCCTTGGGGAATTCTTTGTGAAAAGTCTCAGCCTGGCCTCTCTGTGATTTGCGTATGAAGCAGTGTACCCAGGGCTTGACAGAGGGCAGGGAACTTGAATCAAAGACTGGGCAACACTGGAACAGATGCGTCAGCTTTACATGTGCTTGTGTCCACAAAAACAACTGTTGACACCACCATACAGGTATTTCAATTGTGAGGCGCATAATTCTTTCGGAGTACAACGTACGAGTTCTTGGAAACTTTTGTTCCTGTCTTCAGGACAAGATGGCAAAGGGTCCAGGATCGGGACTCTGCGCTGACATTGACTGATGCGGGCGTTTTGGGGACCACGAGGCGTGAACTGTGCTCCATGTTGATTCCCACTCCTGAGTAACAAGAAGTTGGTGTGATTCCATGACCACCAGATGGTTAACTGCGTGGTGGCTTGAGATGTATTGTGCAACTCATGTGCACTGCGTAAATGTCACAGGTGTGCCGTTTGTGACAGGCTCCGCGTGAAGAAATTTTAAAGAAAAGCCATTCAAGTTCATTCGTGTCGTGATGTGGAAAATGTCAGAAACCACAGAATACCCTGGGAAGTAGAGGGGTGGTGGGTTCTGCAAAGTTTTGTTTCTTTCACTGTTCGGCTGCAGGAATTGCAAACAAAAATCAAATCTACTCTTTAGTACACCACTAAATGTTGGAAATTTCACGCATGTGTGTTGGGCAAACAACTGAACCAAAACCAAGATTTTATAACAGTTCTAAACTTTTCAATAAACAAGGCGGTCGCTTTGGACGCTCTTTGAAGGGTGTGCTGGTTCAACGTTCAACATGCGTGTTTCAAGAAGTGTAAATGCCTCTTGCTCAATCCAGATCAAAACGTCAAGGCACGTGGAGCTTGAGCAAAATGATCTCAAAAAGCTGTTTCAACGTGGCTCCAGGTGGACAGTGGGAGCAGCTTCGACAATCTCGCTTCGACAGAAGCGGCGAATTGTCCGCGGCGCGCGCAGCGAAAACTGCACTTCTTCCTCACAACCGCGCGAATGTGTGCGTCACTCTCACGACTTGAAGGCTGCAGCGGCGTCGGCGTCCTCACAGCGCGGACCATCGAGGTCGCAGTGCAATGCGGTACGAAAACAGGCACCGCCCAATCAGTTTCTGCACGAAGGAACCAGTGCTTTGAGCGCACTGAGCTGGGGTTGCAGTTTCATTCTCACAATAGATCTTGCTGCACTCTTTGTGCCAAGCACTGCAAACACTTCATCGTTCTGATTGAATCACCAGAGGACGGCGAAGACGTCAGAGATAAACCACACAGCTAATTAGTGCGAAATCATTCATAATACATACATCCCGGGATTGAAACCGTTTGAGGACGTACTCATCATGATGGTGGTGCTTCGTTGAGGAAGATATACTCTGGATCTCCCGACAGAGTTTCGTTGACAATTTTTCCTGGGCAAGTTGTAACTGTCTGTTTGAGAAAATGACACTTGGACCAACCTTTCAAGTCGAATTCTGCTGCTGTTGCAGAGCTTTTGATGTTGTCAAGAGAACAAACACAGGTCATCCACACCACGCTCTTGCAGATTGAAATTTCTTGACTTGGAGGAGAACCCCCTTTGGCTTGGAAGACTCAAACAGAATCTGCAAGGTGTGACCTTCTTGGAGCTTTGTCTTCACACAACGGAGTAGGATGCTTTAAGCGAGAGTGTTCTGCACAGCCGAAGGCTTTTCCTCTCTTCCAGATCTGAACACACGTCAAAACCAGCCGTGTCGAGGTTTCTGCACAACCGGACTCCACGAACAGGCCGCTCGTACCCAGGGTCATTCCACTCCTGCACTGTTTTCCTGGTGCAGGAGGCACAATCTCACGCCGAACTGGGTGCACCAACAAGCATTTGAAAACACCGCGCACACTACATTCCAAGTTGTGCTGCGAAACAGGAAATTTTTGAACTTTCTGAGGCGTAGCTGGTGTGTCCAGATACAGGAGGAGTGCACCCGCTGGATAAGAAAGAAATCACACCAGTTGGAAATCTTCAATCAGGGGAAAATAGGTGGCAGTATCCGTGGATACAAAGAAACGACGAGGAGAGAAACTTGAACACGGGAGGATGACGGTGGTGGAGTCGGACGTCCTGATGCAGCCGTCCCTTGAGGACAAGGTCAGTCCACTGCTGAAGATACTCGTCAGATGAGACCTGTTCTCTCACAAATGAACACACAGCGTTGTTCTTCCTTTGAACTGTGGTGATCGTGCACCAGCTGATGTGAGAATATCGCGTGCCGTGATCAAGTGTTCCAACTGAATCAGTTCTGCTGAACTTTCTTTGAATTATGATTCTTCTTCAGTATATAGAGTTGATTCAAGAAGTTCCCGGCGAGAGTGGGATGTGGTGCATTCGCAAACCATCGGCATCTTTTCGAATAAGATTTGGGCTCAACTTCAACTGTTTTTTTCAGGCTGAGGCGGGAGACAGAGTTGTTGTAAATCCATTCTCGGGGAAGTCTGTTGTGCTGTGTTGCACTTGAGGCACACGCAGAACGAATTAACCAGGAGTGCATTGGACGCTTTGCCCGCACTTGTAAGGGAGCGTGGGGTTTGTTTTCGGGTCCCTCACTCACACACTCGCATCACCAGAACAACGAAAAGAGGTCAGTGTGGTCCCTTTGAACCACCGAATTGAAACGTTGGTGCTGGTAAACAACAGCCTTCCCAATAGAAATGGGTCTTGCAGACAAGGGGGTCCAAGGGTCTGAGGCCAACCCCCCCCCCCGACAAATTGGCTCTCCTCATTTTGTGTCTCCAATGGTTGGACCGATCCTGGATGCTCGGCTTGATCCCGAATGACAGACAAGTCTCAGGGGGTTCGGGTTCGTGCAAAATTTCCAGGACAAATTCTGTTATGTAGGAATTTGTATCCTTTTGAGATTCATTGTCGTTGCCGTGTCCAGATTCGGCGACCTCCTCCTGGTGGCAAATACATTGAAGTCGTCGTCCTCTCAAAACCGACGAACTGTGTGTCACACGGACGAAGTTCACCCGCCGTGCATTTTTGTGTGCCAAATGAGGTTCACTCGTTCCCTGGACAGCTTTTTCCAAATCCATCGGACTTTCGCGTGTTGAAAGCATGTGAATGTTCACACCTGCGTTCAAACAAGCAGAATCTGCACAAAATAACAGCACGTTCTCTGCCAATGAAACAAACTTGTGACGATGTAACATGTCTGTGGTGGAAAGCTGCTTTCATTGATCAGGTTAACAATCCAACAAGAGCATTCTTCTGCCCTGTATCAATTATCACCTGGGGATGTGGTGGATCTAGGAGTGGGAGTCCCTTTTTGGGTGAGTTGAGGAGGTTGCGCTGTTGAAGGGTGCCCAAAAAGCGACTGAAACGTAACGACCGAAACAAAGCACCTGTAGGCATTGTCTACCAAATGTATGTGTACAGCAGTTTACAGTCAAGATAAATTTTTAATTTGGATCTTTTGGGTCTTTTTAGATTTGTATAGGTCAATAATAATGTACCAGTAAAGAATTTATTATGTTCACATTTTTTAGTTTTTGAGGACAAAAAGTTCAAATTGTTGGGGTTGTTAAATTTTAGACTTCACTGCACAAATTAGGTGATATCTCAGAAAGTATAAACATTTTATGAAGGATCATTTTTGATGAAATATAGTATAGGTATTGGACTGACATCATTTGTTTTTCATTTTCAAAATTTGTACATGGTTTTCAAGTGGGGCCAAAGTTTGGACCCATACAAAGTTAGGATTTTAGGAAAGTGTTCAAAATAGATATTGGAAGATTTGGGCAAGTTTTATGTGCAACCAGGTTATAAGTTTCAATGTACAGATAATTTGGGTAGATTTGGGTGCATTCCAAGTGATAAAATAACTTTTTTTTTTTGTTGAATTGACAATTTATTTGTGCATCCACTTGTTTGCATTTCAGTTACTGTGTTTTGGTTGCTGTGTATCAGTTGCTGTGTTTTTTGGTCCCTGTATTTTTGTCACTGTGTTTCGGTCGCT
>JAAUXT010091189.1_pt1 | contig 21819 bp, 16 predicted proteins | sample 7278171 | NCBI WGS metagenome assembly JAAUXT01 (sample SAMN14350112, study PRJNA611818) | marine sediment metagenome | isolation source: surface marine sediment (1.8m) | place: French Polynesia: Moorea | collected 2018-08 | reverse complement strand
CATGAAACTGCTGCTGACATACTTTTGGAAGAGGCTGCCTATAGGTGCTTCGATTTGGCTCGCACCGATTTGGCTCAAATCGTGCAACCCACCTCAAATCACCTAAAAACCATGTACAGTACAAATTTTTGAAAATGAAAATGTTCAGGTCACCCTGTTTGAGTCGCTCAATACTTGAGCTCCCTACAACAGCGCAACTCCCTAAAATCACCTACAAACTTATAATTTGTTCTCGATTTCTGTAGCTATAACTTTCGAGCAGTTATAACCCACACGTAGACAAAAGTAAAACAAATTTTGGTGGCAGTGCCGAGAACTTTCTGCTTTATCAAAGAAAAATGATTGAAAAGCGTTTTTGACGCGACTATCCCTGGGTTCGCAGACGAGCAGAACTCCGACAACTCGGCGTGGGAGAAGAAGGCGGTCGGGCGCTTCACGTTCGACTACGAGGACGACAGCGAGCCCTTCACCTGCCTCGCTACCGTCGGGGACACCGTCGTGAACGCGTCCGTCGACCTCAGCGTTCTGCGTGAGTACTGACCTCAGCGTACTGCGTGAGTACTGACTGACCTCAGAGTACTGCGTGAGTACTCACTGACCTCAGTAGATCTACTCACTGACCTCAGCGTACTGCGTGAGTACTCACTGACCTCAATAGATCGACTCACTGACCTCAGCGTACTGCGTGAGTACTCACTGACCTCAACGTACTGCGTGAGTACTCACTGACCTCAGTATATCTACTCACTGACCTAAGCGTACTGCGTGAGTACTTACTGATCTCAGCGTACTCCGTGAGTGCTGACTGACCTCAGTGTACTGCTTGAGTATTGACCTCAGTGTACTGCATGGGTACTGACTGACCTCAGCGTACTGCGTGAGTACAAACTGACCTGAGTGTACTGCGTGAATACTGACCTGAGTGTACTGCGTGAGTACTCACTGACCTCAGTGTACTGCGTGTGTCCTTGCTGACCCCAGCCAAGTGGGTGACTTCAGTGTGCTTTGTGGTGCAAACAAAGATTTTCTCCCTTCAGTGAACTTTATGAGTTAAAGATTTGACAACTGTGAGGAGTTCTTGCTGACGAGGTTCAGCCAAACGTAAGTTGCTTCCATACGTCCGTGGCTGACGTAGGATGACTGACAGCGCAAAGGAGGGATTGGTGATTTGCACAGAAATTTCCCAACTTGTGATCTGCTTGTTGGTCAACACCAGAACAGTCAAAACAAACACACTCACATGCACCTCCCTCCACTACACGTTTGTGCCGTGTGCTTTGTCTTTTCCACATAATGTGTGCCCGATGCCAGCGCTGCTGAACCTCCGTGCTGACTTGTTCACCTCGGCACACAGTAGCACTTTATCTCAGTGCGCATGCGCGGCCACCCCTGGATGTTGACCTCGGTTCGTTCGTTTTCTCGGCAGACGAGGCATCGAACGTGACGCTGAGTCCGGACCGGGACACGTACTGCCGCACGGAGACGGTCGCCGTTCTGTACAGCGCCAACCCCGAGCCCTACCAGAAGGAGCTGTGGGCCTGGCTCGACGAGAGGTGGCAGGTGCGTGCGTGTGCGTGTGATGGTGGGTGTGCGTCCGTGTGTGCGTGATGAGGTGTCTGCAGGAGTCGTGTATGTGTGTGTGTGTGTGTGTGCGAACGCGTGTGTACCTCCAGCACCATCGTTGATTCTCAAATTGGGTCTTCTTCATAGTAGCACGTGCACTGACGCGTATTGTCACACACTGATGCACCACTCGCTCTCTGATTCAACCCCCCGCCACACACACACACACACACACACACACACACACACACACACGTCCTACTCCTCTCTCTCTTCTCTCTCTCTCTCTCTCTCTCTCAGCTGGTTGAGGATGACGAGAACTACAACACACACACACACAACACCCACCCACCCCAGACAGACAGACAGACAGACAGACAAACACACACACACACACAAACACAAACACACACAAACACACACACACACAAACACACACCCACGAACACGCACACACACAACAGACACACCCACCCACCCAACACCCACCCACCCCAGACAGACAAACACACACACACACACACGCACACACGCCCCCTCTTCTCTCTCCCAGTTGGTGAAAGATGACGAGAACTTCGACGCACACACACACTCCCAAGGGACTCACCGCACACACACACACGCCCCACTCTTCTCTCTCTCAGTTGGTGGAGGATGACGAGAACTTCGACGCGCGCTTCACGGTGGACCCGGACTGGCCTGACGTGACTCCGATCCGAGTCGACCTCATCAGCAGATTCAATGACGACGACCAGGACCGAAACTCCACCACCGACTTCGTCCTCAGCGTAGGTCAGTCTCCCGCCAAGGTCATGGGCACGGGGCAAGGGCAGACGACAAGGTCATGGGGCAGTGGTGGGGTCAGACGGTGCAGTGGGACGGTCACATTGCAAGGTCACGGGGCAGTGTCAGAGTCAGACGGCAAGGTCATAGGCAGTCGCTTGGTCAAGTGCCAAGGTCATGGAGTTGTGGCAGGGTCAGACAACAAGGTCACCTGCCAAGGTCACGGGCAAGGAGAAGGGTCGTGGAGCAGTGTTTGGGTTAGATGGTGGCAGGGTCACGAGTGGCAGGGCACGGGCAGTCAAGGGACAACTTCCGGGTAACGGATGGCAGGGTCAGATGGCAAGGTTAATCCCCTCTTTCTTGTTTTCAGTGGACGAGTGTACGGATGGCGTCGCCCACGTGACCTACTCAGCGTTCGTGACGTCACTGTGCAGCGTCGTCGTCGCTCTCCTCGCGAGTCGATAAGCGAAGCGTTGCCATGGAGATCCAATCATAACGACCGACATGCTACAAGCGAGTTATGAAATGGATGAGTTTTTACCCTGAATTTGACAAAACAGACGTGTTCTGGCCTTGAGTTTGACTTCTGACGTCACCATCAGTCACGCCGCTGTTGTCATCATTACCGTCGTGAGATGACGCGATAGGCTGTCGCATGTCGCTGGGTGTGACTGGGTTTTGTCACGTGATCATGTAAAGGTGTATATATACTGTCCCCGTGTGTGTGTGTGTGTGTGTGTGTGTGTGTGTGTGTGTGTGCGTGTGTGTGTGCGTGCGTCAGGCAGTGAGGTCAGCGTGTGAGGTTCCTTAGTGCATGCTGAGTCCAGGTCCCTCACGGAGGTTCCAACGCCAGGATGGTCCCAGGGTCCAGGCCCCCAGGGGTGGACTCCAGGGACCCGTCTGTCCAACTCCGAGTCTGTCTTTCAGTGCTTTTGATCACAACATGTCAGGACTAATTCCACATCATGAGACTCAATGAGCAAATTCTGATTTCTTTTGACAAGAGGTGACAGTTTTGGAAAGACTACTGTTCGAGGTTTTGAGGAAATTTGCACGGGTGCTGATTTTGAAAATTCCCCGTCCCACATGATTCGGGGCGGGTTTGGTGTCAGGTGGGACTTGATCAACCAAGACTCGAATCAGACGGAAAATTTCGTGCTTTTTGAGACGGAGCTGAAGTTTAATTCTTTTCTCGCGTGTTTGGAGTCAGTTGCTCAATGAGTCTACTTTGTCTGTTATTAATGTTGGAGTTTCAAGATCACGATGATCGTTGGTTGTGCTATCACGCAGTGCCTGGTATGAGCCTTATCTGCGCAGTGCTGAGCGAACACTCCTGATAAGGCAATAATGTGCGCTTGTTGTTGGTCATTGTGTGGAGCATGTTCACAGTAAATTCGTGCCTTGAAGACATTTGATTTTTTTCCGTTTGTGCGGATTCGTGTTACGAGGAAAATTTTGACGTGCTGTGTGGAGTTTGTTGGAGATTGTTACGAGAGACAACCAAAGGCGCATTGATGAAGAATGCATGCAAAAATGCACGATGCTTTCAAAGCTGTTTTTCTCCCAGTTCAGATTCACAGGTCAAGTTCAAAATTACAGTCTTCAGTTCAGTTCTGATCCTCGAACGACACATATCAATCATCAGTTTGTGAAAAGGTGATTATTGTGCGCAAAGGAAGCATGACCCTCAGTGTACTCGTGTTGTTCGAGACCTGTTCCACCCTTGTACATTTCACACTGTGATGTACTCGTCGTGTTGCGTTAAAGTGTCCAAGCGTCTGTGAGACTGTACAGTGAGATAAAAAATCTTCAGTCCAAGACTGGTGAACGAGTATTCGTTTTTATCTGTCAGATTGTCTGTGTTATCTGAAGCACACATGTAAAAGAACGCGTGTAAATAAAGTCTGTTTGTTTCGTACATACCACACAGTGATGTTGCTTCAAAATGACAGGTTAAGTGGCGTCAGATTTCACACACACCACACACACACATACACATGCACACACACGCACACACACACACACACACATGAACACACACGCGAACGCGAACACAGTCAGAGATGCGCCAGACACACACACACACACACGCACACACACATCTTTTGTACAAAGACACGAACGCACATTGACAAACAAACATGCACAAACGCCCACACACACACACACACACACACACATTTTCTTGGACAAAGACACGAACGCACATTGACAAACAAACATGCACAAACGCACACACACACACACACACACACACACACACACATCTTTTGTACAAAGACACGAACGCACATTGACACACAAACATACGCACAAACTCACAACACACACCTCACACACACGCACGCATGTAACACAGTCGGAAGCCCTTCTGCACTGTACAGAACTGTGTTGTTCACGTCAGATGCGTCTTGGTGATGTGTGTGGTTGTGTACTCGGGCGCACACACAGGCGCACCACCCGAACACCCCTCTTAGTTACGCACTCAGAGACGCACACACAGAAGTACCCACTCAAAGCGCGCGTACGCACGCACACACACACACTCACGCACGCACACACATACACACGCAAACGTACGCGCATACAACAGTCTCGAACTGTCGCGACTTGGCCAAGCGATAACTCGGCATTTGGTGGGCAAGTGTGGTGGTCGCTGGGCAATTGGCCGCGAGGTGATTGTAACAAAGGGGAAGGAGCGATCTGGTGAAACTTTCCAAGTGCAAGTGTCAATGCAATTATTTCGCTTCAACTTTTTCAGAAAAGAAAACAAACTCTTGACATTTGTGCTCACAATGTGCCAAAACATTCTTTTCAAAAAGCTTTCTGCTTCTGGTAATGACCTGATGTGTTTCTGAAAGGCTTTTTGCACAACAGACTTTGCATCACGAACGCGATGTGTGCCAGATACTGACCAGCTCATGTATCAAACAATTGGGTAAAAAGACTGGAATCACTTGCTTTTGCTGCACACTTGGGCAGTTGGGCAAAGATAAAAGAGCAATTATTTGCAGTCATTTGATGAACCTTGAACAGCATGGCAGAATCGTTCAAACAGCTTGAGGGTTGAAACACCCGAAAATTTGAAGCAAGGCAGTGTTCGTTGGATCTTCAATGAATTTCTTGCTCAGACAGTTCCCAGCTTTACAATTCATGGGAACACTGGGGTTCCTGGAGAAAAATCTGAAAAGCATCATCTTTAGGGATGCTGAAAAACAATGGTTTGCCCATCTTGAAAAGTGGACTGAAGTTACATTTGGAAGAGTATCTGTCATGTCAATTTCTCTGTCACATAGAGATGTATCTTCAGAATGTTCTGTCTTGGTGTTGAAGGCAAGAACATGTGAAATGAAACATCTAAAATATTTGAAATCTATAAATAGAAAGACAGTCACTTTGCATCAACTTGCCACTTGTTCTGCTTTGAAGAGTTTTATTTGTTCCAGAAGACAGGCAATGAATATTATGAAAAATGCAATGCGGTCCCATGAATATGAGATTTTTAAGTCCAAAATACAATTCAAACCAATACAACAATTCAGAATACTTTTAGATGTGAACGAATTGTACATTTCATCATTCATTTCTTCCAACTGTTCTGGTGGTTTTGTTGAGATCACAGACATGAAGGAAAAGTACTGTGGCCAGCAACCAGCCATATCAGTTTTCTCTCACACCAGAAAAGTTCATGTTTCAATCCAGTTTCACATTGTGGTTTACTTCAGATTTGTTTTGCATTATTCTGTGATTGACAGTCTGGTGGCAAAGACAATATTTTCAAACAATACCTTTGCCAATAATTGTCAAAATAATTTTGCACAGATTTATCCTGAGATGTGGTTTCACATCAGAGTGGGTGAAATGGACAGAATAGAGATCCAGGTTGCAAACCAGATCAAAGGATCGGTTTATATTTATGATGGTCCTCAATCACAGTCCAAACTTTTGAATTTTACACCAAGAACTTTGTCTTTTTCCAGAGCAATGACTTCCACATTTCAGGCTTTTTGTGTTTCATTGTCCAACACAGGAAACATTATATTCACAGCAATAAGGCAGCTGGTGTCAGTGAACATCTCAGTTAATGAATTGACTCACCTGAGCCACAACAATTTGAGATTGCTTTCTCAAAATAGTCTAATTTTGGGTGAAGTGAAAGGAGAATCCTTTATCAATGTGACCTTGACAAGTATGCACATATCTGGCAAGCTGAGTTCCATTTGCAGTTTCAGTGGAATAAGTTTTTTTGACTCAGGATCAAATACAAGAAAGATCAGAACAACTTGCCTTCCAAGTCATTGTGAACACAGACACAGGAGCGTGTTTTCAAAGTCCACCACATTGTATCTTGTGGTGTTTTCATACAAAGAGTACGCAGAGATTTTCTTCAATATGGAATTGGCATTGACAAACTGCACCACATTTGCACTCAATTTGGCCACCATAAATGATCGATGTGTGGTTCTACCCTTGTCACAGGACTCTCCCACATGCCACAGCTGTACCAGAGATGTTCAAGAAGGAACACTGCTTGAGAAAGCTGTATTTTTTTCAAGAAAATTGAATGGGTGCTCAATTGTTCAAGTTCACTACATGGCTCCTGCTGGCTCTTCAGCCAAGCTGGCTTCATTCACATTGTCAAGTTCTGTGCAGAATGACTACCAGTATCAAACCAGTGTGACAGGCTTCATCAAAAATGATTTTGGGGAGATGCATTTTGCACAATCAGGAAGTAAGTGCTTTGCAGCTTCAATAGAACAAAGGTGTGAAATAAAAGTTGTTGCCTTTTGTTATGAGCAGACCAACTCTTTTCCAGATTTTTGGAAAAGGATGTTTTTTGTCTTTGGCTATTCTATCTCTCATTGGCTGCACACATCATTCACTGCAAAACAGTTTGAAAGATTTCGCAAGGATTTGTTTTGGAAAGTTACAGCAGGAGAGCTTGATTGGAGTTTGCCTGCACCAATTGATGTCAGCTTTGCTTTGCACACTGTTTCTCCAACAGAATCCTCGCAGGTGAGCCCAAAGCACAAAGTCACTGAGGCCAGCTGCTGACAGACCTTGATTTTGTCCAAACATTTGGGATGCACACAGCTGTCACACAAAGTTTCTTGAAATGCAGATCAAGTGCATGTGTTGGACACGATCGTTGCAGAACCAGATTTTTCAAAGCCATTCTTCTGTTCATTTTCAGATTCATATTCGTTTGAAGCCAATGCTTTGGCAAGAGTGGTTTGATGTTGTACTGACACAAACCAAGCTAAACATGGGCAGGCTCACCCAGACGTCTCTGTTTGAAGACCTGAAATGTTCCCAGTATATCTCTATGGAGGATCCAAGCACGCATCCCCTGTTGCCTGTTGTGTCCGTTTTATTTCCTCATATGAAGGATAAAACAAAGGGAAAAAACGCATCACAAACCTTGCCAGCAACATATCAGTTTGTTGCCAAACAGTGGCTTGCCTTTCTGGTCTCAAGGTTTCAGTCGTGGGCTATTGAACATATCGTGTCGATTTCTTTTACACTGACGCCACAAACATCTGGATCCTTGATGGGTTTTCCTATTCCGCGGAAGGAAACATTTCTTCAATGCAAGGGAACAAATAAAAGTTTGAAAATAGCTTGGAGAGGAAAAGAGAAAGCAATCACACTTCCCCCAGTCATTTCTCAAACATTCAACCACAGTGACCCGGATGAAAGACCAAAGTGCAGATTCAACAAATTGTTGTCTGCATCAACCATTGAATGCCATGTCAAGATAAACCTGAATTCACAAATAGAACTGTGGATATTTTCTCCAGTGAAGAAAAGCAGCATCAAATTTTCTCAAAGGCTGAGAAAATTGTTCTTTCAGTGCTTGAACAGTTTTGCTTCATATTGGTCATGCCCTGTCCATTACTGGAAGTTTACTCAACCTTTATCCTGGGATGAAGCTTCCACAGTGTGTCAGTCTGTAGGAGCTCAGTTGCCTTCCTTCAGTAGCAGGAATGACCTGATGCAACTGTCTTTGTTCTATTTCTACTCCAGATGGTCTGTGGTTGGACAGAACTCTCAAGTTCTTCTCACACCACTTCCTGAAGCCCTTTTTGTTGGAATAAGAAGGAAGAGAAATTCTGAAGTAAGCAGCTAAACCAGACAAAAGAATGGGAGCTCTCAAGATTCATTTCACTGCTTGTACAAAGACCAATTTCAGAATCTTAAAACTGGTCCAAACCAAACGACGCTGACCCCTGAAGTAGGCTGTTGGTGTCACACTGGAAGACAAGCCAACAACACAGCAACTTTGACTGGACAGAAAATCACTGCCAAGAGCTCAATTTACATGCTCTTTCTGTTTTCCTGAAACTCAGAGCTGATTTGGAAGGAAAAACTCTGAAGTTTTCTTGAGATTTGTCAGACAAAAGCTTTTTTGTTGATTTCTTGTCTCGTTCATTTTGAACATTTTACACATTTATTTCTGTGCAAATCAACAACTGCTTTCTGCAGCAAGAGCAAGAACTTATGTTTGTCCTCAAGCACCGTTTTGCTTGTCATTTTTGGTGATGAAGATGTTTCAATCTCTGCCTAAAAAAAATACTTTTCTTGTCTGTGCAGGTGGTGTCCGTCTGGAGTGATGCCAATCCTGTTGGTTGGAAGCCTTGGGAATTTTCTCAGTGTCTTACCTGTCTGAAAGCCAACTTTTCGTCCACAATGCACTTTGCTGCCAGCACGGGTGAGTTTTGGTTGGTAGTGTGTAGGTCTGATGGTTATGGTGGTTTACATTTTACATTTCTTCAAGACAAAGCACACTTCCTTTTCAGAGAAATACAAAAAGATGAGTGAAAGATTCTATCATCTTGTGGAACAGTTCAAAAGGAAGTCAGTGTCTGTGTACTTGAATAGATCAAGGGATGTGCTGTGTTTTTGTCTGATGATGACACATTTGATGGATCCTTGGTGGAAGGAAATCGCATGTGATGTTCCAATGTTGAGCACTGTCTTCTGCTTCAAAACACAGACAGCAAACTTTTCATATTCCAATGAATCTGGAAGTCCATGTTTCAGACATCATCTCAAAATTTCCACCAATTGTTACTTTTTCTCCAACATCAACACCTCTGTGTTGTGGAAAAGCATCAAATGCTCAGAAGTTGACGTGGTACAGTTGGTGCCTGTTTTTGATGCAATTCGTGTTCCTTTCCCTTCAGTGTGGTCTGTCAGGAATAATTCTTTTGTGAAATATCACAGAATGCATCATATGTATGAAATCAAAAAGACCCAGAAGCAAGGATTTTTTGTCAAAGCTGCAAGTCCAAAGCAAATATTCTTGGGTGAGAATTTGATTGAGTGCAAAGGTGGTGCTTTTGTGTCAGCTGCTTTTGCTAGTGACAATGTTGTGGACTGTCCAGACAACGATCCAATTGTTGAGACACAAAAATGTAAATTGTGCAGAAAATTGTTGCAAGGCACCCTGGTTAAAATTGAGCCACACATTAGAAGTGTGTTTTGTCTTTCATTCACATCAATTTTGCCTTGTGAAAAAATATCAGTTTTTCGGAAATATAGCAAGAACTTCAGTGACAATGGGACTCGACGTGGTTTTCAACAGCAGGTGACAAAACAACTTCCATGTGAGGATGGGAAACCAGATGCTTTCCTTGTGTCAGATATCTGTAAATTCCAATTAAATGCAGCCAAACAACTGTTTCCATGCAGCAATGGAGGTCACATGGAGAACTGTGAGTTGCTTGAATGCAACATGATGTTCAAGTGTCCAAACCACTACTGTATTCCATGGCATTATGTTTGTGATGGGAAGTGGGATTGCCCACTTGGAGATGATGAACATGTTTTCCTTCCTGATTTTGTGAGGAACTGTGTTCAAATGTTTGCCTGTCAACAATCTGTTGCCTGCATTCCACTGGGACAAGTATGTGATGATGTCAGAGATTGCCCTGAAGGTGATGATGAACTTTTGTGTCAATTGAAAAGATATCCCTGTCCATCAGAATACTGTGAGTGTTTCTTGCTGATTGTTGTTTGCAATGATGTAAAAACTGACAATGTTGAACACTTTTTAACAAGAACAGTTCCTTTCTTGGGCTTCTTTATTTCTGATTCAGACCCAATGTCAGTGAAAGCAATCAACCACAAATCACAACTCACTGCTGTTCAGGCACAAAGGTGCAAGATAAAGACAATATGTCAAGACATTGCCTCTTTGGCAACAATACTCATGATTGATTTCAGCTTCAATAAAATCAAAACAATCCAGAAAAACTGTTTTGTGAAAATAACGTGCCTTTCCCTGATACACTTGGCACACAATCATCTTACTTGGATTTCCTCACCAGCTTTTGTGGAGTTACCTGCCCTCAGAGTACTCAATCTATCTTACAACAGCATCCAAGAGCTCTCAAGTCTCATGTTCAAGGGATCGTTTGCAGGCCTTGGCTTGGTTATTGATGAGAATGAACTTTCTCACGTCCAGTCAACATTCTTTGAGACTTTACAAATAAGACAGATAAACACAACACAGTTTGCTGTTTGTTGTGTTGTGGCAGAGAATGTAGCTTGCATCAGTGACAAGCCAAGAGGTCACATGTGTTCTCTCCTTCACAGTCTCCCACTGAGAATTTGCTGTGCGTCCATATCAGTTGTGGTTTTTGCTCTCAATGTTTCATGCATTTTGGTAGTGCGTTGTACAAAAAACAGAAGTGCCAAAAAATTCAGTCACAAACATTCAAAGGTGTTCCACACAATTTTGATTTCTCTGAATCGGTCAAATTTGTTGTTGGGCATGTATTTAGCAGTCATGGTAGGGACTGATGTCTACTTTGGGAAAACCTACTCTCTCAACAAACAAAGATGGCCATGCATTTTTCTGTGTTCTGTTGCCACAGTGCTGAGTGTTTCCCACTCTCTAATGTCTCCATCATTCTTGTTTTTCTTCAGTCTTTCACGCTTGATGGTTGTTGTTCACCCAATGAAGACAAAATTCAAGGACAAAGGTTTTGTGGTGAGATGGCTGTTGCTTTTCGTGACAGTGAGCAGCTTATTTGGTATTGGGTATGAAGCAGCTGTGCAGTCTGTTCCTACATTTCTGTCAGAGAAAACTTGTTTCCCTTTTTGCAGCATTGCTGAAACCAAAATTCTTCAATTGAGCTTGATATCTATTTCTTCATCTGTGCAAATCATGATGACAATTGTAACACTGTGTTTTTCCATTCTTCTTGTGTTCTGCATGAAGAAATCAAGATCCGCAATTCAGCACCACACCAGTGAGAAGCATAGTGTCATTGCAACATACCCAATTGTACAAGTGTCACTTTTGAACTGTTCACACATGCTTTCCTGGCTGCCTTTGAGTTTTGTTCACATTTGGACAGGATTTCTCGGTTCCTTTTCTTTTGAAGTAGTTCAGTGGCTGGTCTGTCTGCTCGCTCCACTGAATTCCCTGGTTTACCCTTTGGTGTTCATTGTTTTGCACGCAAAGAAGCTGCAGTGAAAGTGCACATTGCATGGGCAATGTTCCAATGTTTGCTTGATGGCAAACCACTTGACAAAATACAATATAAATTATAGCTGTCCCGCGTGCTGCATCTTCAGTACAACATTGCTGGAATCAAACCATGAGATCCAAGACTGTTTGCTGTTTGTCTGATCACGTGTGTCTGAAGACATTCTGTCTCATTCATGGATGAACCCACTGTTGTTTCAAGACCCTGCTGTACACTGGCATCACGAAAGTAGTGAAAAAGCATCTCATCTCAGATTGAATCCTCAGAAGGCTGTTCTCCTGGGGGCAAATTGTTAAAATGAATTTTTTTTTGGATTTATAAGGAAAACAGGCTGTGTTTCTGCAATTTCAATGCTGAAATCAAGTACTTTTGACCTCGTCTCTTGAGTGAGACAAAACATCCTGAAAAATACAGAAATTTTTCGCAAGTGAGCTGAGCAGATTTGATGTTGCAGAAACACAGTCCTGTTGCACAACTGTTGAACTGTTGGTCAGGAGAGTCTGAGATGCTTCTGTCAAGGCACAAGGACATGGGTCGACTGCCAATACTGTCCTCGACCAGTGTGGTGCACATCTGGTAGCTGGCTTTTCCTTGATTCTTCCAGAGAAACATGGGCAGAGGAGCACAGAAAAAGTGGTTTGGTGAAGGTGTCAGATCAAGAGCACAGTACAAAGTAGTGCAAGAAATGAGGTGAAATTTTTTATCTGTGAGAAGGGAGGGGTACACCATTTCCATGTTCAAAACATTTGCCAATGAAGCAGCATTTGAGCAACAGTTCTATTCATCCCATTTTAAATTGCTTTCAAAGCAGCTGTTGTATTTTTCTGTTGAGCGCGTTTGTTCCCAATAATTTTGCAAAAACAACAAAACTCGCAGGAATGTTTTTGAGCTTGTTCTTGCATTGCAGCTAAGTTGACCTCTGCTGAAAATGAAAGATAAAACTTGCAATCATAAGCAAAGATTTTTACTTCAACATCTTTTTGCCACCATTTTGCTGATGCACCTTCCAAATTCACTTTTTTCTCCAAAGAGAAGGAAAGTTTCAGAGCTTTTGGGGTGGATTATTGTTGTTTGTTTTGTTGCTCGTGGCAGGCCGCACCTGAATACAAAGGACCACGACATAAACCACAGAAATGTACTGCTTGGAAAGGTATGGGACATGCCTGTAGCTCCTTTCATTCAGTAAAATATCACAATCATGAGCGGAATGTGCCTCAAAGCTTTGGAAACAAAACGCTTGTTCTCATCCTGACCTGGGTGTTCCTTGCTAGGTAGATAGGCTGACAGAAGTGTGGGTCTGTGTGTCAAAAACATCACAGTTGGATTTCTGTTTTTGAGTCAGGAGTGTTTACCAGACTGAATGACCACAAGTCTCTTTCTCATTGAGAATGGAAAAGTGTCACAAAATTTACAGGGCTGCATAACCTTGCATCTCTGTACCTTGCAAGAAATATATCTGTGATTGACCCAGAATTATTCACAGACTAGAAAAACCTTATTCAACCCTCACTTTACAGAAATGAAACAACTCTTTCTTTTTCTGGGACCACTCAACGAACTGAAGAGTTTGTCAGAACTGTGCTTGCAGAAGAAGACAATTTCTGTCATTGATGCAGCTTTGATGCAAGCCCATAAACTTACATATCGATGAACCTCTAAAACACCAAACTCAAGGACAATAACACGTCTGTGTTGGAGCCAAGGTCTTTTGGTTTGTTTTCAGGCCTGAAACAGTGATGATTTCAACAGTGTTGGTCGGACTGCTGCTGTTACTGCCATCTGATGCTTGGTGGCTGCATAAATGTGAGCGTGGTTTCACACCCTCACGCAGAATATACAACAACAACTGGTGCCGTCTCAGAAAGGTGCCAGCTGACATTCCTGTGAATGCTCAGAGTGTCAATCTACATCATAATTATATCTTAAGTCTCCCTGCTGGAGTGTTCAGAAATTTGTCTGAATGCACAAAACTGAGATTACACGGCAATCAAATGTCTGTGATCAAGCCAGGAGCATTCATGGGATTAACAAACCTCAGTCATCTCTCACTGAGATATAATAACCTTGCCTCAATTTCATCACGCCTATTTATAGGATTAGACAACCTTGTTGAACTATTGATTGGAGAAAATAGTATTTCTGTGATTGAGTCAGGCTCATTTGCCAGAATGAGAAGCCTCAGAAAACTCTTTCTGAATAAGAATGAAATAACTGCAATAAAGTCTGAATTGTTCATAGGACTGAATAATCTTGTTGTTCTGCACCTCATGAGAAACAGAATTTCTGTGATTCAGCCCAAATCATTTGGAAAAATGAAAAACCTCCTTGAGTTGCCACTTTACAGTAATAAAATTGCTAAGATCAATATGGGATTACTCACTGGGCTGGAGAGCCTGTCAGAACTGTGCTTTCAGATTAACAAAGTTTCTGCCATTGAAGCAGGTTCATTCACAAATCTAACAAATGTCAAAACAGTAAAACTCAATGACAACAGCATTTCTATGTTGAAGCCAGGATCTTTTGCTGGGCTGAGCAGTCTAGTTGAACTATACCTGCAGAGAAATGAAATAGCTGTCATCAACCCAGGATCATTCATAGGACTATATAGCCTTGACAAGCTATATTTAGAAAGCAACAAAGTGACATTTGTTGTGCCAGACTCATTTGCTGGACTGGAGAACCTGACAAAACTCAATTTGTGTGACAACAAAATTGTTCTGATGCAACCAGGATCATTCAATGAACTGAACAATCTTCTTGAACTTTCACTCAATGATAATAATTTGACTGTCATTGAGCCAGGATCTTTCCTTGGACTGAATAACCTGATAACACTACATCTCCATGACAACAACATAATTGGGATTCAACCAGAAAGAAAAGCAGGACTCAAAGAAGAAACACAACAACCATCTTCCTTGAATGACATTTCTGAGATGACAAATGGATCATTTTCAGGGCTGGGGAATCTTGAGTACTTGCACCTTCACAACAATAGAATTTCTTCAATAGAGAATGGAGCCTTTGATCCTCTACATTCTATAAAACAAATTTCACTCCACAACAACAAACTGACAATTCTAGACCCAAATGTGTTTGTCAATCTTCCTCGCCACCCACTGAAGCTGCTACTGAGTGACCCTCTGGGAGAGAACACCCATTGGAATTGCAGCTCCCTCTGCTGGCTGAAACATGAAGAGAAGCATGAAACTGTGCAGTTTCTAAATGAAGCAAATTCACCCAGATGTGCAAATGGAAGTGACTGGACTTCCTTTTCGTGTCTGAACCCAGGTGAGTTGCTCTGACCATGGGAGTCAAGTCCATTGTATGTTCGACGTCGTGACCCATGCACTACTGCTTGTCAGAAGTGACTGAGACAGATTATCGTTCTCAAAATATGTGTTTGAATGCCTGTTTCTTCGACCAAAGTCTGACATGTCTTCCTGCCAGTATTTGGTGATGGAAGAGAAAACTCAGACAATAAAGGGACCCTGATCTCAAATGGATTTCCAATGAAATGGAAATTGCGCTGAATTGATCTGTCCAGCAAATAGACATGTTGCTCAGTGTTGATGCACACTAGAAATATACTGAACAGGGCTGTGGAACTCAGCTGAGTTTCCTCAGTGTGTTGATCAATGTCTCAGTATTTTTCAGGCACAAGTTGTGTTTTCACAATGTGACTGTCTATATCTGCTTGTGTTTTGTTCCAATTTGTCCAGGAGTTTGTCCTGAACCAGGAGGGGTTCCTGGCTTCCCACGGAGTGGATACACAGGCCCCTACAATGTGGGTGACTATGTCATTTACAACTGTAATCAAACTATCACATGTTCTACTGAGGGCAAGTGGATCGATACTCCAATCTGTACAGGTGAGGTTTTCACATATCAAGGCCAATCTCAAAAGAATATATTTGGACATAAATTTTGACACATTTGGGTTGGTGGTATTTTTTTTGCCTTTTAATCACATCTGTTTCCCCAAAATGTGTAACATTTGCCTGAAAACAACATTTTGAACATTCCTTTCTTTGGACTTTACTCAATGGTACAAATATCTCAGTGGTACAAATTTCCTCACTGAAGCACATGTACCAAGAGCACTTGACCCTGAATAGGCAGAAAGACTCTGCATGATGTTGCTTTGAACAGACAAAGTGAGCAGCTCAGTCCAAAACTTCACAGGACTCACTGATTCTCATTTCCAACCACTGTTTATTGTGTTCACCAAAACATGCATGTCTCTTGATAGCAGTTCTTGTGTGCTTTTACACCTTTCTTTATTTATAAAGTACAAATGGACCAAAAGTTACTGAGGAACAGCAGCAGCTGATAATGCTGCAACAAATGATTAAAGCCACAAATCAAACAGTGAATTGTCTGATTTTGTTCTTCCCAAGTGTAATGCGAGTTTGACAATGAAACATATTATTGGTGTGTGTGTGTGTGTGTGTGTGTGTGTGTGTGCTGGAAGAAGTTCACTTCATCTCTTGGAGCCTCAGTGTTCATTGCTATTTCCAGTAAGCCGAGAAAGTTCTTGCAGTGGTGTGTTCTCAAACAGTTGCCTGCGCCTGGAGAAAAGTGGTCATCATGCTGGGAAGAGGTTTCAGGAACAAAAAAAATCAGATTTGTCCAACTGGCGAAAACATTTTCCGTGTTGTTTCTGTTGTGTTGTGTGTCCCAGCCTGTACTCCAAGCCTGAAGTGCCATCTGATGAAATTTCCATCTGCAACTCACCATTGTGTTCCACTGTTACCACAGTTCAAACATTACTATGTTGTATCAACAGAGGCAGAAACGTCACCATCAGCAAACCACACAAATGCTTATGATGAAATCCAAAGATGGTTCAAAAGAAACATGTGCAATCTGCAAGTGGTGCCCAATAACATACCAGCAGAGGCACTGAGGGTTTACCTGCAGGATAATAACATCATATATCTACCTCCTGGAGTCTTCAGCAACCTCTCCAAATCTCATATTCTGCACTTGGAAAGAAATAAAATTTCATCCATTGAGAGAGAATCTTTTATTGGATTGACCAAACTGAAAAGATTATACCTTGGTTGGAACCCAATTTTCTTGATTTTTGAAAGTGCATTTGATAATCTTCACTCCATCAAAATGATAGGACTGAACAATATTCCACTAACATTTTTGCCTTCAAATCTTTTCTTGAACCTGCCTCGTAAACCACTGGGATTGGCTCTCTCAGGTCCTGCCAACCAGTGGGAATGTAACTCACTCTGCTGGTTGAAATTTGAGGAATTTCATGAAACAGTCGTATGGGAGTCAGTGGGGAAATTCCCAACATGTGCTGATGTTGAGGATTGGAGTTTGCTTCAGTGTGGCCACCCAGGTAAGAACAATATTTTGTCAAGTGCACTGGTGCAGATCAGCACAATACTTTGTGTGTGGCACCAAGCTTTTTGTCACATGAGAGTTATAAAAGCTGACAAAGCCTAAAAATCAAGCAGCACATCAAGTGCACTGTAATATTCAAGCCAATGCTGTTCTTGTATTGAATTCATCAGGTCTGTGTGCAGAACCAGGTGGTTTGCCATTCTTGAAACGAGTTGCACAACATGAAGGACCCTACAATCCTGGCAGCCAAGTATTATTTTCATGCCTTGAAGGAGATAGGGTATCAATCACATGTCAAAACACAGGCAATTGGACACAAAACCCAAAATGTGAAGGTGAAATGAAAGTCAGGCATTGAGAAGAACACAACTTTTTTGGTGATTTTGCAATAGAAACTCGTCAAAGGAAACAGTAGTTTTATTGGCTTCCGCAAACACTTTTGAACGTGGAGGCAAATGCTGGTATTGTTTGGTACTGTGTGTCAAACCTGATCAGGTACTTGTTTGCAACATTCAGTGTCCCACTTGTTTCAGGGAGGAACTACTCTTTCACATCTTTGGATGATGCTAACAGAACACAAGTGACACAAGACAGGACGCCTGAACCCAGCACCCAGATTGTAATTATAACAAATGTCTGCATTGCTGGTCTGGCACTTATCATCTTTATAAACAGGTAATATTCATATCAGTGAAGACTGATGCAAGTTCTTGCCCGCGAGCTTCTTTTTGAGCCATTTTCCTGGATTGCCTCCCTGATCCCTTTGTTTGTTTGTAGATATCGCCAACATGTCTTGAAAAACAGATCTGAGCATTCTGGAATGTCCACTGATGCTCAGTGTGGAACAAGTCTGGAGAAACTGACATCCAAGCTGACAGAAAAGTTGGCAGAAGAAGTGAAACAATGTTGGCTTGATCCCCAAAGTATCTCAATGAATAAATATCTTGGGCATGGTAACACCTTTCCTATTTCCCTCACTGAAGGAGCTGCATGTTCTTGGGCAACAAGCATTCCATCAAAAACATCCTTTTGCAGGAAATTTTGCAATTGTTTGGTCTGGATCCCTTCAAGTGAAAAGAAATGTCAAAATATATGTTGCAATAAAAAAGAGAAAAGGTAAGTGCATCAGTTGTTAGTGACAAGCAAACATGACAACAAGATGCTTCATGAGTAACATCACTATTATCTTCATTGAATCAAGCAGAAAATGGTGTTTTTTGTGGGTTTTACAGTTTCCATGTTTTCCAAAATCGAGTGGTGATTCTGAGAGATTGTCCATTTTTCATTCACAAAACTGTTAAAACTCAGTGCTGCTGTTGACAACCAAAACCAGAGAATCATTCACAAATGTTCAAATGTAGGAGAAAGTCTTTGAAAGTAGAGCTGATGTTCTGTTTGTGTTCTCCAAACTTGCAAGAAAGACTGACGATCTTGCAATGGTCTTGGTTGCTTCACTCAACTGGTGGCATGCGCACCATTCTCCATGCCAATTGTGTCCCGGTTTCCCCCCTTCTTTCTGGTTTGCACTGGGTCATTTTCTCTGATCTTGAGCAGTTGTCCACTGCTCAGACTTGGCCATTTCTAGAAGTGGATACACAAGCGATGAATTCTCCAGAGAAGTCTATTATTTTCAGGAAAATGTGGAGAGACTTTTGAAGGATTTCTGAGGAAACACCAGGGCGAAGCAGAAGTCGAACACCAAAGGAATGAAGATGAAGGTTGGGACAAAGAACAGAAAACACAGAAAGTGAACAGAACATGTGTTGCAATGACACACTTCTCTTACAAAGAGATCGATTTCCTCCAAGCCTTTGCATTGTGAGGTGTGCTCACGAGTGATCATTTCCAAAACCTTGAAAGCAAGAGAACTTGTGTTTTCCCGTAATCTTCAGAAAGAGAGGGTTCTAAAATTTTTGTGTCGACACAAAAGGTTGTTCTCTTTGTTCCATGCACTTGGTGAAAACATCTGACATCACCCAGGAAGCTGAAAGAGAGACAAAATTCCACTTTGGAAGGCCAGCTCCATTTTGATACCAGGAAGGTTTCACCCTCTGTCTTGACTTGCACATTGTCTTGCAGCTGGAGTGGAGCTGGATGACTACATGGTGGAGGAATTCCTCAATGAAATTATCATCATGAGGAAATTTAAACACCCCAATGTTATGAAACTGCTGGGTGTCACAGTTCATGATGACAAGCCTTGTATTGTTCTGCCCCTCATGATGACAAATCTAAAATGTTATTTGAGGCAAAATAGCGTGGCAAGTGTTCACAGTTTGTGTGGATTATTTCTTGAAGAATACTTTTCCAATTGTTTAACATAACAATTATTTTTCAGAGGCTTGCTGAAAACATGCTTCACTCTTTTTCATTGGGAGCTGCTCATGGCATGGAATATTTAGCTGACCAGAACATAGTTCATCGTGACTTAGCAGCCAGGAATTGCATGTATGTCAAAATAAAGGAAACAACCTCAAGATCTGATTCTGTTGTTCACTGGTCAGTAAATGGCTCTCTGAGTCTTATTTTGCAGGTTGAGTAAAGGACTCATTTTGAGAATATCTGACTTTGGGTTGTCAAGAGATCTTCAGGACAATGAATATTACAGAACTCTAGACACTTCAACAGAATTGCCAGTGAGGTGGATGAGTCCAGAGTCCCTAACAGAATTTATATTCACCACTAAGAGTGATGTGGTACAGTATTTTGGTGTCTCTACATGGTGTGGACTTTAGTGTGTTCAACAAACACTACAGGGTTGTCATAGTTCCTATCATTGGGTAGAAAAATGTCAGTAATATTTCTATTTTGCTTTGCATTTGATTCTTCAAATGGTGCTTTTCCAGTGGTCCTTTGGTGTCTTGCTGTGGGAAATATACACCTTTGCAGAACTTCCATATGGAGACACATCCAACTTGGCATTGTACAATCATCTGAAGGGAAAGAATTATCTGAAGAAACCACTGAGGCTGCAAAATGATGAATTGTATGATATTTATTGTCCTATTTAAAAGAAGCATGCCTCAGTGAGTTACATATTGAATTGAAATAGATTTGTATTGCTTTTTCTTGCTTGACAGATATGAACTGATGCTGGAATGTTGGGCCTGGGATCCAACTGAAAGACCTTCATTCACTGGATTGAGAATGAAGCTTGATGAAGTGCTTGGTAAGTTTTGCACTTGAGAGATATTTTTTCTTCTGTATGTGTTATGTTACCTTGACTCACAAAAGTCATTTTCCACAGAATATGAAACCAACTATCTGAGAGTTGATCACAAAGAGAAAGATTATCTACAAATAACAGCAGACAATGATACTGTGGCCAAGTCTGAATTTGAAGATTCTTGAATGCTCACAAGGGAAGCAATTGAATAATCTTGATGAATCAGAGTTAGTTCCTGCAACACCACAAATTTAGACAGGTGCTTCAGTTTGCAAGATATCTGAAGGAGCACTGGGAACAAAACAAAACATTTCCATCAAACTTGCAGTGACCAGAAAACTCCATTGCAAACCATGATGAGTGAAAATTTGCTTGGAGATTCATTGCAGGTTATTGTGTCTGTGACATTGTTGTTGACCACCCTATTCATGACCATTCTGTTGGGAGGCAATTTGTATTTTTCTGCAAGAACACAAGTTTGAAAATGCTGATGTAGAATCTTGGAGGAAAGCCTTTCGTTAGCCTGAAAGATAGTGAGATATCTTTGACAATGATGCACCTGGGATTGGTGTCTTGAAACTGTTTTGACCGGTGTCAACAAAACAGAAAAGCGGAATCACCCAGTTGTCAAATCCATTGTGTTTTTGAGCCAGATTGCTGTGGTTCAAGTTCTTGCAATTTTCCTGTCAAAATCATTTTTGAAGTCAAATTTTCAAGGCAAGGATGGAACTTGATTTTTTTCAGGATGGCACAACTCCACAAAATTGTTGAGTTCAGGTGAAATGTGCTGTGCTTGATATGTGTCAGGTTCTGCGATCAACCAAACATTGTGTTTCCGCATTTCTCTGGAGATCATGACACTGTTTGTGGTCACAGATTCCATAGATGTAGCAGCTCTGTGCAATACAACTGACTATCTTGCATGTGTGTGTTTCTCTGTTTCTTCCATCTTGCTTCTGACAGAGCCATATTTGTGCACTCTCCCTCAGAACATGAAAAGCAAATGTCAGAAAACAATGGATGGGACTGCCCTGATCAACAATTAGTCCATGGAGTCAGTTGATGTTTGCGAAATTTTGGAAGTTACACTTTACATGCACTGCTGTCTCTTCCCAGCCTGACTATTTCTCAAAAACAGATTTTTTGTGTTGGACGCAACACTTTTCCTGTGTCTTTTTTGTCAAACTACGAAAAATTATTCCTTTCGACAAGTTCCCGGTGGAGCCCAGGCCAAGGTGTTTCAGAACCATATTTTGACTTCAACAAAACAAAACAAAAACTTGGTCCCGCTGACATCTATTAAAGTTCTGCAATTGATCTGTGGAAGCCATGAGCTTTTTAGGTGATTTGAGATGGGTTGCACGATTTGAGCCAAATCGGTGCGAGCCAAATCGAAGCACCTATAGGCAGCGTCTTCCAAAAGTATGTCAGCAGCAGTTTCAT
>JAAUXT010026514.1_pt1 | contig 21819 bp, 22 predicted proteins | sample 7278171 | NCBI WGS metagenome assembly JAAUXT01 (sample SAMN14350112, study PRJNA611818) | marine sediment metagenome | isolation source: surface marine sediment (1.8m) | place: French Polynesia: Moorea | collected 2018-08 | reverse complement strand
CAAAAAGGTCAAATTTGGAAGTGCATAAAAAATGGGGTGTGAATGTAGAAATGTCTCTGTATCTCAGAAAGCGCAAATATTTGGTGAAAGAAGTATATTGAAGAAATGTAGTATATTGTATGGGGGTTTGAGAGGTAGCATTTGATTTTTAATTTTTTAACATTTTTACATGGTTTTTAGGTGGGGCTAAAGTAGGGGTTGAAAAGTCATTTTTCATAGAAAATTTAAAAATTGACATTGGGTAATTCTTTCAGTTAATATATGGATATTGTTGTAAAACAATGTATAAAAGTTCCATTCAGTCAAATTTGTTCCATTTGGGTGTGTGCTAAATGAGTTCCCAAGTTATGAATGTTGAGTGAAAAGTAAGAAGTTTGATAAAAAAAAGGTGACCTAAATCAGAGCAAGCTAAATCAGAGCAAGCCAAATGTCCTCAAATCACCGCGAGCTCCATGGAGCTATTTTTTTTACCTCCACCGGCTTGATCACCCAACGTTACGGCATCCTGTGGCCCGTTGGTTCGAACTCGCACAAACTGGCATATTCAGAACAATTTCTCCTGCACAAGCTCAGACATTTCATGAAAGCCTTCCTTCGCAATGGGCATGAGACTGGTGGGTGTGTGAAGAAAATCCAAACAAGGAATGGCACTTGCAGCTTCATTGGTTGCAAAGGGAAGCCGCGACGCGTCTGCGACAACACATGCCATGCACACAAGGAGGTCTGCGGTGCACTTGGCGTCCAACCGTGCATTGTCTGTGCTGCCATCAAGACGTTAAGGAGTTCAATTACCTGTGTGAATCTTCTCGTTGTCGTTCTACAACCCGCACTGGAAGCCAAAAATTGTCGTTCCAACAACCTTGAAGAACTTGACTCTTCAGCTTTTTTCAGCATAATCATAAGGCACAAAAATGGGTGTGTTTGCAAGAGCGTGTGTGGAGGTGTGCGTGAAGCAATCAAGACGTTTTCGGAAACAGGTCGTCGTTGATTTTCATCTTTGTGGGAGTACTTTCTGTGATTTGATTGGTCGTTTTGCTTGCAGCATGAAAAACAGCTTCTTTCCAAAGTTGTGGACCTGCGTTGGACCTAAAAATGTCAAAAGCCGGAAAAGGTTGATTTGCTTTCCGTGGTGCACGTGTTTTGAATTTTACATCGCTCGAACAAAAAGGGCGTGGCTCTGTTTTCCGACGCGAAGACATTTTCAAGAAACTTTAAAGCCCTTTAAAACATCGATAAAATGGGAAAACTCATATTCTCTATATATATGAGCAGCAATGTGTTGTCGGCCAGATGCATACACCTCACGGATTCTGAGCTGTTCAAGTCAACATCAAATGTTCTCAATGCGATTTTGCTCCGAAGCAAAGCGTAGTTTTGTTATCTTCGCGTTTGTCAATCCAATCTTTGATGCCATTTAATTACAGCACTTCAATCTCAAGGTTGGGCTCAATATTCGTCGTCCTTTGCTCAGGGAACATCTGAATCTCCACAATTCCACATCGATTTGTCGTGAGGTTATCTGGTGTACAGTCTGTCAAAACAAAGGAGATTCTCTCGGGAAGAAGTCTAAACCTTCAAACCCTCGCTCGAAAACTGGTGCACGTCAATTGATTCGTGTCGTTTCAGGTTAAGTGTCAGAAAGGTTGTCGAAGACTCAACCCAAATCATTTCCGTTGTTGTCGTTGTGCTGACAACAGTCGGAATGCTGTGATGTTCATACATTTCCTCGCAAGACTAGCACGAAATCGCCGAGCAAAGGTAGACAAGCATCATCCTCAGATGGTTTTTTAATTTCCGATTGTAGGCTTGGCCACTTGAGTCCATTTCTGTCAAAAAAAAGATGCACAAGCTGATTTCCTGCAAGAAGTTGTGCAGGTACTCGTTGAATTGAGTTTCACTGCTCAGTAGTCGAGCGAGCCTTGTTCAAGCTGGGTTGCATGGGAAGAAATGTTTGTTCTGATTTCCATGCATCAGGTGACAAAGAAAGCAAAGGTGAGAACTGACAGTCGCAGTTGGGACCAATGTTTGTTTGGGTTGAGTCAAACGAGAGTGGTTGCCAGGCGTGTGTCACAAAACAAAGGGCTTCGCTGTGAACCTTTCGACAGTGAAAAGTTCGTGAAACGTGAAACATTTTCGGGGGCCAGAGCTGTCCACAAAAAAAACCCTGAAAGTTTCTCGACAAAAAAGGGTCTATATCACGCGTTGCAAAGGCACTACCTTCAGAGACCGAGTCGGTCAGTCCAGGACACCAAAGCTCGGGGTGAGACCCGCCTCAAGCTGCATTTCTTGACACACAATCAGGTCACACCCTGCTTGGCTCCAATAGGACCTGCCTCTCAATGTTAATTTTCTGACCTACCTTTGACATCAGGGACCCTTCCCCATCCTCTAAGTTCACGGCGATTTGGCAAGAACCAAAGGGATTTTTGTGTGAACCCATAACAAGGTCTATCCACGAGTTAAACAAATCGGAAAACATAAAAATAACATGCATCTTTCATGATTGCTCTCTAGCAGATTCAGAATAAGCGCAGTGGTGCTGACCTGGACTTCACCAGGTTTCACTCGCGGCTGGCGAGGCGAGCGAGTTTTGAAACTGACACAAAAGACGTCAGTCGCAGTAACGAAGTTCTAATCGACTGATTGTGAGATTTTAGGGCAAAAGTTTCAAGTCTCCTTGGCTTGTTGTTCTTCCAGTTCTCATTGTAGACCAAGAGCAAAGTGTTTTTGGTTTTCAAAGTTCTTTATCGTTGCATCCATTACGGGTGAAAACGCACACAAGACTTCAGAAGTCAACAGGAAAATTCACGCATGTCAAAAACTGAAATTTTGTTCGATTTATGTCTTGCAGAGTTCAACTGAATGTGACTTCCCTCAGAAGAATGAATTGCACACCACAGAACTCTCCAGAGAAATCTGATGGTAGAAAATCATTCTCTGTCTCTTCCCCGTCTTTGTTGCAGAAATTTACTTTCATGAAGTTGACGTCTCGTGTTCGCAGTTGTCTGCACAGACTTGATGTGCGTCTTCCGTTCGCAGTTTGCGAAATGTCAAACTTAGTGACAGTTGAAGGTGAAAAGTCTGCAGATTTAAATGCATTTTCAGGTTGCTTGCTTGCAAATTTTCTTTGTCTTTGCTTCGCCAATCAATGGAAAGGTGAGCAGATACTCGCGAGTTGAGCCTTTTCCAGGTCCTCATGTAGGGATGCTGTCGCATCTTCTACGCGGTCTCACCGTGAAAAGATAATCGCACGCAACACACGTACACAGCCACACCTTTTTGAGAAAACAAAATCCCTCTAAATTGGTGATTTGCTTCCATTTGATTTTGTTTTCAAGAGAAACCAGGGTTCGATTGTCACCCTTGGAAAAATGAACAACAAACAGCTTGCCAAACATAAATTTTGTTGAAGAGGTCTGCGGACGGACCTGTGCTCGTGAGCATTTTTAGAACATGCAACCAGCAAACTGCGAAGTGCTGAATGTCAGACCGGAAAAAAGCTGCGTCGCTTTTGCGAACCTCTTTTTCATTTTTGGGTTTCATGTTCCATTACGTTAAAAGCCGCATTGATTGAACTTTCTTGTCAAAATTGCAACTGCGAAGAATCAAACATTTTGTACGCAGTTGTTTTCGAGGGACCTCAACTGACTTGCTCAAACATTTTCATTCACTCCCCACTGGACTTACGCGACCTTCGAATGTCATTTATTCAATTTGAGGAAGAGGGTGGATCAAATTGCTCGCTTTCTTCAGGAAAAGGAGAATCTCTTTTCTCGCAGACGTTGCGCAAAAAAGTTTGCTGCTAAAGAGAGCGGCAAGAAGCTGTGGGAAAAAAGAAGAAAGAGATGAAAGTTTCGACGCTGATTTGAAAAGAAAGGTGAAAGCAAAAGTCAATAAGAAGCGGGAAAGGTGTGCTTTGGCATATCGACAAAGTGACAAGTTGAGTGTTAGAACTATAATACGGGTGTCTGAATTATGCATTTTGATTAGCTAAAAGCTTTCTTCAATTTCGTAAATAATTGCAACTTTTTTGATGCACAGTGACTCTCCGCATCACAAGCAACGCGGAAAATGGATGAAGTAAAGGAAAAGTGTTTCTACGTGCATGTTTGCAAACAAAAATCCAGCAGCATACAAAAGGTAGTTCCCAGAATATCTCCGAGTCCATTATGTCGTTTGTGCTTTGCTCAAGCAACATTCCAGCTGGAAGTTTGGAAACTTTCAGGTTAAGTTGTTTGGCTTTTCGCCACAGGATCTTTAGGGGATGGCAGACTCAATTGGAAAAGAACAAAGAAAGTTAACCTCCCCTTGCGGATGGTTCACCTCACCAGCTTTGTTCAAAAACTGCTCTGATGTCACCAAGGAACGTGAACAAGTAGAAGAGCAGGTGCAATGCAAATCCGCAGCTTTACTGCTGCATTCACGTCCGCTCCGCAACGTCAGAGGCTTTGAGATCCTCTGCCAATCTTCCCTGAAAGGCTCAAATTTGTCACCAGACTGTTCTCCCGCCGACTGCCTTCAGGTTCGGAGCGTGTGCTGCAATCACACTTGACGTCCGTCAAATGAAGACAGGACCCCAACAACACCCCTGCATCCCGGGGCAATTTTCTTTTTTCAATCTCGAGTGGTTGTTGTGGAAAAATCTCTTTTTTTTTTGCTCAGCAAATTTGGCTATCGCCTGAAAAAGAATGCAGATGAAGATAAATATTTTGAAGACGAAATCTGTCCGTCTTTTGCTGCCACCTGCCCCTGACAAACTCATCAGAATGTCTGGCACTTCAACGGACGGTGCGTGGCATACGAGTACTGGTTCTCTTGGTTCCACAGCGAGTGTAGTGCAGGAGGCTGCTGCTTTGTCATCTTGGAGAAGTGGTTTTCCTGTTGTGAATGTGGTGATGATCTGAGGGATTCATCACAGACAAGAAACCTTTGTGTTTTGTTCAACATGATTGAGCCAGAAGACTAAATCATTGAAACGCAAAAGTTAGATATTTCACCCTGCCCAATGCAATGAAAATGAACCTTGGTGATGTCGGATTCAGTGGAATGAAGATGTTCATTTGTGTCTGAATGTCTTCCCTTCTGCATTGGATTTGTTTTGTTTGTTGTTTTTGAAAGACCTGCTTGGATTTTGTGTCACGGAAGAATGTGGCAAAGGCTTGACTTGCCCCAACCTTCAACAGGCGGAAAGTGTGAACCTGCGCGTTGTTGCTGGCCCGCAGCTGGAAAAACTAATGAGCCGCACTTTTCTTCCGCTCAATATCCAAGATGATTTGGGCGCCACGAAGCAGCACACAAAAGGAGCAAAGCGACCAAGGCAAACGTTGCGAGTGCTACGAAGGAGACATGTACCACCCACGTGCACAAATGGTTTCCATGATCCTCAAATGAACACAACTGAAGAGATGTTTGCACTCGCTCCAAGTTCTGTCTTGCAGCTGTCAGGAAAATTTGAAGTGATTATGACCCACAGTTGATCATAGCAGTTCATCTCAGGCGCTCTGGATGCGATTCAGAATCTGTTCAGACACAAAAGTTAAACAAGTTGCTCGCTCTCCACATCACTGAGTCTGCTGTTGTCTTCACTAGCTGGATCGCTTGTCATTCGCAGACTTTGAAGTCCGTTTCTGTGAGCTGCGTGTATTTTTCTCCCAGTTTCACTTTCAGCTGGTGTTCAGACGGGGAGACGAAGAACGCTCCCGAAGACTCTCGTGTGCCTCGCCAGTGTAGACAGAAAAAGAAAGAAAACTTTACCTGCTGAGCAACCGAAACTTTGCTCTGAAAAGATCTAATGTTACCACAAAATGCGTAATTCACTTGAAAGCATCTAACATAGACGGGAAAATAGTTTTTCTCAAAGGTCGCACAGACAAAGAACACACGTATTTGCTATCACGTAGCCACCCGTGTGTGAAATGCGCAAGAATCTGAGGTGGGATAAAAGTTTCGACGCTGATTTGAAAAGAAAGGTGAGCTCGAGCATCAATATGAAAGCGACGACAAGGCGCTTTGTAACGTCGACAGAAGTGTCACCCGGCACCGAATGTGACACCCAACACATTTGTGTTTCTCACTTGTTTCTGTGCGATGCAAAGTTCCGCAACACCAGCAGGTGACTTGGAGGCTCTAAACTTTCCACCTGTTGCGTCAAATATACCAGACTGCACGACTCAAGATAAAGTCATCAAGTCAGGGAAAGAAACACAATTCCATGTTCGTCTCCACACGCATCAATCAAACATGCACCGACTGAGACACAATCTGAAATTCCAAAATGTTGTCTGTGGAAAGAATACAAAATTTTTGTCTGTGAGTATGTACATTTATTGCTTTCAAAATAGTACATTTGATGCGGAATGACACTGAAGAAAGTTGTGAGGCGGGGGAACAGTGGCTTCCTTTCTGTGGGTCAGTGCGACCATGCTGCACAAAGTGCCATGGGGGGAAATCGCAACCTTCAGTGCAATCATTTGTTCGCTGGACTGCTGAGTACAATTGTCCCACGAACAGCTTTCCTTCTCAAAATGTTGTTTCGCCTGAAGACGCTCGAAATTACAACTCCCAACACTGTATTCTCTTCTTGTCCACGTGAAGGCAGCATGTCTGCAGCTAGTTTCTCTTGGTTCATCAAGTCTGTGAGGTAAGATGCGCGGAGCCGTCGCGCCAGAAGCGTTCCAGACTCTCAAGACATCGTTTCACGTCGAAGGCCACGACGGGGAGAAGAAAATAGATCATAACCCTTTGTACTCGTAACATATGACGTAGCACCACGAACACATTTGCGGCATACAACACAGAACTCAATTAATGTGGATAAATTTGTCGTCCATTAACTGGAGTTCAATACTACGTGTCCTCATCGGTTGCGACGAGGGAATGCACTGAGTGCTGAAGCTGCTGCTGTTGTTGATGGCTGTGACACTGGTGGATGGGACATATGATGGTGTCCACATGGCAGGCAGCGGCCCCGGCAGGAGACTGGCTGAAGTCCTCGTGCCGACTGTAAATGTGGAAGTCCGAGGCACGGGGAACACGGGGCACGGTGCCGCACGCCCCGCCCTGATGATGCTGCAGGCTTGGTTTGAGAATATCCACGAACTGAATGTCTGGAGGCTCCATGGAGGAGCTGGCGTCCACGCCAGAGTCTGCTTCCTGGGCGCTGTGCGGCCTCGGGTCCTCCGTGTTCCCAGGCACGCCCGCCAGGCTGAAGCTTCCCGCCTCGCCGCTACCCGCAGCGCCGCCAACCCTCGTGCTCTCGTACAAGTGGTCCCCATGGCCCATGTGCAGAGGCATCATCGGTATGAAGGTTTTGTGGTACTTGTCACACTCACTGGAGGGCATAGTCATGCTCGCGCCCCCTGCGCCCAACTTGGTCACGATATACTGGGGCTCGTTGCACGGTACGACCCCAGGCTCCTTCAGCAGAACGTTCTCTTCGTTGCGCCACGTCGTCTTCCGGTTTAGCTTTCTCCTGCAACGTCAACATGTTTTGTGTATTTTTTCAGCTTGTTCTCTGATACCGTGAACTGAAGCGCAAGATTTAGCCAAACGCGTTATTGTCATTTGTCAATCAGTGAGCCTACTCTGCGTGAGTCTTGTCCAAGAAAACGTCATTCATGCTCACCTCGTGTAGCACGAGTAGACAAAGGTCAGCATGCCGATCCCTAAAATCACTCCCAGAGCCACTCCGATGCTGATAGCTATAAAAAGTCCTTCAAGAATGTAACAAGAAAGACAGTAAGTCATCATAAATATTTCACACTGTTTTGTTGCCATTTGGAGACTGAATGACGACTCGTCTCTTTTTGGGAAGTACAAATTTCTGGCTCCTTGATGTTTTTGATTGTCTTTCAAGACGAATTGCGTCGTGAATAAAATTACAACGAACAATGAACTGACATCAATTAGTCTCAGTACAAATGTCATGTCAAGATGTCATTTCAAGATTCTTTCAGTTTTTGTTTTCATTGGAAAAGTACAGAATCAACTTCCTGACTCCACACGACCCAGTGAAAAAGAGCGAAGAAAGATTCCACACTCACCCAGAGACATGGCTCCTGTTGCAGGCTGCTGCTGGTGATCTGGATAAACCACAACTGAAACAACAGAGTATCTCTTTTCATTCAACAGTTAACATTTCGAAGGGCGTTGTTCAGACTCCACAATAGATTTCAACATGAGAGAAAACCATGGATCGATGGCGTACAAGTGTAACTTGAAAAGATGAGACATGACTTAAGCCATGGAGGCAAACGGATTCTATTTGTGGCCTGGTTTTAGCTGCAACAACGTTGTTCCGTCTTTGAAGACACACCCAGCTAAGATGAAAAAAGCTTTCTCGCCCAGTTCACAAATAACGAAAAAATGCCCTTTGGAATTCTGTTATGTCAGCTCAAAACTTTTACTCTTTCTTCGCTGTGCTCCATTTTCTTTGCATAATCTGCCGAAAAGCTCTTTGCTGAGCGGCAGCTGAATTGCAGAATAAAACAGTAATGAATGACAGCAGCAGAGTGTTTGGTTCCAGGGGCTCCATTGGAAGGTCACTGTTGTCAAAAGGAAATGCATTTTCTCCCCAAGCAGTACGTGAGCTAGGTGACTGTTAACTTGCAGCAGTGCAGTGCTTATTGCCACATTGAGTGGGGTTGAACAGGAAGCCTGGGCCCTGTGTGCCTGTTGGCTTCTTGTATTGTACAAGTCGATTACAGGCAGGATGTGGCGAGGCCTGTTTCTCAATGGACAGGCAGGTGCACCATCAACAAACTGCCTGCTTGTTCTCTGCAGACTTTGTGGTGAATTGAGATTCGTCACGACAAATAAGGCCACTAGTTACATTATCACATCAATAAATTATGAAGCAATTGAGAAAAGGATAAAGCACTGCTTCCAAATACATTGAAAAGATCCCTCCACTGTGTTGCCCTGGCACAGCGCAATAAATTCGTGTGGCTTTGTTGATCATCCCGGGCTGTCTAAAACTGCTTCCAATTGGAAACGTGATTTCAATCTGCAGTCACCTTTCATTGCGCTGTTCAGAACCGGCATCAAACGTCACAGAATCTAATTGATGCGAGACGAACAAAAGTGAAAGGATCACGGCTGCCTTCCTGGGGGGTAGAGCTTTTGCATCGTGATGTTCGCCTGTGTTGCAGGTAATTGCACCCACCCTGGAAGAGGCTGTCTGGTCTTTGAGGCATTTTCGCCCAGCTGAAGGTGGCCCACGCAGGATTTAGCCATGAGGAGGCGGGACGCGAAGTCTTTTTCCTCGCGAAAACGGTGAACGCCTTTCGGTGCGTCAAGCCGGGAAGACGAGAATGCCTTCACTTTTGGTGTGTGGGTTGAGACCTGTGTACCCTCGTATTGATCACTGTGTATTTTCTTTGTCGTAACTGTCAATAGTTTCGGCATCAGTATTTAAATTACTTTGTGGCAATGTCAACATGTGCTCCATTAATGCATTTCCATTCGGATGTTGTAGAAAGATATTGCTGATCAGGCTTTGTAAATATTAATTTTGTTTCAATTCCACGGTGGCCCGCTGTTTGCATTATTTTAGTGATCTGACAAAATCATGACTAATCCTGCATTGTGTACACAAGAAAACCAACATTTAATGTTTCTTAATGTGTTCATCTATTTGCAATTGCTGAGCACAAAATGTGCCTTCAAGTGAAACTGGTCTGAACACAGGGAGACCGAAATTCTCACGTTCGCAGCAGGTGTGTGAAGAGACAGTAGGTATCGAGGCAAGGTTTGCAGCCGCATGCTCCTTCGATTTCAATGAGCGACATGCAAACTGGTACACAACTTCCAGTTTGGATGGGAGTTTTATGTGCACTGCAGCCATGGATACATCAATCCTCGCAAATTGCACTTTGTTTTCCGGCATTTGTGGAAGTTGGGACTGTTCTCCAGGTCCTGCATCATCTGGGTGCACTGAAGGTTCCCTTTTGTGAACTGTGTGTGCGTTTTGTTTTTGTGAGCGAATTCAGTAAGTGTCGAAAGTTTGCCATTGTTCAAAAAGTGAACGGAATGGATTCAACCGAGCAGTTGTCAAAGCAGTCAAAACGTCCCAGTTGTACTGAACTGACACCCTGAGCGATGTGAAACCCACGAGGGCAAACATCCATTTGTGTCATTAGTCTTCGTTTGCCTGGCAAATTGAACACAGAAAGCCGCACAAACAGTTCTGTTGCGAACTGATGACACGGAGACGACTGATCATCACGACGGAAACACAAGAAACCATGTTCTTGTAGATCGGTAATTTTGCAACACTTCTGTGCTCTTCAAGTTCTGGGCCAAATGCAGGGGACGCATCAGAACGAGTCCCACTGTGACCGGTGGCACTTGGAAAGACACCGATTTCTAGAGACCCCTATCCCTCGGCATCAGTTGGAACTGATGTTGGAAGGCTGTCAACCCCATCAACCCCAGTCACGAAGCCCCATTTTGACAGCTCACCTTCAGTGCAGTTTCTCCAGGGGCCGGACCACTCGGTTCCCGAGCACACGAGGTGGAAGGTCACCTGAGAGTTGTTGCACTTGATGGCGGCCATGTCGCCCGTCACCTCCACCGAGGCGCCGTCAGGAGGCTCCGGCAGCGGACACCCGATCACTGCAAATGTGCATAGTCAAACCCGAATGAAGACGTGCCGCTGGCATTCTCCGTCTTTCTTCTGGGTCCGTTCTGTTTGGCAGGGCAGAGGAAACATCCGCACCTTTGTACTGGATCAGGTAGGAGTAGGAGGTGACGGCCGAGTCGTCCTTGGCGATGACGATGTCGACGATGTTGGACTCGGTGTTGTAGAGGTGCGTCTCCCTGCCGCTGCCGCGGCTCCCGCACACCCGCAGCGAGATGTCCAGGTGGCGCTCGAGGATGTAGCCGTAGTGCCGACACCCCTCCTTCCTCCCCGTCTCGCTCTCCGAGACTGCCGCACAAAAAAGGCCACATTGTACACAAAGAGCGGCAATGTCAGAAGAGTTACTGGGGGCTGTTGATTCGGTGTCCGCTTCATTCGAGTTGAAATAGGCAACGAAGTCCTGCCTGGTCAAGGAATTCAACGGCACGGCAATTTTTGCCACAGCACAAACACGGGTAACGTGGCTAAAGTCCAAAAATGCCTTTGTCGGTGAATTGGACAGAGCTGCATTTGAGAGCTAAGAAACAAAGACAAATCTGTCGCTTCCTTCCTCTGCCCCAGAATGGCGCTGTTTTAAAATGGGCTGCTGCTTGAATCATCTTATCCACTGAGGAACACAATTTGCTTAAAAAAATTGTGGACTTACTTTGTTTTGGAGTCGTGAAGTCCAACAACGAAATGGAGAACTTCTGTCCAGGTAAAGCCTCCAAATGCCAGGGGCACCTGGCTGATCCCACCCCTAAGCTGGTCGTCACTTGGTTTGAGATGTAGCCCAGGGGACTGTCTATGTGGATGGGTTTGTTGTTGCACAGAGTCGGCTCAGCATACATCACAGGAACGCATTCATATTGAGCTTCCAGGTACGCGACCAGGTCCTTGGGACAGGGCTGAGCCTGGAACAGCGTCGGGTCGGGAATGGCGATCTCGCAGGAATGTCGACCTGCAACAGACCCGCGTAAATATCAAGTTCCGACGAACAGACGGCGACTTCTCTGAATGCAACAGAAGCAGTCAAACAAAAAAGTGGCAGCGACCCTCCCCCTCAACGGGAATTAATCTCTCAATATCGTGTAAATTGCCACAGGCTCTATTTCCGTAAAGGTGTTTTTGTTTCGGAGAGACAGGATTTTCTGGTTTTGGTTCCTTCTGGTTCGTGAATCGAACGCGGCCAAACTGGGCTCGCAGGGTTCACGGGGAAGCGTGCGACTCACCGGAGCAGAGCGTGTCGAGGTGTGGCAGGACGTCCGCTGAGCAGCCGACGTAGTAGTTCCTCGTGAGGCAGCGCCCGAGCCTCATGCGCCCGTAGCGCGCAGACTTCATCATTATGATCTCGTTTTCCGCACAACTCGCTTTGAATGTTTCCATCTGACAGTAATCAGTGCCTCTGCCACCACCGCTTCCTGCAAAGAGACAGAAAGCAGACATGAAACAGACGGCAGTCATGTCAAGTTGGGGCCTTCAAATCGAACGCCCAGTTCGGATATAAATGCTGTGGGTGTTGAGATTCTTGGCACACGCATTGTTTCCAGGTGGAAAGACAGTGACCAAAAGCAAAATGGTCTCATTTCTTCCTCTGCGAGTTGGAAAGGTCCCACATTGGTTCTTTTGACAGAAAGCAACTGTGACTGCATTCGGATGACTTGAGAAATTTTGGGTCAAACCAACCGAAACAACCACGAGCCAATGACGTTCAGCCTTGTGATGCATCAACACCAAGTGCCCTTGCAGCCGTGTTGGGCGACAACAAAATAGTTGTTGAGCCTTTTTGGACTGTTCTCATTCAGCAGTGTGAGTGCGCAGAACCTGTGGTAAATGTACGAGCGTGCATTGCACCTGGGCGCGAGTCCAGTGTGGTTCCCACCGTCACTCTCCTTACCCTGAAGAATAAAGTGGTGCCTTCTGTTGCCAGGCTGTGCCTTCCATTATCTTCAAGTTGTCCTTTTCTGTCTGTGTCGAAGTTCAGCTTCTTCCTTTTGGGGTACATCTACCTCATTGTTCCATACTTGATATGGAGCCTGTGTCATCACATTTCGTTGTCTTGCATTGCAACACAAAAACACGCTTTTGTCGTACCAGGTTCAATGAAGTGTCATCAAATGACAATTTGGCGTTTCAAGATTCGATGGTCTCCACAGGAGTCGAAAGCAACGTCGTTTTGCTTGTGTTGTAGAAAGCAGTGAATCAGAATTTCAAGGGTGACTGTTGGAGCAGCGAAGAAACAAACTGCCCTTCACCGAGATACGACTTTTGCAAGAGAGAGGGAGACAAGAAATGTCCCCTTTGATGTTGCTCACAGATATTTGAGGACTCTTTGTATGATGTCGAAAGCTCTGGCATTGACTCATTGGCCCTGATTTCTTGGTGCCAAAACAGCAAAAACACTTCCTAGCTGTTTGGGTTCCAGCCAAAAATTGAATTTCGGCGCTATTAGAACCACTTGAATGAATTTGTTCTTTGAGAACGGGCTTTGAAAGTTTGACAAAGATTTGATTCACTTGAACCAATCTGCTCGGGCACGATAGTTGACCTGGATCATGAATATCGCTTTTTAAAGAGAGTAAGAACGGTTTTGGCATTCATAACATTAAGTCAATATGAAAGAAAAATTTCCTTTATTTACTGCTCACTCGGGCATGGTTCAGGATATCCTCGCTGAAGCAGCTTAATTCTTGGCAGCTTCTCATGAGACATTATTTAAGGGAGCGTTTTACCTTGGAGGGATTTGCGCACGGTATTATTGAGTTCATATTGGGTCTCCTGTGGTCTTATGTCTTTTTGTGAGGCAAACGCGGTCCTTTTTAATAAAGCAATATTGAATTGCTCAATGGTCTGTTATAATCACATTTGCATAGAGTAAGATTTGCGAGTTGCATACCACGATGCAAGCCTGAAGAAAAATGTTTGTATTGACGGAAATATTGCTTAAGCTGCTCTTTGAAAAGTTAAAATCTGCCCCGTTGTGTCTGTTAAGTTCTGCGTTCTTTACGCTGTTTACTTGCAGAGCTAGAGTTAGAAAAGAAGCTTTTGCGGTTCGCGTTCAGAGCCGAAGTTCACTATATTCTATTTCATTCAGGTAAAATGCGTCTGCGTGAGAAAAACAAGAGGAATGCTTCCTTCAAAAAAGAAACAAAAAAAATCATCATGAGATCTTTGCGGAAGTGTGTGGTTTGCTAAAAAAATTGGACTCCCAGTTCAAGTCCAATCGGAAATTGATGAAGAAAAGTCCAGTTGTGCTCCGTTTGTTTTTAACGGGAATCAGACCACTAAGAGACAAGTTTGGTGCACCTCCAATGCTGTGACTGCACTGAAAGTGGTGTATACCCGAAAGAAGTATTCTATCTTCTCCTTTCTTCTTGGCTGGCTTCAAGCCAGGTTCATGTTGTGAACAAGCAAGAAGAATGCTATTTCTGCCACTGGTGGCGAAGAAAAGGCACACCACGACGTTGCACCCAATGAAGTCCCCGTTGGCACCTCGTTCATGTGAGTGAGTCTTTGGCGGCCAGTTTGGTTTTTGTATATCTGGTGAGATCAAGATTGATCCTGTTGGCCTGTTGTTGTTGTTGTTGTTGTTGTCTGTGTGCAGGCTGTCTGAGCACTTTTGATCGTGTGCGATTTCTGTGTGTGCTCCCAAATACGGTGTTGCCAATGTCTCAACTCTGATCCTTGTCTGCACTTTGGGAGTTTGATCTGTACTTCGGAAGTCTTTTGGTCTGTGCAAAATAAAGCCCAACACACTCAAAAGACAATACAATGAATTCCTTTGAGATGGTTGTTTTCGTGTCTGAACGGGGGGAGAATGTATGCAATCTTTCAATTGTGTTTTACGCACTTGGACCTGTGTGTGCTTCGCCCCATCAGTCTGAACAGAAGTGGCCAGACACGTACCCAGAAGAAAAGCTGGTTTGGCCATTTTGGACATTTCGGACCGCCGGTGATCGTCGGCGACTATGAACACTGACACCGGTGTGGCACAACTGAAATCGAATTGCATCTGGTCTTGTTCGACACACATTTTTCAGGATACAGAAACATAAAATGAAAGGCAAAGCCGAGGAGCTGAGAACGTTCGTGCCCGGCAATTGAAAGGAGAACCTACTGAGCAGCGTAGTTTACATTGAAAGTGCGTCGTTGGAGGGTGGATACAAATGTTGTTTTTTCAATACCTTGCTACAAAGAGACGGGGACCACGGGGTCTCGCACGCAACCCGCTCTTGATGCTTCCGTCACTGTCCATTTACACCGCCCCGAGAAACTTCACAAATCGCGTGTTCGAATTGTCAACTGGGCTGCTTCGAAATGAATTCAATCAGAATGGACACGAAGGTACTCTTTTCAGAACAAAGACAAGAAAAGGTAGCTTTCAAGATTTCTGAAAGTTCACGAATTTCTTTCTAACAGCATATTCTCACGCAACTTTGCGCAAGACGATTGGAATGCACAAAGGTGAGGGAGAGAAGGCGAAGTGGCTTCTGTTCTTCTCTTTCTAGCTGTGTCATTTGTCTGCTTCCTTCGTGTTGCAGCAAAGCACGTCGTCGTCAAAGTGGTGACTGACTTGCTTTTGCTGTGAGCGTGTGGCTCACAATAGACAAAGGCTTGAAGACCCGACTTTCACATCTTTGATTCACTAATGGAAAATGAGAAACTGAGTTCCTCCTGACCAGTTCGAAAACTGAACAACAAAATTTTGTCTGGGAAACAAGCAGTTCGCACGGGGCAAAGATCGCGAATCCCGCCAGGTCGGAGTGACTGTCAAAACATGCGTCCAACTTGTTTTTCTAATTTGCCCGTTCCCGAGGTTGAATTTTGAGAAACAGCTTCAACCTTTGTTTTTGTTCTGTCTGTTTATAGTTTGATTTGAAAATGTCTTTTTTTTTGTTTGGCAATGTAGAAATCAGTGGCACATCTTGACTTGATGGGCTTTTGATCAGTCACAACAATGACATGAATTTGGTGCACAGCCCTGAAACACTGAAGGGAGGGAGAGGGAATGCAGGTGCAGTCTGCTTTTGTTGGGATTTAATGAACTCCAGCGGATTCAGGTTCGGGGTGGTGTCGACCTCACTCGGGGTCAGATCTTAAAAGACCTTGGCTCTGACTTTGAACAGTTTCAAAGCAAACTTTTGCACCCAACAGCACAAGAATATGGGACAGATTATTTCTGGGAGGGCAGTGTTCAGGTTCCGAAGGATCCGCTGGAAATGAATGCACACACACTCCGCACTGAACGTTTGATTGGGGTGTGGTTGCTGTGAAACCAAGCCAAATCCCCAGCTCAAAGGACAATCCAAACGAGTTGAAGTTTAGAATTCCTTGATGCAGAAGCGAGAGAAACCTTTGCGCAAGGCAATGGATGCGTCAGTCGCTGCGAAGTGAAGCATCAAACACGCTTGGCTTTGAGCGGTGCCAGAACCCGAGTGTGAGATCCACCTTGTTTTGTCTTTATCTCAGCCTTGACGGTTGGGGAAAGTAACTTTGCACGACATTTTGGGGAGACAGAACCGCCTCGTGGAAAGCTGTCAGTTGATTGGAAATGAGACCCGCACCCTTGTTCTGAGAACACGCCAGTTCACTTTGAAAAGGATGTCGGTGAACAAGCATGTTCGGTTCACGACCAGGATTCTGTGTTTCCAGACAAACCAGCAAGCCGTTGACAACTCGTCGCAGGGTACTGGCAAAATTGCAAATCCAACCTGTGCGTCAAAAAACGTCTGCGAACTCGGGCGAACTCGCTGACACTTTCCTTTTTCAAGACACACAGTGACGACAGAGATTGCGCAAGTGAGTGCCTTGTAATTTGCTGTATTTCTGGGCCAGGAGTGTAGAAATTTCGACTGAAACCTTTTTTTCTTCAAGCTGGATTTCAAGTGGTTCGGAGAAGCAAAGTAAATATTCATTTTTCAATTTGGACTCAGCACGAGGTGATCTTAGGCTTCCACTTTGACATTTAGCACCCTGCAGTGGAGACGAAAGAACCCAGTACATCTTCAAAGATAAATGGTTGGAGTGAAATAGATGGCTTTTGTTGGTCTGCTCGCGTTTTTCTTCATTATGCCCCTGTTATCCCCTTTCCTGGGGGACCTCCTAATTATCCCTGACCTCCATTCGTTGTAAATAACCCATCGCAGTCGCACGCGTGTCATTCTTTCTGCCTTTCGGACACAGACCAGAGCCTTCTGTGCGGGTCCTGTGGACAGCCGATTGAGGCGCAGATTAGCTTCCGTCCTGCGCGACCAACTGGCAAAAGCGACTTGATCTTGAGAATCTCATGAATATCCTTCAAATGGGCCAGACGCCCGCCGGGAGCGAGCGAAACTGCGGTCGTGTACCAACCTGGTGCGGCGTGACTGAGCGTTGAGGAGGATTTCGAGTAACAGCCGTCCAACAGTGAAATCAGCAGCAAGCCAGTTTGCACGAAGAGTCTGTTCGTATCCTTTGTCATTTTGTGTCCGTTCAGAAGAGTCGCTCTTTTGTTGTTAGTCCATTGAAATCTTCAAGCTGGTTCATCTGAAAAAACACAGAAGTGGGACATCTGATTAAGATGCTGAGTCGTGCTTTGTAACAATAGATGCAACGTGGCTGCTGTATCAAATCCTGACTTGCCATTGAAAATTTTCTGAGGAATGAGGTTTTGTATGAACTTTGAAACCAAATTGCAAATGCTGACGCAAAGCACGACACGCTGGAAACTGCGACTGACTCTTGGTGTTCGTAACCATGTGAGCGCGTGAGTTCGTACAGGGCTTCAATCCGGACAAAACGGCCTCCGGATATTCACAATTTACAATTTCTGCCAGTGCAGATTATTCACCAAGCACGTTTCTCTTTTGTTCATCTCGCCTTACGCAGCCACAAAGACGGTGTATTTTGAGAAGGCTCTCCAGAAAGCATGTTCTCGGCTTGTTTTTCAGAAGATATTTCAGATTCCACAGTCTTCCTTTCTTGACAAAAACACTTGATCTTTTTTGCCATTTGAGGCGGTGTTGCTGTGTTTGCCCAAGACTCAGGTGTCCACCCAAAAACACCAGGTCTTGAAATCATGTTTCTTTTTTGCTGGGGAGGTCTGTATGCTTGTTGCAGCCAAATCAAATTCCAAATCACCACACGTTTTCAAACATGGCTGTCTGAAGAGGCTGTTGAATAGTTTTCCTTCTTTCCCTTTTGTCGTCCAACAAAATAAATGAATAAAGGCGAGGTCTGTTCAGTCGTAATCTCTTCCCATTTCGAAGACCCTATGGCGCTTGTTCGCTCTCACGCCTTGAACATTCACACCAATTTCGACCAATATCTTGCATTGTGCGGCTCATCTGCGCGTTGCTGCCTGCAGCTTCCAAATTTCACGCAGGTTTTATTTCATACCACAGCTCGGGTTATTGCTGGCGCAAAGTAGGAATTTAGAGCACGATTTTCTGCGAAGAAATGTGGGACTTATGCGGATCTGAGGCAAATGACCACCTGATGCTGAATATAAAGCCGTAATCCATCAAACGTGAGCAAGTTCCTTCATGTCCTCATCTCTGGCCAAACCCGGAGGAAGATGAGACTTGTGACGAGCAGGTACTATTCTCATATATTAAAGACAAAATTCCTTTTCAAATAAGTTTGGCATCTTCTTCTATCTGTCCCCTTCTGTATGAATGAACGCAGCCAAGTAATAAAACCGAAGATATTCCACACAAGGATCATGTGATAATACCCGTTTTCTCATTTGTGTACATCCCAGAAAATCCCTCTACTATTGGAAGGATTTACACTTGCATGCAGAGTTTCTGAGCTATGCATTTTACACATTCGAATGAGAAGTCTTGCATAATTCGTTTGAGAATCCGAACATCCGCTCGCTTACCCTAATTAACTTGTCCTTCCTCAGCTCCACACCGGCGACTCGTTTCCAAAAATATACACATCCACCACAAGATTCTCCAGGAGTATTTCTGAAATAGCTTTCTGCTGAGTGACAGTCCTCGGAGTCTGCCACAAAGGAAACGTTGTTAAAAAGTTTTCAATCAGCTAATGAAGGCGCGGTCGCCTCCGAGATGACTGCGGGCGGCGACAAACGCGCTGCTCGTCCGTAATGAGAGTCGCGGCTCCCGCGACCCGATCACCACCCGCGCATTGTCAACTTTAATCAAGCAACTTCCACCGCAAGACTTGGTTAAAGCTTTCGCATGCAGCTGCCGCCCCGTCCGTATTTATGCTTTGGAGAGCTGCATCGCCGTCGCAGGTGAGTTGCGCAGGCAAAAGCAGCTTCGCTACACACAAGGGAGAAAAGTGTTCAATAAGTTCCTCTGCTGTTTCCAAACAACAATAGATAAAAGCCAACGAGCAACAAAGAAGTAATATCAAAGGCCTGCAGATGGATACTGATAAGCAAACAATCACACAGGAAATAATCTACTTTTCATTTCCTTGCCAATTTCTTTTAACCCTATTATCTGATAGCTATCGGCAGTTTTCGAATGAGCTTTACCGTATTCGGGATCGGTTTAAAAATTCCCATTAGAAAACCTGATCTGAAGTCAAGTCTGAGTCTGGCAACCCCAGTGCACATGCTCCAAATTTTCCCTATTTTTGCTTGGGAAATATGAAAGCCCGGGGCAGGTAATCTGGCTAATGTACGGGAAAAGGGGAAGAAACGGTTTTCACCTGGTACGGTGGAAGGATCAGATGGCCATAATGGTTAATTCGCACTCACAGTCGAAAGGGAAAGAAATCACGCGAAGGGTGTGACAATTGTCCTGCGGCGGACGGACACATCTCAGTTGTCCATGTCAGTTTGTATTGTGTCAGTGGCACAGAGCAGTGCGAAACTTATTTCTTTGTGAAGTTCTCAGACACCGCTCCCCATCACGTTGGTCAGTTCAATCCCCGGTTGGCGCATTAGCCGAGGATGTCGGTTGATGACGGTGGCTACAAAACCTATACGAGAAGAAGGACGACCCAAGTTCGTTTCAAGCTGATAATACCCCATTGACACAGCCAGTGTTTAATCAAGATGTACTCGTCTTTCACATGCCTTTATTTGGGGGACATAGACACATGCAGCTCAGGGTAATCTACGGGGCACCATGCGCACGGGATTGCCGTCAATAGCGTCTGTAATGGCCTTCTCCTGCTGCTTGGGACGCAAGTCATAGATAACAATTGATGAAAGTCGTCCACAGACAACAAGAGCATTATGGTCTTCCTCTCACCCGAGCGAATCAACCAGTGTTTGCTTTGCGCCATAACAGAAATGACCAGCTCGCGGGAGCGCACAAAAGGTGTTTCAGCTCTGGAATGAACACGGTACATTGGTGGCCTCTGTAAGTCTCCGCGGCAGTTTGAATAGCCCAGCCCGCTCAATATAATTCTCTGAAAAGTCGGCGATATCAGTCACGTTTGATGCTTGCCCGAACAAAATTGAAGAAAAGCCTTCGCCACGATGTATTCCTTTGCCCACGCAAAAGACAACACCACAGCAAGCAGTACGTGGCTGTCTTTTGGCTCCGACTCGACGAAAATAAATGGCTGGTTTGAACGAATTTCACCGTGTTGTTTTGGGAAAACAGAGGCTGATTACCACCGTCGTTTTTGCCCACAGTAAACTCAAGAATTCAAGAATATTTCTTTGCCTTTGGTGGGTTCTTGGTCTGACAGCAATGTGGTGATTCAAAAGCGAGAAAAACAACTGTTGTTGGTGTGATTGTTCTTCGTATCTGGTGAAAATGTGATACTTCGCAGAACTGTATGGCAACAGGGAGATCTTGCATTATGTGCAGCAGCTGAACATGAAACTGACCAAAGTGGAATTTTTGTGTCTTTCGTTGAGACTTCCGTGAGGAGGAAGGCTGTTTTGAAACAAAGAACACCAATTAATGCGTGATGGAAGCAGTTGCATGCATTGCCTCAAAACAGGAGCTTGCGCGCTCTCTCTCTCTCTCTCTCTCTCTCTCTCTCTCTCTCTCTCTCAAAACAGATCAAAGCAACACCGGTGCATTTCTTCTCGAATTGTTCCTTCTTGTTCCCAATGCGTCATAATTGCTCAATTTCTGTAACTTTTTTCTTCCCTCCGAGGTTCTGAAGACACAATTCTATTCGCAGATCTATGGCTGTTCCTTTCCAACAGACAAAGAAACACGGATCAAGCCACGAGTTGTTTTTCATCTTCTGTCGCAGAGGTCTCTTGAGGACTGCAGTTGACAGAGAAAGTGGTTACCCTGTGCAACAAGTTGAAAGTTTTCAAGGAAAATTTGAAAATCCTCGCCATTTCAAAAAAAAAACCCAATTTTTTCCAGTGACGATGAATCGCGTGAAAGGGAAGAAGGACACAGAAACTGGAGAGATGCACAACGGATCTGACAACTGAACCTATGAACAAACGTTCGCACATGCACATGCACATGCACACCACGCACACGCGCACACATGCACACACACACACACACACACACACACACACACACACACACGTGCTGAAAACGACGAGTCCAACATTTCCTGCACGGGGCTTCACATGCGCAAATTGAAATGAACGTGGATGTCTGCGAATGTGATTTTCGTCTCATCTGGATAACCAGTTAAATCAGATTGTGTTCAATTTGGACTCATAAACGCAAATCTCCTGTCAATTAAAGTCTTCTTCTTGGGGTGTCTGTCAATGGAGTCAGCCAGCGGAGCTTTGCAGGCCATATCCTATTTGCTGCCATCTGAGGACATTCGAAATCACTTGGAAACGAGAAGACGCTGCGCAGAGCGAGGCGACTGCAGCACGATACACCGAAGCCAAACATCGTGCTCTTGGAACGACATCGAAATCCTTGTGGGTTTTGTGCTCCAATGTTGCTGTTACACTTGAACATTGCAGGGGGATCCACCTGACAACAGGTCTTTGCACCCAGGACGAAACCACGGTGTCAGGAGGCTTACCTCCCTGACTGCTGGCAAAATGTCTCAAAACCTGACCACGTGCTGGATATTCTCCAGCGCACAGAAGTCAGTTGCAGTAGATTACGGTCACACATAAACTTCGAAAATCTGTCTGTCTTCTTGTGCATTCTTCAAGGGCGAAACGTTCTTTAAACGTGGGAAAAGTACGAGGTCTGTCCAGGAATATCCCGATTGTGTCGATTTTTGAAGGCAATCTTTTGGACCTTTCTGTTCATTTTTGGAACATGGTTTCTGTGGTATGTTGACATGTTGTT
>JAAUXT010012854.1_pt1:10000-21819 | contig 21819 bp, 35 predicted proteins | sample 7278171 | NCBI WGS metagenome assembly JAAUXT01 (sample SAMN14350112, study PRJNA611818) | marine sediment metagenome | isolation source: surface marine sediment (1.8m) | place: French Polynesia: Moorea | collected 2018-08 | reverse complement strand
GCATCAGCGCTTGCAACCTAATGTTGTGCAAAGGCCCCTGACGGCGAAGCACCACCCGCTAGTCCAGTATTAAGCCGGCGGATGGACATGCCCACTACCCCCTAACCCCCCTCCCCCTCGCCCAACCCCCCTCCCCCTGCTTGAACCCCCCTCCCCATGGCCAGACCACCCACCCCCTGCAGACAGTATGACTGGTAGAAGACAAGGAAGAATTGATGAACAAGGAAGAATTGATGATATTACCAACACCGCAAGGGACTTCGTACTGCAGTTGCCTTGAGCACTGCTTCATGTTCGTCAAGTTGCACACAAGGACGAGGCGCGAGACGGGACGCATTGCTCATCAGTGTGTTTGACACGTGATTCGCTTCTTACGTCACACCCACGCTTGTTTTGAACAGGACGAGGAGGACTCGCGAGACGCGGACGAGGACATGAAGGACGAGGACGAGGCGGAGGAGCAGGCGGCGGCGGCGGACGAGGAGGGAACCGCCGCGGGGAAGGACGAGGGCGCCGCCGGGGAGGAGGAGCCCCGAGCCGGGGACGACAAGGTCAGTAGCGCGCGGACGAAAGATGTGTGCCAGGTGTTGTGTTTGAAGGGACATGGTGCCTGTGGTCGGCTGGCTCTGGCGTACTTCTTCATGACCCTCATCGCACGCAGCTCCATTGTTGTGTGTTTGAGTTCATGTGCTCAGGAAGAGCTGAAACGTGGTTTGTTGGAACAGGATGAAGAGATGACGGAAGATAAGGAGGAGGAGGCGATGGAGACGGAGACAAAGGAGGCTGCGCCCACCGAAGTCAAGGAGGAAGGAGAGAAACGGGAGGAGGAGAGCATGGAGACCGAGGTGGCTGCAGATCAGGTGACAGGCGTGTGTGTGTGTGTGTGTGTGCAGTGGGTGCGTGCGTGTAAGAACCAAAAAGAACGTGTTGTTCTGTTCAGTCTGATGCCGTCGGCATAATGCTTGATAACTGTTCTGACTGTGTTCTCTGTCGCTGCAGCAAACGGAAGAAAAACCAGCCGAGGAGCCGCTGGTGCAGCCTGCTGAGGGCGAGGAGCAACCGGCTGACGCCGGCGAGGGCGTAGATGCCGCCGAAGCAGCGAAAGACGCAGAACCGGCGGGAGACGCCGACGCCGCCGACGAGAAAGAGGCTGACCCGGGGACGCCCGTGGCGGACGAACCGCGAGACGTGACGGAGGCGCCGCCAGTTCAGGAGCAACCGGCGGAGCAGCCGGCAGGTGCGTACGGCGCCATGTGGCGCGTTGTCTCAATGTGAATGAAACGGGCGTGGGTGTGGGTGGGAATGCGAATATCAACCACAAGGACAGACACCGTGCAGGTTCCTGTCCCTGGGCCAGCAGCTGGAGCATGCAGATTAGAGCGTTTGAAATTCAACGCGTCCTGCGGTGGCTTTTCTTTCATTGAATTTGACGTGGATTTTGAGTTTGCCTTATCGTGCGCCGAATTCAAATCTGTTGTTCAGGTGAAGAGAAATCCGGTGAAGCGGAGGTGGAGTCACCGTCGTCAGAAGAGAAACCTTCCGAGGAGGCGCCGGAGAAGAAGAAAGGGGAGAAGGAATCTCGCACAGATGAACATTCCATGGGAGCGGAGGCGGAGAAGGGAGCCACGGAGCAAGAGCCCGCCGAGTGCGACGCGTCCCGGCCGGGCAAGGAGCGCCTCTCGCCGCCGGAGCCCTCGGCCGCGCCGCCAGCACCGCCGCCGGCCGCGGAGAATCGTCCCGAGGAGGGGCGGGAGGAGCCGCCGGAGTCCGAGCGGAGCAGCGCCGAGCCTCGAGACGAGGCCCCGTCCCAGGTCAGTTGGGAGGTTCAGTTGCAACACGTGCGACGCCCCCGTGCCACGTGTGGCATGGCATTTCACCCTGGAAAATCCTTTCTTGCAATGACTTGTATTCAGTTTCAAATCATTTTGCCATTGACATTGATTTGTCATCAGAAGGACAAACTGTTCCTGAAAGGAGATTGGTATCTGTTAAATTGAACACATTTTTCAAAAATTACAAACAAGTGAAACTGATTTCCAGCCTGTAATGTCACACGTCACACGTGTGCCCTCCCACGTGTTGCAACTAAACCTCCCTAATCCCTCCCCGTCTGTGCTGCTGGAACGCGTTTCCTCACTCAACCAACGTGATTCTTGCGGGCTGTGAGTGAGTGCGAGTTGCGAGTCCCATTTTAAATTTTCAAGCAGCGCGCCTGTAAATTGTCACGCATGTTGGTGAAAATGACAAAACACGCACCACGACTGCATGATGCAGCATTAACGCTCAGCTGCTGTGTGTCACCACAGAAGGAGCAGCGCGAGGATAGCGCACTGCCCGCCGTCCCGCCCCTCATCCCTGCGGCGGGCGGGGGAGGGAGGCCGGCGGAGGGCGGCAGCGACCGGGCCGCGGGCGGAGGGGCGAGGCCGGCCGGGGGCAGCAGTGGGAGGGACGAGCGCAGAAGCGACGACTCCAGGGTACGTGCGGCCACGAGTCAACCTCGGGGAGGGGGGGGGGGGGATTTCGAAAGCTCTGAGACAAGGGAACATACCCTGCAACCGAAAACGTACAGAGATTTGTGCTGACCATCTGCGAATTGTTCCCGGGGGAAGAAAGTCAAATAAGTTCCGTTCAGTGGGAGGTAGAAAAACTCCGCGGTACCTGGACGTGGTTCAGGTCGACCCAAATTATCGGCACATATCAAAACGAAAGGCGACACGCGTGGCGAATATCCCCCGCAACACTGTCATGCTGCAAGTGATCCCAGTGACAATGCAGCTTTGCTCTGGCCCCACCCCTCGTCACTGCAACCCTTCCCTAACGGGCTGTTCGTTCGTGTGACCCGCAGAGATACTCGTCGGAAGGCGGCTACTCCTCGGAGCGCTACGACCGAGACTCGTCCTCGTCCTCCCGGGGCGACCGCGACTATCACCGCGGGCGGGAGCGCGACTACGACCGGGGGGAGCGGGGCGAGCGCTCGGGGAGCGGGGACCACTACCGCCGGGACGACCGAGGCGGCGGCGGCGGCGGCGGCGGCAACTACGACAGGGGTTACGACCGGCGCGACAACTACAACAGGGACAGGTCAGTAGCGGTCATGTCAGCACGCGAAACGTATGCGCATGCGCGTAGTGCAGGGTCACGACGTGAACGTCGACGCTTGTGTGTCTGTGTCGCCAGTCGCAGACCAGTAATCGCGGCTTTGTGGACGTAACTGACCCTTTCTTCCGTGCAGGGCAGCGAAGCCAATCGGCGCACGCTCATTTGTGAATGTTGATCTCATCCAAACAACATGTCCGAATTCCTGCACAAACACGTGTTGCATTTCAGATACGGCGGCGGCGGTGGTGGAGGCGGTTACTACGGAAACAGGGATCGCTACGACGACTACAACCGTCACGGAGGTGGAGGCGGGGGAGGAGGGCACTACCGGGACAGAGACCGAGACCGCCGTGACGGGGGAGGTGGGGGCGGGGGGTACCACCGGGACAACCGGCGCGGTGGCAGTGGTGGCAGCGGTGGTTACTATGGCAACCGTGGTTACTACTGACAATCTTGGCCTGTGGGACATTCTGTGTCTTGTGATGGGAATCTGAACTGACTGGTGCTGGGGCCTTGCCGCCTCTGACACACTGCTGCCCGTTTTACACGGAGGGTGTCAGCACGCGACGACGCAGCGTTGTTTGACGTGTACAGTCACTATGCGTGAGACGCACCACGTGAATTTGACCCACAAATATGTGTGGCACCGACACCGGCCTCAGCGCCTGCGAACTCGTGTGTTGATGGGTGGATACCGAATCTGAGACATGCTGTTGCTGATTTCACGCACCATGCGTGAAGCGTGGCGAAAACGCCACCATTTGCGTCAAATGCTTTTGCACAGCTTCGCGAGTGACTTTGGGGATTTCCCCTGCACGCGCGCGCGTGTGTGCGCATGCGCATTTGTATCCAAACACCCGAGATGTAAGACCCTCGTTTTGCGGTCTTCTACATGTCCCACGGCAGCCTTATGTCTGTAACGGTGTGTGAGCTGGTCCGCTTTGCCAGCGCAAACACGGTATCTGAATGTTGTTTTGCCGATAGTTCCGTGGACTTTTCCAGTGACGCGTCACCGGTGCAAAGAGGGCGTTGTGACGCCACGTGTCCTCCCCCCGACAGGGGAGGGAGTGGCTGGCAACTTGTGCATTTGTTGTACAGCATTTTGTTGTGTAGAAAGTGTTTTTTTCTTATTGATCTTCAACTGAAGCGGCTCAAAGAGATGCTGTGCATCTCTGGTGTGGGTTCGCACGGCGTTTTTCACCTGAATAAGGTGCACTTTTTTGCCCCAAAATTTTGTATGAAATTGTTTCAGTGGGACGTGCACCCTTCTCGAGTACGACTTACATTGGTGAATACGGCAGACGTCAGTGTCCACAACTTTATGTGCTAAACCGCCCACGGACCAACGCCAGGCCTGCACGAACACCCAGGCGTTTTGGTGTTTCAGATCTTTAAATCCTGACATGAAATTGTGCAGAGCAATGTGCCAAGTCTCGTACCACTGTCCGGTGTACGCACATTCGTGGACCTGACTCCGGAAGAGCGTGCACTTTGGTTAGTTGATGTGGACAAGTGTAGAGACAGTGCGAAACGCGCGGCCGCTGAAGACAATAGAAACTTGAATGAGATGGTGATGTAAAGTGCGTTCCGTGTGTGCTGTCAGGCCTGCTTCACACTGGCTGCGTCACGCGCTGCGTCCCTGCGTCGTCTCCAGCGGCAGGGACACGGGTACAACGCAGTCAGTGTGAAATTTGCCTAGGAGTGCGGTGATGTCAGTGGAAAGTGAAGTTCTGTCTTGTGATTGTTTTGCGCTTGGCAAAAAATGTGTTGCGTCAGACCCGTTCACACTGGAGGGTCACAACGTCCCTCGCGACGCAGCGTTGCAAACGTTGCGTCACTGGGACGCGACCGAGCGTCCGGTGACTTTGACGCAACACGTGACGCATCCAGTGTGGACTGGTGAGAACGCAAATCGAACACGCCCAACCCGAGCGAGACTGACGAGGACGTTTTGTTGAGAATTGGCTCATGCAATCTCTGCTGTAAACTCCCAATAAATCTGTGGTATCGTTCACTAGACGCGTTTATTGGGTTGTTCTACTCTCACTGCGGGATCGGCAGTAAAAATCGTGCAGTTTCTCGGTGAAGAAGACATTTCAATGGTGGTGTGAAATTGGCGATTGGACCAAATGTGCAGGGGTTGCGGTTTTAGCGCGATATCGTGAACCTTCCTGCTACACAGTGAACTTGATTCGTGATGATCGGTGGAGAGAGTGTGGGAAGGTCACGCGCATCTCAAAACAAAAGATGTGCCAAGGCAGAGACTCAATCACATTTTGTGGCGAAAACACAATTGTGCGTGGCCGTTGGTGAAAGCGTTCCTCCGTGCTATATTACGGCGTGACGTGAACGGACTGACGGTGTTGATTCAGATCGACGTTGACCGAACTGAACCAACCCACATTTGGACAATGCCAGTCACCCTGGCCCGCTCCCGCCCCTCGCCCGTTTCCTTTTGTCGGACCTCCGCCGCTGTCCCCGCCCGACCAAAAGCAGCATCCTCACCCCTCAGTCCCATTTCACTCCACCGCAAGCTGTGTCGCCCTGCCTGATTCCCCTCCACACACACCCGCCCTCTCCCCTGGCCATTTCCTCGCCAGCCTACACCTCCGTGTCCGCCTCCCCCTCCATCTCAATGCGACTCACGTTATCAGAATCCGAATCTGATTCAGAGTCTGAGGTCGTGTTGTGCTCGGGTTCGAATCCCCCATTCTCCAAACCCACCTCCACCCCAACGGCTCCCTGCCCCGCCCCCTGACCCTCCATGTACCGGAAGTAGGCGTCTCCGCCCGGCCGCGCCTCCCTATCCACATCCGGCAGCACGTAGCGCAGCTTCCGCCAGAACCAGGGGTCGCGTCGCGCGAGGTACGTGTTGGTCTCGATGTAGAGCTTGAGCTCCGGGTCCAGGTCACGTGGGGGTCGATCGTCCAACAGCACCACGATCAGCCGAATCGTCTTGTCGTGCAGAACCCTGTAGTGCGCCGCCTTAAACTCGTACTGACACCACTCACTGCGTAAAAAATCCTCCGACAGCAGGATGATGGTGCGCCGACTCTGCTCCACAGACTCGCAGATGGTCTGCGCGATCCCGCCCCCTACTGGCCAATCTCTGTAGTGCAGGCAGAGTTGGTAGTGAGGCGCCCTCTGCTCCAGCTCGGGAACCAGCTCGCGAGTGACGAATCGAACGTCCTTCTGGCTGAAGGACACGAAGGCGTCGTACTTTTTGCCGTCATGGCGCTCGTCCTCGCGGCGGAACCGGAAGCCGTAGCGGTTGAAGAGGAAGACCTGGATCTTCTCCCTGGATCTGTAGAGCAGCGTCGCGACGACGGTGGAGAGCAGCAGCAGAGACCCGGCCACGCCCAGCGCGATGATCGCTGCCTTGTTCTCAAACCTGCGCGAAGGAAACACATCATGAGAGCCTCATTCAAGAAATATATTTCAGGTCAGAACCAGTGTGCAAGGCCCCCCTAATTCCCCCGCAAAACGTACAAACTCGTCTGAATCTGCAGTGATTCGCACTAGCAACCGAGTTGAAATTGATGCAGAGATAGTGGCGTATTTCCGTGCACTGGACATGCATTTGTACCAGCAGCTTACCGAATTTATGTAAAAATACTTCTTCCATGAAGCTGTCGACAACGACCTCTGTTTTGCTTTCGGGCCTCTTTTTGACGCGCCAACTTCGAGCTCCTAACAACGGTCGCCGTTTCGCTTTCGGACCATTGCGTTCCATGGTTGAGAGAAACACCCCTCTGTCAACAACGATCGCTGTCCCGTTTTCGTACGTACCACTCTTCGACGCGTTGCGTGACTGGGGGTGAGCACACGCTGAAGTCGTACGACAGCAGGGCGTTGGAGTCGGTGCCGTTACTGGACGCGGTGGTCGGCGCCGAGTCGGTCGACGTCTCGTTGGCGGCGTCCCCGGCGGTGGCGTCGTCGGCGTCCCCGCACTCGACGGCGCTGGCGTCGGTGACGAGGTCCACGTTCTGGACGAGCCAGTCCTGGAACTCCGGTCCGAAGCTGCAGTTACACGACCACGGGTTCTGCGCCAGGGTGACGGCGCTCAGATCGGAGGCGTTGGCGCTGACGGCGTTGGCGCTGACGGCGTTCCCTGCGAACAGCGTCTCGGCGTCGAGCTCCACCAGCGCGTTGTCGTGCAACGTCACGTTGCGTAGCGACCGCAGCGCCCACAAGGCGTCGCTCGACACGTTGTCAATGGCGTTGCTGTGCAAGGTCAGGTTTTGGACGCGGATCAGGCCGGTGAAGGTTGCCATGGAGACAGACTGCACGGCGTTGTTGTCCAGCATGAGGCTGAGCAGGGAATCGAGGCCTTGGAAGGCGCCGTCAGCGACGGCGGTGACGCCGCTGCCGTTCAGTGCCAACACCTGCAAAAAATGCAACAGATGGCGCTTCAGTCACACGGTTAAACCAGAAAATGACAAAAATTGTGCCTGTGGCGCAAAATTGGACGGTGAAGGGGCGCGCGCGGGTCTCACGGACATTCTGGAGCGGCCCCTGGTGAAACTCGTGAGCTGTGGGGATCTCCAACCTACCCAGGGACCACCTCCCCGCCACCCGAGCTTGTTGTGCGAAGTCCCTTTAGGGCGAAGCACCATGTGGTAGTGCAGTATATGGCAGCTGGACTGAAATGTCCCCTGCCAGACCCCCCTCCTCCACCAGACCCCCCTCCCCCCACCAGACCCCCCTCCCCCTGCTGGACCCCTCCCCCTGCTAGACCCCCCTCCCCCCTGCTAGACCCCCCCCTTCGAAGACAAGGAGGACAAGGAAGAATTGATGAACAAGGAAGAATTGACAACATTACCGGCGCAAGGGACTTCGCACTGCAGTTGCCTTGAGCACTGCTTCTTGTTCTCAATGTGGTGTGTCCACTGAGTCGCCGGAAGAAGTCCTGACCTGCAGGTCCGAATTGTTGCGGAACGCTCCAGCGGGGATCTCGCCGAGGCTGTTGCCGTCGAGGTCGGCGACGGTGGCGACCCCTGGGATTCTCGGGACGCGCGTCAGGCCCCTGGACGCGCAGTCCACGATCTGCAGCGACTGGTCGAGGTTCTGCAGACAGCTGCACGCGTCCGGGCAGTGGTACCTGCGTGGAGGTGTGTGCGCTGCATAACTGGGCCTTGAAGGACGCATCAATTTGCCAAAAGAAAAGCGGGCACTGAAAATGCCCCACACCAGCTGCTCTGGTGGAGTCCAAAGTCACCAACAAATGTACCAGACGGATGTTGTAGCGTACTATTCGATTGAAGGCATTGAGGAAGAATTGTGGGACACCGCGCATCACAACAGGCATCAAGTTGGAACGCCCTTGGTCCAGAGTCCATCTGGGACACACACACTACAGTACCTCTGCACTGCTGGACTCACCACTGCACTCACCTGCAGCTGCAGACGACGTCCCAGCAGCAGGCGCAGGACAGCTGGTTGCACGACGTGTCCCAGTCGCACAGGAAGTCGTCGGGCTGCAGCTCCTCGAGCCACGTCACGTGACGCGAGTAGGAGAAGTCGCAGCGCAGCAGCTCCAGGTCCTCGACGCGGGGCAACGTGCGCGCGGGGGACGGGTCCATGTCGTTGATCTATGGGAAACACAGCGGCGTCTGTCTGTCTGTCTGTCTCTCTCTCTCTCTCTCTCTCTCTCTCTCTCTCTCTCTCTCTCTCTCTCTCTCCACTCTCATCGTCTCTCTGTGTCTTTCTCCACTCTCTCAATTTGTCTCCAACACACTCTCTCTTTTTCCGTCTTTGCCTCATTCCGCATCTTTTCTCTGTTCTTTCTTTTCTTCTTTTTTTGTTCTTTCTTTCATTCTTTTTTGTTTGTTATTCTCTCTCTTTGTCTTTCTCTCTTCCAATTTTTTCTCTTCTTACCTGTGGGTGTGTCTCTCATCTCTTTTGTTCATTCTTCCAATCTCTTTCTTGTCTCTTTACTCTCCACACATTTTGACTGTTTCCTCCCTCTCTCTCTCAATTACTCTGTCTCTCTGTCACTCACTCTGTCTCCCCCTCTCTCTTTCTCTCCACCCGTTCCTCCCTTACTCACCCCCATGATCCAGCCCATCTGGCAGTCACAGACGATCGGGTTCCCGGCCAGAAAGAACAGGGGTCTGTCGAACCTCAGGGACGGGTGCACGGCGAGGTCATCCGGCAGCACTTTGCTCAGCCGGTTGTGCTCCAGCCGGACCAGCTTCAGCTGGCTGAGGCCCACGAATATTCCCGCGTCGAGAGAGCTGATCCTGTTGAAGGACAGGAAGAGGAATTGGGAGGCCGGGGGCAGGGAGTCAGAGTCCAGTTCCGTGAGCTCGTTGTCCTCCAGGTCCAAGGTGTGCAGCTTCGGGAGCCGGTTGAAGCGGAACCGGATGTCCTTGAGTCCATTTCCGGTGAGATTCAGGACGATGAGGTTGTCCAGGCCCTGGAACGCTCCGTATTCAATCGTCTCAATCCTTCCGTGTTGCATGTAGATGATCTGAACATTCAAGTTCCCGCTCAGGAAATCTGTAGGAACATTGTGGAAATGGCTGAAGCGCAGATCCAGGGTGGTGAGGGCCGTCATCCCAGCGAAGTCCTCCCGCTGTATCCGCTGGAGGGCGTTCCAGCCGAGGTCCAGGATCTGCACCTGCCTCAGGTCCCTGAACGCCACGGGGATCTCGGCTACGATCAGGTTCATCGCTACGTTGAGCTGCTCCAGGTTCGGGGAGTGAGAGAAGAGCCCAGGGGCAAAGGACTCTCCGGGGATGTAGCAGTAGCTGAGGTCCAGAACCTGGAGCTGGGTCAGCCCGGTCACGGTGTCGTTGCCAAGGGTGACGTTCTCCAGAGGATTGTGGTTCAGGTCGAGGTAGGCGAGGTCAGGAACGCGCAGAAAGGTGCCGTCCGGGATGTCCTTCAGGCTGTTCCAACCCAACTCCAGGATCAGGAGGTGATCCATGCCCGCCTCCAGCAGTCCCGTCAGGTTACTCACCCTGTTGTGGGTCAGGTCAAGGTAGAGTAGATACGGGGTGTTTACCAACACGCTGTTTGGCCCCTGGAAACTGTCGTCGCTCAAGAGATTGCGAGGCAGAAGCAAGATTTGGAGGTTTGGGTTGTCCACGAACATGTCTGGAAGCATTCGGGTGAGATTCACGTTTTCCAGATTCAGGAACCCCAGAGAGTAGAGGGTCCTGAACACATCCGGGGGGAGCAGGGTGCCCAGGCTCGGGTTGTTCTCCAGGTAGAGGTACACCAGGCTGTATAGTCCGCGGAATGTGTCACGTGGGAGGCGAGTGATCTCATTGGATCCCAGTCCCAGGATCTGCAGGTTGGGCGCCACGGTTCCAAACTGAAGGTCAATATCAGTGATACCGTTGCCAAACAGGTTCAGGTACTGGAGATTGGGCCATATCGTTGTCGCTGTCGTCACGTTGTCGCACCTGAAGCCCTCCATGACAGACTCCTCATTTCGTTCCAGCTCTACCTCCTCCAACGTCTGCAGGGTACACAAGTACCCGCGTGGCATACCCTGTAGCTTCGCTCCGGGCATGCGCAGAACTCGCAGGTTCTGCAGGGGGTCCAGGAAGCCCGGCTCGGGTACGGTGTAGATGTGGCTGAGGTCGGAGTCCCGACTGAACTCCAGGGTTGTCAGGGCAACGAGACCAGTGAACGCGTCGCTAGGGATGGTTTCCATGACGCAGCCGGAGATTGTGAGGTTTTCTAATTGGCGCAGGTGGGAGAAGGGCTGACCAGTCAGGTAGCTGAAGAAGACGTCCTGCTGTAAAACGAAGAAACGACATGATTTCAAGCAAATTCAGGGTAGATGTCCAGGGTATTTTGGTGACGCGAGATTTCCTTTTCGTGCACAAAAAATTAGTGGGCGTCGGCACACTGGATGCGTCCATGCATGAAATGACGGAATCAGGACTTGTCAAGGGGCATTCATGGAGAGGGTCAACGTCAACTTTGAAAAGACATGTCCAAACAAACAGGTTTCCACACGCAGTGCAAATTAGGGGCCAAAATATTTATCGGGGGGTTCCAGGAACCCAGCCGAAGTGGATCCTCCCCTGGCGCCCGTCAGATGGAATCGACCTACCCGACAGGAGATGGAGAGGTTGACCGTCCCCTCGGCGGGGATGCCCGACACGTTGAACACGCCGTCGCGGATGACGTAAGGTTGACACGTGACGTCCACGAGGCCGGAGCGGTCGCACTGGCAGTAGCAGTCCGCGGGACACACGTAGTCCAGGCACGACGACCCTGCTGCGGGGGACCGGGGCCTGCCAGGAACGGCCGAGGCCAGGGCCCCACCCGAGGCCGGGGCCCCACCCGAGGCCGGGGCCCCACCCGAACGGGCGGAGGCGGTTTCGTGGGCTGTCCTCCCGTCACGACCGACGGCGGACAGGCTCGACAGATCCACACCCGAATGGGCGGACACCTTTTCTTGGGCGGTCAGCTCTGAATCGGGCAGCTGGTCCGTGTCCTTTGCGCGTGTGGCGACAGCATCCCTGCGCGCGAAATGTCCGTTGAAATCAGTTCCAGCACTTGCTGACACTGAGGCAGATTTGTGGTTAACGCCAGTTTGTGCGCGAATTTTCTCACTTACGAGTGAAACGAGTGATGTGGTCCTGGGATGCAGGGTCCGCCGATCCAAAGTCTTGGGGAGTAGAGAATCTGTATGAGCGGACCCGTTGGCAGACTCCATTCTCCTGTGCAACGTTCCAGGGTCAGAAAACGTCCTTCCC
>JAAUXT010012854.1_pt1:0-5000 | contig 21819 bp, 35 predicted proteins | sample 7278171 | NCBI WGS metagenome assembly JAAUXT01 (sample SAMN14350112, study PRJNA611818) | marine sediment metagenome | isolation source: surface marine sediment (1.8m) | place: French Polynesia: Moorea | collected 2018-08 | reverse complement strand
AAGACGACCAATGAGGGGTTTTCACATTGGTGACGCGAGGTCGTTTTCTGGGTCAATGTCAAAATTATCACCATTGGGTTCAGTGTTAATTTTGACGCCGACGTCAAAAAGACGCCCGCGCGTCACCAATGTGAAAAGCACTAAATGCTAACCCCGCTGCACTCAATTCGTTGTGTGTTCCGTCGCTGCACTGGTAAATGGGCGCTGCATCACCAGTGTTCACGCAACGCTCACAATCCGTGACGAATCCAGTGAGATATTAGTGCTTCAGGCCTGAACTTCAGTGAAGGACAACGAGGCTCCACGTGAACCAATGACTGGGGACATGAGGCCCTCATTTGGTGTTTCCTCTGTTAGGATTGGTCAGAGAGTTTTTCAAGCAAACTCGATGCAGGCAACACGGCAAATACCGTACATCAAGGCACGCACGTCAGAAGATGTAATGGAGAGGGTCAGCAAGCTTTAAAGTCCTTACGTGCGGTGCCCCAATTGGCACAGTTCCCCATATTTGCCCCCGACAGCCAATGGCAAGTGACCAAATGGAATCTGTGGTGCCGATCTGGCAATTAGGGCACGTCGGAAAAGGAGCGGACGTATTTGCTGAACCTCCGCAATCTCTCTCCTGTACGGCAGGGATCCTGATGATCCTGGCCTGGGTGCTGAGCGCCACGGTGGGGCAGCTGGTGGCTCGCTACTGCAGGGGCGCCGTGCTGTCCCGGAAGGTGTGCGGAGCCGCAGCCTGGTTCAGGGTGAGTGATAACGTGCAGGAGTTTGTTGAGTGACAGACCGGATTCATTCTTTACTTACGCAGGTGAGAGAGTAGAGTCTAATGCTGATTTCATTTGGAGCTGCGGCAAGATTGTTGCGTTCTGCGTTTTGCGTTTTGCGGCAAAATGTTGGACGGCATCAAAATTTAACATGAAACCCAATGTGATGCAGGTAGCTTGCCTCAGATAATTGCTGGCAGCCAAGTCTTGCCGCAAGAAACTTGCAGACACAGGCATCAATGATGCCGTAAAACGCAGGACGCAAAACGCTGCTCTATGTGAAGCCAGCCTGATTCATCGCACGAGTGTTTCCAGACGCGTGTTCATTCGGGTTTGAAACCAGGTACCCCCTGCAGAACCATTTTCTCTGGCCTTGTTTCTACACCTGGGACAACCACACCTCCTCAGGAATTTCTGCATGTTCACCCCTCCTTTCTGTGTCAGCCGATGCAGGTCTCCGTAGACCTGTTGTTCTGTCCGCAGGTACACCAGACGTTCATGGTGCTGACCCTGCTCCTTACTTCCGGTGGCTTCGTCGTCATCTTCCTCCAGATGCGAACCGACTTCCCGGTGAGAACCAGAGGGGCAGGAACACGGAGTTTGGTCTCTCTCTGGAGACTGCAGGACCAGGAACATGGGGCTCTCCCTTGCACCTGGAGACATCAACGAACCCCCCTCCCCGGTGCCAAGAACCACAGCCGACGCTGGGTCACGCTTTTGCAGCCCTCGCAGTAAATGGGAAAGCCCTCCTGAGAATGTTTCACTCAGCGTAGCCACAATCCAGGGAGCAAAGCGCCGAACCTCGTGTGTTGATTGATCTGTGCACTACGGGTCGAAGGACCCTTGACCTGCACGTGCGTGCAGTGTGGTCTACGTTGCACACGCAGGAACCTTCAGCTCCTTTGTTGGAGGGGTGATGGGCTTCACGTCTCTGTTGGTGTTGCAGGCGAGATCTGTGCACCCGGTGCTCGGGGTGATCGTCATGGCGCTGGTGCTGCTGAACGTGAGTACAGCCGGGAATCTGGGGCGTTTCTGGGACCTGCAGCAGATCCAAAAAAGGGGCGGGGTGGGGTGGGATAGAGGGCTCAGTGGGATGGGGCCTCGGTCTCAAGAAGCGAGCATTGCCCTTCTCTGCATCTGTTGGTGGTGCCGCCGCCCTCAGGGGTGTTGGTCACGGGGTGTGAGAGTCGGGGACGAACAGGATCAGGGAAGGGTGGGGTCACCAGGGTGAGGGTCTGCAGGGATGCAGGACACCTGGGCCTCTGGGCATTTCGCAAGGCGCCCCTGGAGTGAGTCGGTGGCTACTTTCATACGCCTGGCCGCGGGGGTGATTGTGGGTGGGGTTGCTCAGGAGCGCTGGCCTGGAGGAGAGGCTGAGCCCCCAGGCTGCCAGGGTCCGGTATAAGGCGTCTGCTCTTGTCTCCGTCAGCCGGTGGTAGCTGTGATGCGGCCGCCCGCGGATCACTCCGGGAGAAGCCTCTTCTACTACACGCACACGGGCATCGCGCTCCTCACACAACTCACCGCAGGTCAGTCTCCTCTCCTTCTTTGACACCCAACTCTATTATCTCCCTCATGTACCTCTCCCTCAGGTACGGCATGCACTCTGGAGGTGCACAACTTCGAGCCAGATCTCTCAGCCTGGAACGATTCCTCTCTCTCTCTCTCTCTCTCTCTCTGTCTCTCTCTCTCTCTCTCTCTCCCATCCACTTAGGGTGCGCTGCTCAGAATTAGGGCTGCTGGCCCTGGCCTTCTCGTTCCCTCTTCTCTGCCGCCTCTCTCCCTCGCCCGCCCCCCTCTGTCCCGCGCCCGCCCGCGCCCGTCCTCCCTCCTCCGTCTTTTTCTGTCTGTCTGTCTGTCTGTCTGTCTGTCTGTCTGTCACTCTCTCTCTCTCTCTTCCTCTCCCTCTCTCGCTCCACATTTTCTCTATCTCTCCTCTCTACTCTTCTACTCCAGGTGCGGCGCTGTCCCTCGGAGTCCGCTACTCTGAGGTGGACCTCCCGGCCTGGGCCTTCTGGTTCACGCTCGCCTGGGTCGTGTGTCGTCTGCTCGTGGACGTCGTGCTCACCGCGCTGCGGCTGCTCGGGAAGCGCTGGAGCGAAGGTACGAGTGTGTGAACGTCAAGACTCAGGGCGACAAGACCGAGGGGCGGGTCCTGGGTGTGGTTGTGGTCCTGCCCGAAGGGTGCGGACACACTGAAAGCGACGGGGAGGCCCGTGCTGCTGGACAGGATGGCCCGTGCTGTAAGCCTGGATGGCTTCAAAGTGTTTTGAATGTACTAACGCACACTGCAGGAGACGCAACATGCAGCGCGAGCTGCCCCGTCGCCTGGACCGCTCCGTGAGCCATTCCATGCACGGCACACCCCTGGATGGGCTGCCCCATCCGACTGCCCTGTCGGTGGTGGTGTGCACCCAGCCGAAGGGGCCCGGGCCCATTTTTTCTCGCAGTGACGCAGCAAGAGGGAATAGGAAACTTTGCGTGAGGGAGAAAGGTACAGGTCGGTCACTCCGGCCCCATAAATGTGCACCTGGCCCCAACAGACTCAGGATTGCTGCAGAAACGTTTGAGGGAAGGCACGAACTGAAACACAAAGAACAGAGGCCTGCAAAATTTCCCAACGGAGCGTCGGTTTGCCAGTGCTCATGCACTCAACACCTGTGGCGTCGAACTGTTCAAGACAACAAGTAAACGCAGTGTATTGGTTTTTCATTGAAGGAACATACATGAATCTGCAGGACAACAAACAGGACCAGAACCAGAATCTGAACTTCAACAGGAATGCTCAGAACTCCACTGGTTCCAACTCTTGGGTGAGTGTCTCCTGAAAGGAAGTCCAGGACTGGTCAAAAAAGCTGCTTACTGGCCGAGAGCAAGTGAATTCCGTGCAACTCCCTCTGGTGAACATCACTTGATTTTTGCAGGTGCCTGTGATGGAGTGGATCGTGGCCAGGCTCTTCATCCCCATCTCCACGGGCGTCGCGGCCGTCCTCATCACTGAACTGGGCATCGCCATGTCTCGAGGATAGACCCAATGTGCTCAAGCGGACCTGGAACGTTTTGGGAGCCTGGAGCCTCCGAAGCCTCTTTAGACCCTGGAGGTCCTTGAGACTCGGCAAAATCATTGGGCCTGGTGCCCGGTGCCCCTTGTGGACCCAAAGGTCCTTGAGTCTCTGAAACTGTTCGGGCCCCTGGTCCCCTGGTTTGCCCTGAACCCCGGTGTAACAGGACCAGAGCACGACCAGGACCACAGCACGACCACACTATTTGGTCATGCTGTGGTCCTGATATTTTAGGACCAGAGCACAACCACATTATTTGGTCATGCTGTGGTCCTGAAATTTTAGGACCACAGCATGACATCGGAAAATATTACGGTCGTGCTCTGGTCCTGAGACACCGGGACCCCTGGGTCCCTGGGGCCATGCCTTGTCTCCCAGAACCCCAGGAGTTCATCGGTTTCCAGTAGTGCCTCAAACCCCTGTGCCACCTTTTGCTCCCGGAGCCCCACGGCTCCCTGGAAGTCAGGGCCTGGTATCCCCGGGAGTTCCTCTGTCGTGCCTCAAGCCCCTGGGACCACAATGGGCTCCGGGGTGCCTGGATTTGTGTGCGTTCTTCACTCCACGGTCCGATGGATGACGTGATGGCGTGTGCAGCGAGAAACCACGGAAATAGGTTGTGATAAAATCCTGGGTGTGCCCTTTCCCCGCGATATTGCAGATTGTGCCTGTTTGGTGTGTGTCCGTGTCCATAATCTTTCGAGTCACACACCTACGAGTGTCTTGAAAAATTCTTTATTTTATTCAAAATATGCAATGATTTTATTGTTTGACTCGTACGTTGAGTGACGCGTGTAGGTATTCACAGGCATGCAATGAGATGATGTCAACTTACGTGATAAGATACAATAAAAACGCATAAAAACATGATGCGGCTGGTTGGTTGGTTGGCCTGGTCACGTGAGAGCCCGGAGAGCGCTGAGGACCACGGAGCCAATCAGAAGCAGCGCGGACGTCTTCACGTGACTCGCCGAGAGCTGAAGCGAGAACACGTGCTTTCAGTGAGTCCCTCTGGCGGTTCCAGGACCACGGAGGTCGGGCGTCTCGGCCCCCATGGAACCACCAGATGGTGCTTTCAGCGTATCTACAGACCCCTCTTTTTTGTGTAGAAATACTGAGTCATCTCACGTTTGTTGCATGTTGCCCCTTTCCAAAGAGAGACAGGGAGAGAGGG
>JAAUXT010017877.1_pt1 | contig 21829 bp, 4 predicted proteins | sample 7278171 | NCBI WGS metagenome assembly JAAUXT01 (sample SAMN14350112, study PRJNA611818) | marine sediment metagenome | isolation source: surface marine sediment (1.8m) | place: French Polynesia: Moorea | collected 2018-08 | reverse complement strand
GTTGCAGCCCCTTTCAAGACCAGTCATAGACGATGTTGTGACCTATTTTTGTGCTGGTTCACCCGTGTGGAATGCCTGCCTGCGGACCATGGTTGTCCGACTGGCCTTCAGTATCCACATCGCACCATACCAGTCTTAAGGTGAGTGGTTCTCAAGTCACGCCACAAACACTGACAAACTGTGTGTGTTCGAGTTATTTTTCGCTGAACAGTTGTGAACATTTAACACAGTCGTAAATCTTCCTCGTCTGAGTGTGCGACCCAAGGAAATAGCACAGTGTACCACATCGCTGGTTCAGCCAGGCAACAGAGTTGATTGCATGTTTGACAGTTTGCGCTCTTTGTGGGGGCGGGAGTGATTGCGCATGACCGGAAAGAATTACCCGTGACTCAAACACGCAACCGTGGTTGTTTTCCGACGATGGACTCAAACCAGGAACATTTTCAAACAGTATTGTCTGTGTTTCCGTTGAGAGATCAGGTTCTGTGTGGAAGCTTCCCGCTTGTGTTGCACTCTGCAGACTGTTTTTTGGGGAAGAAACACGTGTTGTGTTTGGATCAGCCGGTCAGATCTGCAAAGTGTGGGTATACTTTTACCTTGTTCGTTTGAGTTTCGTCGTGAAGGCAAGTCAATTGTGAAGGTCCCGATTCTTTTTTACATGGGCCCCGTGCAGACGGAACATTGATCTGCATGCAGGTGGATCTGTCCTCGTTTCAACGCCGTGTGGCTGGTTGTTTGACTCTCCCTGGGGGAGGAGGGCAAGGTGATCTGACTTCAAAAAATGTCCAAAAAACTTCTTGAAAATTATGTCTGCAGCACAAAAATGATTTCAGAACTGTTTCATTGTACAAGTGGTTGTGAGAGGGTTGGATGTGTGTCAACCGCATGAGAGCAAAGTGTCGCGACGCAGCGCTTCAATGTCTGCTGTTCGATTTGATTGTGTCTGCCTGTGTGTGGGGTAATGATGACACTCAGGAACGCTCCAGAGGTGGAGCCAGGAGGTGCCTCCGAAGATTTTGTTGTCTCTGCTCCTGCGGGGGAACCCAGCAGTGACGACTTGTAATCGGACCCCAGTGCACATGGCCTGACGGGCTCAACAGAGACAGATGAAATGATGCCATGTTCAGGGAGGCAGGTCTGTCTGATCCAGAATCCGGTCGAGGACTCAGGTGGATCTGATTTGCGACTTGGGTGGATCTGGTTGTGGACTTTAGATCTAGTTGAGGATTTGGGTGGATCCTGGGCCCAGTTTGGCGCTTTGGAAAAGAGAAAGATTCAACTTGGTTCCACCCGACACCAGAGAACGCGAGCCACTTGCACGTTTGGCTGACGCACCTGGATCCGCCGCTGGATCCTATTGATCCGCACGTGGCCCGAGACGGACGCTTCTGCAGATCTCAAACTCAGGTGCATAGCAAGGCAGTGTGACGCACGTGTTCTGCTTTTCTGGGCAGACACGCAAAACTTGATGTACGCTCGTACGAGGACGTGTCCAGTAATTCTGAGAATCATCATGGCCACAGTATTTTACCAATTTTGGGTGCGGACAACAAAAAACATGGTCACCTGACTTTTTAAGCGTGTGGTCGCCTGGAGGGCCATGTACCACACGCTTAATGTAATCACCATCAGTCTGTATGTCCGTCCGTGTGTGTAAAGCGGGTCTTGGGGGGGGGGGGTTTGGACCTGCTTTTGAAAAAAAATGGCCAAAGTGGGTCCAACCCCCCAACCCCCAAGACCCGCTTTAAAAATTTTTTTTTAAAAAAAATGATCAGTGATGGTCACTGACCATTTTTCCCAACGTGGGTCCCCCCCCGGTTAGGCCCCCTTTGGCCAAAGGGGGTCTAGGGTTAGACCCGCTTTCAAAATTTTTTTTTTTTTTTTAATGATCAGTGATGAACTGCGAACATTTGTATAGACCACACGCTTTTTATGCGTAGCATTCTTGTTTGTTGTGGTCTTTGTAATGTTCACATTGCACAACTCAAGGAATTGATTGGTCATCAACAGTCAAAAGCAAGAGCACTTTGGTCGCAGACATGCAAAGACCGCAACCATGCTGATTCATAGAATTGTTGGACACATCCTCGTATATATATGTCCGGTACAGGTACCGGCACTTTGCGCAAACTGCTCGCTTTTTTCAGATGAGTTCCGGCGCACCGTCATGATAGACGTGGAGACGTGGCGTCGTCGGATCGGCGGCGCTCCGGGCGTCCTCTCCCAGGTCCTGGGACGCAAGGCCCGAGCGAGGAAGGACCGTGAGGCAGCGACGCCACCTCACGGAGAAGAGGACCTGTTGAGGAAGTTTCTCAAGAGACAAAACCTCCGGTGTTCATCGTATCTGCAGACATGGCTGGTCACAGCATTTGTGCTGCTACTCAGTGTGAACAAAACTATCCTGATATTGGGAGGTCACGTGTTTGGGTACGTTCAGAACATAGGCAGCTCCCTTCAGCTTCAAAATGCCCTTCAGACCGGTGACGTCCTGTTGGAGGGTTCTGCTGCCCTCGCCTGCGCAGGACTCTGTCTCTCCCAGCTCGGGGCTGTGCACTTCATCTCCATGCTGCTCCTCATGGCCGGAATCGAACCGAACCCGGGTCCAGATCCCGTCCCAGACCCCAGCACCAGCACCAGCACCAGCGAAGTCCATTCCAGTCAAGGTTCAGCAGTCCCCGGACCCACGCCTGTTCAGCCATTCCAGTCGGCCGCCAGCAGCATCACACCCGAATTCCACGGCCCGAACCTCAGCTCCTTGACCCGGACGTGTCTCGCCAAACTCCAGTCAGCGACAACCAAAGGCAACGACGACGTCTCCGGGGAAGATTCCGACTCGGGTCATTCCAGGCCGAGCGACGGGTTCCCCTCGGTGTTCGCAGCTCAGAACGGCTTCTGGACGAGTTCACCGAATGCCTCCAGGGGGAGCCCCAGCCTTGGGAGCGTCGAGGAGCTGGACGAGTCCACCTCCACCCTGACGCGCACAGTCAGCGACCTGCGGGCAGTGTTGACGAACAACCGGCTGGATCTGAGGGAGCGGAACCTGGAGGCGGACGGCTTCGAGAAGCTCGTGTCTCTCTTGGATTCCGTCTCCGAGCAAATCGACGAGGTGGACCTGACGTTCAGTACGTTCTGCTCCGAATCGTGGCACACCCATCCCGACGGACTGCGCAATCTGAAGAGACTCTTCACCCGCCCGAAGCTCAAGTATCTGAAGAAAGTTTCGCTTGATGTGGCCACCATAGCAGCGGAAGTAGAGTCGCCTCCGTACCCTCTCCTACAGACCAGGATACTCCCACACCCACAGCCTCGAGCTGAGCCACGCCCACGCCCAAACCCACAGGTGGGCGGAGTGTCCTTGAGCCTCAGGTTCAAGACTCTCCACCCGGCGGAGCTGCGAATGCTGCGCGAGTTGCTGCGGTGTCTTGTGAGCAGTGAATCTATGTTCGAAGTAACGTCCCTGGATCTGCACAAGTCTACTGTTCAGGGTGAAGGTCAGACCTGGGAGCAGCAGGACGCCAGGGGGCGTCAGTCCCTACTCGACCAGCTGCTGCAGGTTCCAGAGCTGCAGTCCGTGTCTCTGCTGGACCTGAGTCACATGAGTCTGACCTCGGTCCCCTCCTCCCTGGGAACCACCCACCACCACCGTCTGAAGGAGCTCAGTCTTCGCTACAACAGACTCGAGTCCATCCCCAGCTCCATCGCAGCCTGCAAATTCCTCACCCATCTGGACCTCAGTTGGAACTGGTTGACGACTTTGCCCGATGTGTTGGACCTTCCAAACCTGGAGACACTGAATCTTGAGGAAAATCCGATGTTTGAGATCCCGAGTGTTGTGGGCCACCTCCCGAAACTACAGAGACTGATCATTGGGTCCCCTCAGACCCGCGCCGTCCACAGGGACATTCTGCAGCGGGTCCTGAAGGGGAATCCGCTGAGACTCGTCATCGAGGTTCGTCAGCATCAGAAGACCCTACGCGCCCCGACCTACGAGGAGCTCACCACGTCCCTGCAGAAGTATGTCAGGGACTTAAAGCAACGCGCCCTCAAAATGCAAGGTATGCAAGTTTCAAGTCTCTGACTTTCTGTAGCTTTCTTCATCCTTTGGTGATTTCTCCACAAATTGGGTTGATATGTGAAGTTGAAACGTATTTGTACTCGTGAAATCTACAAATGGATTTTTCTGAGTCGATTTGTGCGAGCGCGCATGCTCAGCGTCTCCGTCCCTTTCCAGGCCGGGTACCAGAGCCTCACGACGCGGCGCGGCTCGTACGGACGCCTCTCTCCCGAGAAGACTTCCGGCGCAGACAGCGCCCCCTCCCAGGTCAGTCCCGTTCACTTCTGGTTTGACGGTTGGGTCGATGAAGGATCCGAAGCTGGAGGATGTGGTCGAGAGATGGTGATCCACACTGAGAAACACAAATGCGAAGTACTGACAGTGAGATTTGGTTCGTTTGGGATCAGACACCTGGATCCGCCTTTGGGCTTTCTGTTTCGTCTCGTGAAAGGAAGGGAAAATTCACTTGTCGGGGACTGGAAATTTGGTGTCAATGACACTCGGCGATATCTCCATCAGGAAGAATTGTCAGCACAACTAGAAAATGGCGACCTTTATCGGTCGGGAATTCCAAGGACCTTGTTCGGGAAATTTTCGCAATTGTTCTTCAGTGTTGATTTATTGATTGTTTCAAAGGTTGAGCACTTGCGCCCGCAGCCGAATGTGTGTGTGTGTGTGTGTGCGTGTGTGTGTGTGTGTTCACCTTGTTTTGCACAACAGACGCAAAATTAGATCAATACATGTACACGGGCAAGAAAATATTTTTATGTGGGACTCGTATCTCAAAAGCGGAGAAACTTTGCACCTGATTGGGTGCGGTTGTCTTTGCAAGTGAACAACAGACAGACTGAACGCCCACACGCGAGTGCGTGTTCCCACATTTGTTCAAGAATTTGACACAAGGGAACGAAATCCCATCTCACGTAGAACTACAAATCTGTCACATTTTCTGCACTCGAGATGCATGATAAGCAAAAATTGACGCGCGCACGTAGCCAAGATAGTTAGTTCATGGTGTTTCTGCACTCCACACAGACACAGCGGACTTAGCCCGAGATGTCTGCACCGTGCGCAAAAGCTGTGTGTCCTTCGACGAGCAGGGCGGCTGGACGCTGGACACCAGAGGGCTGCGTCCCGTCACGCCCAGCAGGGCGTACGCCCTCGTCTGGCTCGCCCGGTGTGGGAAGTACAGGTTCAGGCAGCTCGTCATGACTGGGCAATCCGAATTCTGCTCCCAAGTTTTGGACCCTGAGAACTTTGAGTGTTTTATGACTTTCGAAGCCTTTGAACCGTTGCGGAGTGTTGATCTGGACAACTGTGGGTTCACAAGTGTTCCGAAAATTGAACATTTGTTGTTTTTGGAGAAAATTGATATCTCGAACAACGAGATCTATTCCCTGCCTCCCTTCAAGCACAACACCCTGAGAAAACTCCAGATCGATGGAAACCCCATCCAAACCGTCGACTTCGATCCAGAAGACTTCCCAAATTTGGAAATTCTCTCCCTCGGCTCTGAACAAACCCAGATCATCGGAGGAAGGCTGATAGAACTGAGCGTGAAGAAGAAAAGTTTTTCTCTGCAAGTGAGCAACAAACACCGCGCGTCCCTGACCGTCCCTCTCCTCTCGTCCGGCTACACGGCGCAGGTGAACCCCAGATCCTCTGCACCCCAGTCAACGGAAGTGAGTCTTCTCAGCACACCGGAAGTACCTGGAACCCCGAGGTCCGGCAGACGCTCAGTCTCCTCCAGCTTCAGCCGTCTCAGCCGCTTCGCACTGCGCAGGTCCGCCTCGCAGTCGATTTTGTCCGCATCGAGCGAATCTGCGTCAGTCGCGTCGTCCTCGTCTCCCAGATCAATCACTGGTGGGAGTCTGAGGAGGAGGTTTTCCCTCCCTGGGAAGCAGACCCCGAGCAGCGCCGGAGTCTCGCTCTCCTCCCTCCGAGCCCTGGTCCAGAACACCCTGGATCTGTCCAACTACTTCAACCGAGTCAAGGAGTCGCTGGACTTCGGCCGCATTCCCGACGTACAGGATCGACACAAGGCTTGTGTGTACGTTCTGGAGAACGTGCACCTCGCCAAGTCTCTGCACAAACTGAAGCTCTCGGGGCAGGCGGATTTCTGCGCGTGGCTCCAGCCTGAGGGTCTGAGTGAGTTCCTGCAGCATCCAGGGCTCAGGGACCTGCACACCCTGGATCTGAGCTGCTGCGGTCTGGAGGCGCTGCCCGATATGACTGCGTTGGTGAAGCTGAGAAGTTTAGACCTCACTGGCAACAACATCTCTGCAATCGGCGAAGGTATTCAAAAGCTGAACGTTTTGACCAAGTTGACCCTGGATAAAAATCCATTGGCCGAGATAGGAGAGCATGTCAAGGCCTGTAAAACACTGGAGGAGCTACGGATCCGGGACACGAACATTGAGAAAATCCACATTGACTTCGCGCACGGCGAGCTTCCGCTGCTAGACTACATGGACTGCGGGTCAAGGCGCCTACGGTTCGTGTCGCACGCGACGCTGCGGAGAGTCGTCGCCTCCACGCGGCCGCTGACGATTCTGGTGGAGCCGGAGCACAGAGCCGCCCTCACCGTCCCCACGCACGACACCCTGACCGCGCCCGCCGCCCTGCACCACTTCCTCTCACACCAGGACCTGACCGACCTGATTGAAGGGAATCTGAAAGGCGAGGAGTTCTTCGCCGCGACCATGTTCCTGCTCGACCAGCCGGAGCAGACGTTCCGTACGGCGGACTTCTCTGGGCGTCAGATGGAGCCTCAGCACGTGCAGCGCATCGCGCACCACGCGCGCGCCGCGTCTCTCACCAGCCTCACTCTGAGCCACCTGGGTCTGGAGTCCGTCCCGGATATCTCCGGCCTCACCAGCCTGTCCACGCTCGACCTCAGCAACAACGCCCTGCGCACCCTGGAAACACTCACAAACTCCAGCATCAGCGTCCTGAATGTCACTGAGAATCAGTTCGAGGTGCTCGACGTTTGTCCCGACAAACTCCCCGCCTTGTCTGAAGTCAGCTTCGGTTCTGCAAAATGCAGGTACGTGACGTACCCCATTCTGAAGAAGGTGGCCGGTGGTCTGAGGGCGCGGCTGCACGAGCGCCACACAGACGCGCTGTTGGTGCCGCCTCCGCCGCTGCTGGACGACAGACGGGCCCTGAAGGTCTATCTGAAGTCGACAGAACTGAGCCTGGACAAGCTGAACAGATCCAAAGCGGACGCACGCGAGCTGTATGACGCCATGGTGTGGATGCGCGAGAATTTCTGCGTTTCCTACGAGTCTCTGAATTTGGAGAACGAGTCGACGTTCTGTAAGAGCGTTGGAACGGAGCTGCTCGAATCGCTCATCAATAAAATACCTGCCCTGACGCGGCTTGTGCTGTCCAACTGCAACCTACCCACGGCTCCAAACCTCAGAGATTGCGCCGAGCTGCGAATTGTGAACATGAAAGGGAACAACGTGGCTTCCCTCAGCCTCGTCTCCAGTGACATTCTGACTGACCTGGACCTGGAAGGGAACCCCGTCCCCGGAGTGGACATGGCTCAAGCCTCCCTCCCGAGCCTGAAGCGCCTGCGAGTCGGCTCAGCCCAGACCAAGTACTTCTCCCTGGCAACTCTGGAGCGGAAGAAGGAAGGGTCTTTGATTCTTGAAGTTGCTCCCGCCCACCTGCACCACGTTGTCTTTCCGACGCCAGAGTGTTTGGAGGATGAAGCAGCGCTTGCGGAGTTCATCGAGAGAGCGGAGCTGAATCTGAGCGCGATGAAGGGTGGCGAGAGACAGGCGGCTGCGGACTGGGTGCTGAGGCGCAGTGGCCCCGAGCTCAGGTCCCTCGTGCTGTCCGACTTGCGCAAAGACGACGCATCGACGGCCGCCGATCTGAAGGGAATTCTGGCCACAGTGGATGGGGATCTGAAGAATCTGAAGAGACTCGAGAAGCTGAACATGAGCAATCTGGGTCTGAAGAGCTTCCCCGGAGTGTCCGTGCTGACGAGCCTGAAGACACTGGACCTGAGCGGGAATCAGATCACGAGCATCGACGTCACCGAGGCGAACGACACCCTGGCGGAACTGAACGTGAAGCTCAACCCCATCGAGACCCTCGACACCGCTTTGCCTCAGTTCAAATCTTTGACGACACTGGGCATCGGGTCCCATGAGCTGACGCTCATCTGCCACCCGCTTCTGACGCGCATCGCGTCGGGACTGACGGCAGAGGTCGACACGTCCTGCCGAGCGTCGCTACTGTACCCGCCGCACGACGTCGTCTCGGACGCGGAGAAACTCGGAGCGTTCGTCGAGAAGCGGAAGTTGACCTTGAGCCACGTTCCGGACGATGAGAAAGCCTCCGTCTTGCTCTGGCTGACATCCAAGTGCAATGTTCAGTTCAGGGTGCTGAATCTGGACGGAGAAAAGGAACTTTTCAATGACGAACGACTTGCGTGGGAAGAATACTTTGCGCCAGCGAAATGTTTCGAGGAGTTGGAAGAACTTGTGCTGAGCAGCTGCGGGCTAGAGCACACTCCCAACCTGTCGCGTTTCACGCGTCTGCAAAATGTCGACTTGAGTGAGAATTCAATCGAACAGGTGGACGAGAAGAAGCTGCCGGTTTCGCTGAGGATCCTGTCGGTCCAAGGGAATCCTGTCGAGTCCTTCGACTCGAGTTTGCCCAGACTTGAGTCACTGGAGGAACTGCGGTTGGGGTCAGGGGTGACGAAGTTCCTGTGCTTCCCGCTGCTGGAGAGGGCGCTGCTGCAGGTCCGCACCACCGTGGACGAGAGGGCAGCACCGTCGCTCCTGTTCCCACCACACAGCACGGCGCGAGATCGCGAGAAGCTGGAGACGTTTGTCCAGAGAAAAGAGCTGAGTTTGGAGAAAGTGCCACAAGAGGAAAAGTCTGCAATGCTGACCTGGCTGGTGGGGAAATGTGACGTTCACTTCCGGATTCTGAACCTGAAGGGACAGGCGGCGCTACTGAGTGACCCGCTGCACGACTGGGGGGAGTACCTCCAGCCGACAGAGTGCTTCAGAGAGCTGAGGGCGGTCTGCCTGTGCGACTGTGAGTTGAAGGTGATGCCGGACCTGTCGGGCCTGGACGCGCTGGAGACGATCGACCTCAGTCAGAACCGCATCGAAGAGCTGGAGGAGACGAAGCTGCCCGGTTCGGTGAAGATGCTGCGTGTCGAGCTGAACCCGGTCGAGGCGTTCAACTCGGACCTGGAGCCGGAGAGGCTGTTGTCCCTGGAGGAGCTGCATCTCGGGTCCGGGACAACCAAGTTCATGTGCTACCCGCTGCTCGAGAGACTGCTGTCCTTGAAGACCGTCACCATTCACGACTCAGCCAGTGCATCTCTGCTGTACCCCTCATACAGTACGGCAGCGGATCCAATGAGGCTGAACGAGTTCGTCGAACAGAAGGAGCTGACGTTAGAGGGAGTCCCTGCTGAGGAGAAGGTGGCGATGTTCCGGTGGCTGACAGAGACGTGCGGGGTGCGCTTCTCCACCCTGCATCTGGCGGGAGATAAGAGTCTGCTGAGGGAGCCTGGACTCCAGTGGGGGGAGCTCTGGAAACCCTCACACTGCTTCCGGGATCTGAAGGAAATCTGCGTCCGAGACTGTGGGATCGAAGTGTTGCCTGATTTGTCCCACTTCTCCGCCTTGGAAACGCTTGACGTGAGTTGTAATGACATCAGAGACGTCAGCGAGCAGCTGTTCCCCACCTCCGTGCAAACTCTGCTGATCCACAACAACCCTATCGAGGCCTTCAACACCGATTTCTCGAAGTTGGACCATCTGAAGGAGCTGCGCCTGGGCTCTGCGGATACGAGGTACCTCTGCCTCCCCCTGCTGAGGAGGATAGCGACGCACCTGGTGGACGCGTCGGAACCAGCGGTGCGCGTGGACCCTTCGAGCGAGCCGTCGCTGCTGTACCCACCCCACCCGACCTTAGTGGAGCCCGAAACACTGGAGAACTTCATCTGCAGGAAAGAACTGACTTTGACTCACGTGCCAGACTCACTCAAAGTGAAAACTTTCCAATGGCTCGTGGAGAAATGCGATGCACGTTTCAGATCGTTGAATTTACCCGGACAGAAGGACGTTCTGCGCAGCGCGGCGGTTCAGTGGGAGGAGCTCCTCAAAGCCCCCGGCTGCTTCCGAGACCTCGAGCTTCTCTGTCTGAGTGACTGCGGACTGGCCTCGTCTCCAGACCTCTCCAACCTGGCCAAGTTAGAAAGTGTTGACTTGAGTTTTAACGGCATCACCGCAATGGACCCAGACAGGCTGTGCGCGTCGGTGAAGGACCTGTGCGTCCAGGGGAACCCGCTGCGGTCCGTGGATGTGGACCAGGCTCGGTTCCCGGGGCTGAGGACGCTGCGGGCGGGCTCTGACTCGACCCGCTTCGTCTCCAGCGCCCTCATGCGGCTGCTGCACTCTGGGGCCCTGGATCTCAGGGTCCCCGAGCAGTTCCGCGCAGCGCTGTGGCTCCCGAGTGGCGTGGTGTTCGACTCCCCTGACGAGCACCTGCCTCGGTACGTCAGGAACCCGGAACGCTACCTCCCTCTGCTGGAGAACGTGGAAAAGAGAACCGAAGCTTTCAACTGGCTGTTCACTGAGAGCAAGACCAGGACTGAGACCTTGGACCTCGCCAGCCAGTCGTGGCTGTTTGAACACCCCGCTGTGGACCTGAACCTGATCGACCTGAGCAACATTCACACTCTGGTTCTGAAAAGCTGCAGTCTGACGGACTGGCCGGAGTTTTCCGGAGCAAACACATTGAAGATCGTGGACCTCAGTGACAATGCCTTTGAATCGGTACCCGGTAACCTAGACCTGACAGGCGTGCAGACCCTGGACCTCTCGGAGAACCCAATAGAAGAGCTGGACTTCGAGCCTCATCGCTTCCCCAACCTCACGCTGCTCCACTTCGGCTCCAGCGCCTCCAAATACGTGAGTCTGCGGGTCCTGAACCTGGTTCGGACCCGAGGCCTGGTCCTGGACGTTCCTGAGGAGCACAGACCCTGTCTGCTGCTGCCCGGCTGGGCGACGCTCGCCTCGGGGCCTGGGGCCGTGATGCGTTACGTCAGGGACGCCACGCTCCGCTGCGATCACATCGACGACGCCGCCAAGCGATGGGCCGCCGTGCAGTGGCAGGTGGAGAAGGAGGAGAAAGTCTTCACAGCGCTCAACTTCTCAGATCAGAAGGAATTCTGCAAATTGATTGGAGAAGACGGACTGGCCTGGCTGTTTGAGAGATTGCCGCTTCTCACCAGCATCTACCTTTCAAATTGTGGGTTGGAGTCTCTTCCCCAGTGGGAGACGCTGAGGAATCTCTCTCACGCCGACGTCAGCGACAACCCGCTGTCGGCGGTTTCCCGCAGCCGATCCCTGAAGCGCGTGCACGTCACCAACACCGACATCGACACCTTGGTCTTTCCGGCGCAGGATTTCCCTGCCCTGGACTCCGTCACTGCCGGCTCCACGGCCCTGACCTTCATCAGTTTTGACCTTCTGCACCGCGTCCATTCTGGTCACGTGTCCATCTGTATCTCTGAAGCACACCTGGGGGCGCTGGTGTTCCCGCCCCCGCTCGTGCTCTCCTCCGCACGTGACCTGGACGCGTACCTGCGGTGCCCAGAGCGGTACCTGAGGCACGTGGGCGGTGAAGACGCCAGGCTCATCCGCGCCTCCGAGTGGCTGTTCAGCGAAGCCGATGCCGAGTTCACAGAGCTCGATCTGTCGGAAATGTCCGAGTTGTTCCGAGCCTCGGCGGACGAGCAGCTTCTGTTGGGGCGAAACGTTAGGAGCACGCTGCAGACCTTGCACATCGGCTTCTGTGGTTTATCACACATTCCGTCGCAAATCTCGGAACTGCACAGCCTGACGACTGTGTGTGTCATCGGGAACAGACTGACCGACGTCTCCACCTTCCGACACAGAAACCTGAAAACGCTGGACGTGTCTGAGAACCCCGTCAGAAGAATTGACATTGACTTCGGCCTGTGTCCGCAGCTCGGGAGTCTGAAGGCCGGGTCGCGTGAGACGGTCGCTCTGTCACTGCGGGTCCAGCGTAGAGTCGTGGATGGGTCGCTGACGGTCACGATGAGCGAGGCGCACCGCCGCAACCTGGTCCAGCCTCCAGCCCGGGTTGTACGGGACGGGTTCTGCCGAAGCGAGGTGCAGAAGTACATGGAAGGAGGGGAGCTGGACGTGACGTGGTACTCACCAGATGTCAACCCGAACGAGCGTCCCAGCCACGCCCTCTGTGAGATCCTCTCCGAAGATGAGCGACGAATCACGACTCTCAAAATGAACAACCAGACTGAGTTTCTGTGCGCGATGGGTGAGGACTTCGCAGACGTGTTGAAACACCCGACCCTGGCTGGTGTTGAGTCTCTTGAGATGCGGAACTGCGACGTCGAAAGGGTTCTGCCTCTTTCTGAACTCAAACACCTGCGCGTCGTGGACTTGTCGAGCAACAGCATCGCGAGCTGCGTCGCCGAGTTCTGCGCTGCCATGGAAACCGTCGAGTCGCTGACCCTGCGGGACTGTGGGCTCACCCAGCTCCCTCTGCATCAGAATCAAATCAATCTGCGCTTTCTCGACGTCGGTTCCAATGGAATTTCTTCACTGAACGTGACATGCGTCGCAGAGAACTTGGAGGAGCTGGTCATCGATGAGAACGATGTGGGAACGGTGGAGCTCGACGCAGAAAAGTTCCCAGCTTTGAACCACATCGTGTGTGGGTCCGACCACACCCACTTCATCGCCTTTGACCTTGTCAGGAGAATCGTACAGGGAAAAACAGCAACGGACAGTCACTCGGAGACGGCGGCCGACGGAGGTGGTGAGGTCTCCCAGGAAAGCGTGGCCCTCGAGGGAGAGCAGACGTCCACAAGAGCTGCTCCCGACCTGTCTACCGAAAAGACCATCGCCCCTCTGCGTGTCACAGTGAAGACCGAGTTCTCTCGCTCCCTGTTGTTGCCCCCACATCACATGATGGAAACAGGGGGCGACACCTTGAGCCAATACCTCAGCAGGCCTGAAACCCACCTGCGAGCCATCGAGGACGTAGCGCTGAGGGAGAAGGCTCTGTGGTGGCTGCTGCGGAACGTCCCTGAGTTCAGCAGTTTCTCTCTGGATCACCAGGCCGATCTGTTCGTCCACCTATCGTTTGAGAAAGTTGAGACTATGCTGCAGAGCTCCGAGTGTCTGAAGAAGATCACGTCCTTGGATCTGTCCTTCTGCGAATTGACATTGTGTCCAGACATCAGCCAGCTCCGTTCCCTCGAGTCCCTCACTCTCACGGGAAACAGCATTGAAGCCCTGGATGAGATTGAGAAATGTGCGGGACTCAGGCGGCTGCACCTCGAAGGGAACCCCATCCCAGAGTTCGTCTCCAACACCAAGCTCTTCGAGAACCTGGACGTTCTCTGCATCGGACCCACAGACACCGGCTACATCAGTCACCCTATACTGGAGAGGTACCAGGCTGGTCAGTTGGACCTGGTCATCACCGCTGAGCACCAGCGCCACCTGGTGTGTCCCCCTGCTGGAGTACTGGGAAACAAGGCACAGCTGAAGGAATACATGGACCAGCCAGAGAGTTGCCGCGGCAAGGTCAGGGACAAAGACAAGTTGAACGCACTGAACTGGATCGTGTCGAAAAGCCAGATGTCTCTCAGCAGTCTAGATCTGTCGGAGCGACCCGAGCTGTTTGGAGATGAGTCGTCGTTGAAGCGAACGTTGCAGTGTTTGTCGAGCGCGACTCTCAGTGGAGTGAAGGTCCTGAAGCTGAGCCGCTGCTCCCTCCGGTCCATCCCGAGTCTGGACCACCTCACGTCCCTACAAACGCTGGACGTGTCCCACAACAAGATCACAATGTTCCCTCTGCTGAAGCTGAGTAGCCTCCGAACTATCGACATCAGCTGGAATCCCTTGGAGCGGGTCGACCTTGACCTGTCCACATTGCCGCTCTTGCGGAAGATCGTGTGTGGCTCCGAGGCGACCAGGTTCATCAGCTTCCCCGTTCTCTACTCGCTCGTGCCGGATGAGACCGACTTCACTCTCGAGGTGGTACACGAACACAGGCCCCAGCTCAAATTCCCTTCCTACGACATTCTGACCAACAAACAGGCTTTGAGAGAGTTTCTCAAACACCCAGAGAGGGAACTGGACAAACTGCCCCCCGAGGAGAGGGAGCACCAGTTCTTGCTGTCGATAGAGAGGCGGGAGAACATGAATTCTTTGAACCTCTCCGGACAGGCTGATCTCTGCAGCAACTTCGAGCAGCTCAAGTCCATTCTGAATCAACCCAAACTGGCCGCGATCCAGACTCTACACCTGGACGACTGCATGCTGGCGAGGCTCCCTGATCTCACCGGATTCTCGGAACTCACACACATCTCCCTGGACAACAACGAGCTGACGGCCATTCCTTTCGAGTGCCTCCCGACAAGCCTGGAGAGCATTTCCATCGTGGAGAACGACATAAAGACGATTGACTTTGACTTCACCTCGTTTCCGAACCTGAAGCGCATCGGTTGCGGCGCGACGTTCACGAGGTTCATCGCGTTCGGCGTCGTGCGCAGAATCCTGGACGAGTCCGACTTCGACGTCGAGGTCGACGAGCGGTTCCGCGAGAAGCTCCTGATGCCCACGTACCCAGTGCTCAAGAGCAGTATGCAGCTGGAGGAGTACGTCCTGCAGCCTGATCTCAACATCTCCAACATCCCCAGCAACTCCGACAGGAACAAGGCTCTCAAGTGGATGCTCCAGGAACAAGAATTCAAGTTCGACACTTCCTTCAGTCTGTCCAAACTCACGTTTTTGACGCTGGACCAGATGCAGAAAGTCTTGGGTCTCCCGGTGCTGACAACCATCAAGGAGCTGCACCTCGACTCGTGTGGTCTCACCGAGGTTCCCCAGGTGGCGCACCTGTCCCATCTCAAACTCCTGGATCTGCGGAACAACGTCATCACTGACCTGGAAAAAGCATTGGCGGGCCAGACGTTCGAGCACGTGACTGAGTTGCAGTTGACGGGCAACAGCATAGCGACCCTAGACTTTGACGTGAAGTCGCTATTTCCATCACTGAGGGACCTCAAGTTTGGATCGGGAAAGACCAAGTACGTGAAGGTGTCTCTGCTGCAGCAGCTGGTGGCGAGGGGCGTGCATGTTGTGGCAGATGGCGAAAACAACCAAGCGATGATTTTCCCGCCTGTGACGTTGCTGAATGGCACAAAAAATAACCAGAGGGAACTGGAGAAGTTGTGCAAGAATCCAGAAAAAGCGCTGAAGCTGCTGAAAACGGTGGAACAGAAGGCGAGTCTCTTCTCTTGGTTCTTGAATGACCCCAAGATTTCGTGGAGCAGCCTGGAACTCTCGGGAGAACGAGAATTACTCCGGTACCACGAGAGCAGGAAACAGACGCCTCTGATCCACCACGCGAGACTGAAGAACATCGACTGTCTGATTCTGAGGAACTGTGGGCTGAGGGAGTTCCCCGATCTGCGTCCCTTTCCGTACCTCAAGACACTGGACCTGAGGGACAACCGAATAACTGACTGTTCCTTCTGGGGCGAACACAAAAACCTGGAGACTCTCGAACTCTCTGGAAACGAGATCCCTGTGATTGACAGCGATTTCTCTTGTTTTCCCGCGCTCAAGCAGCTCCTTATTGGGTCAAAGGTCACCGAGTACATTTCAATGGATCTGGTCCGGCGAATGGTTGCGAATCCGTTCTTTTCCTTCAAACTGGACAAATCAGCGACCGAATTCAGGAGTTCTTTGAAGTTGCCCCCGGCGAGTGTTTTGGAGGAAGGACATAGAACCATAGCAGAGTACGTGAAAACGCCTGAACTGTTCTTGACTCGGATAAAAGACACGACCGAGAGAGCTGCGGCGCTGCGATGGCTCGTGGACAACTACGCGGAGACGTTTGACGCCGCCTTCAACCTGTCGAACCAACTGCCACTGTGCGACCGTCTCCAGGGGTCTGGGTTGGAGGCGATCGTTCAGAAATTGCTGCGAGTGAAGACGCTGGACCTGTCGGGCTGCGGCCTGGAGTCACTTCCCGACCTGAGCCCACTGACCCGGCTCCAGAAGCTCAAGGTCGGCCACAACAAACTGACCCAGGTTCCGGCGCTGGGACATCTGCCTGTCTTGACCGAACTGGGCATTGAGGGGAACCCGATTGAAACCATCGACATCAGCCCCATGACCTCTGTCACGACCTTGACCTGTGGTCAAGCGGGAAGCTGGCGCATCATGCCCCCGACCCTGAGGAGAGTGGCTCGGGATGAGCTGAGTGTGGCAGTTCCCCCGGCGTTCCAAGCGACCCTGACCTTCCCCCCGTATGACATCCTCAATGCCGGAGCCCGGGCTCTCAAGGCTCGTCTGGACAACGAGGAACTGGACCTGAAAAGCGTGTCGGAGACCAGTGACCTGGCTCCCTACGTTTCGCTGGTTGGGAGCGCGGAAAAGCCCATAACAGCGATCCGACTTTCCAACGTACAGTGTTTGACAGCCTTGGCAGCGAAAAACGATTTCCAAGAATTTCTGGCCCTTGGAAAGCTGAGAGAGAATGTAGAGCAACTGTACATCGACAACTGCAATGTGAACGACTTTCCCCAGAGCATATCTCTGCCGAAACTCACACACGTGGATTTGAGCAACAACAACCTGACTTCCGGTGTCCAGAACCTTCCCGCCTCTGTGACGTCACTAACGGCTCAGAACTGTGGCCTGGTAACTCTGCCAAACTTCCCGAATCTCGTCACCCTGGACATAAGTGGCAACAGCATTGAGACTCTCTCGGCCAACTCGAGGTTCGCGCGGCTGGAGACCCTGAGGATCCACGACAACAAGATCGCCACGCTCGATCTCGACACGTCCAAGTTCCCAGTATTGAAGACGCTGAGATTCGGGTCGAAGTATCTGCGCTACATCAGCAGTCGAGCGCTACTGTGGCGCAAGGAGAAACGCGTGAGATGGGAAGACGCCCCTGAATCCGTGGAGAGTCTGTTCCTGCCTCCCGCCAGGCTGCTCAACACCTTCGAACTGGACACGTATCTGCAAAACCCAGAGACCTTCCTATCCAACATCCCCTCCGGCCACGTGGCCGCCGCCGTCAGGTGGATGCTTGATGACCTTCCCGGGTACGTCAAGGCCTTCGACCTGTCCCGGCTCAAGGGAGTCTGCGACGTCCTGAAGCCGGAGGGTCTGCAGGAAGCGCTGGAGCACCGCAACCTGGCTGGAGTCGAGGTGCTCAACTTGAGCGCGTGCGGCCTGAAAGCAGCACCCAGAGTTGACCACATGAAGAACCTGCGAAAATTGATGCTGAGTTTCAACGAGATCAGGATCTTTGCTGATTCGTTCAAAAGTGGTTCTCTGCGCTTCTTGAACGTTGAGGGGAACTTGATGAAAAAGCTGGACTTGAAACTTTCAAATTTTACTGAATTGGAGGCGGTGACGTGTGGCTCCAAATCGATGATTGAGATCGCCCACGATGTGGTGCAGAAGGCAGCCAGCGGGTCCCTCAACATTGAGGTCCCGCAAGAGTTCAAGTCCTACCTGAAGATCCCTCTGTACAACACCCTCAAAGGCGACAAAAGGGCGCTGAACATGTATCTCACCAAAGGTGAACTGGATTTCAGGGATTTTGGAAGAGACGTGACGTACGAAGTTGTGAAATCAATGATCGACGGCCAAAACGCCCAGATCAAGTCGCTCAAACTGGAGGACCAGGGCGCTGTCTTTTCGAGCAGCCATCCAGTCAAGGAAATGCTCGCCCTGCCCAAGCTGAGCAACTTGCAGAAGCTTCACCTGAACAGTTGCCTTGAGAACGCGGGGGACGTGCCCTACTTTTCTAACATGTTGCACCTGCGGAATCTACACCTGAGCAACAACAACCTGCACGTGTACTACAGCCTCACTGCAAAATTGGCGCATAATTCCCTGACCTCGCTGGAACTGAGCAACTGCAACTTGTACTGGTGTCCAGCGCTCACGAACTTTCCACTGTTGAAGCATTTTGATTTCAGTCACAACACGCTGAAAAATGGCTCGTACTACGACGGCGCTTTCAGGACAGACCTGAAGCCGCCACACCCACTGGAGACGCTGAACCTGAGCGGAAACCCCATCGAGGAAATCAGCATCGCCATGAAATCCTTTCCGTATCTCAGACAATTGACGTGCGGCTCTGACGCGACCCACTTCATTTCCTTCGCTCTGTTGGCAGCTGCGGGTCAAACCCAACGGTCCGGCGCAAGGGCCTCACTGGTCATCAACGTGCCAGACTCTGATGTATTCAAGAAGACCCTCCTCGTCCCTGCTGCTCAGATGTTGGGAGACCCAGCGTCTCTCAACAAAGTCGTGAAGAACACCAACCTGGACCTGAGGCGCATCCGAGACGTCAATTTGAGGAAAAAGGCGTGTAGCTGGCTCCAGAAACAAGACATTACTTTCGAAACTTTGACTCTGTCAGGACAGGAAGACTTTTGCACAAAGATTCACATGGAGAATTTCTTCAGCCATCCGAGTCTGGTAAACATTGGATTTCTCTGTTTGGACCGTTGTGGGCTGAAAACGATTCCTCTCAAATCGAACTACCTCCCAAACATGAAAGAGCTGGACGTCAGCCACAACCAGCTCACCGAAATCTGCACCACCTTCAAATCACACGAGAAGCTGGAGAAATTACTCGTAGACGGCAACCCGATCGAGACAATTCAAATTCAAAAGATCAAAGGCAACTTCCAGAAGCTGCACCACATACACGCCGGGTCCACATGCACAAAGTACATCGCCATGCCTCTGCTCGAGGCTGTGCGAGACGAGAGACTGACTGTTGTCATTGCTCCAGAGTACGGAAGAGAACTCGTCTTCCCTCCTTATGAAGTTCTCAAGGCAGGGACCCATTCTCTGAAAATCTACATGAAGGAAATATCGGCTTCCACAAAAAGTAACACTGATGTGTGGACCAGTACAACCCAGAACATACTCATGTTGCTGGGCAACCCAGAAGCTGGCAAAACCAGCCTGAAGCGAACGCTACACGCCAACAGCTCGCGGCTGACTGAGGAGAGCGATCGCACCGTCATTCTGGAGCGAGAAGTCGTCAACCTGGGCAAGAACATCTCCATAGCAACGCTCGACTTCGGCGGCCACGACATCTACGAGCTCGAATACCCTATTTTCTTGCGCGGACAAAACATCATCGCCTTGATTGTCATTGATCTGACCATCTACGACGAGAGTAACCACGATGACATGGTGACGAAGTGGCTGCACAACTGCGTCTTGTGTGCTGAGTGCAAAGTCATTTTCGTTCCCACCAAGAGAGAGCAGATCCCAGCTGCAGACGTCGAGAAGAAGGTTGCCTCCATGCGGCGTCTCATCTCGGAATGGCTGGAAGATGAGAAAGCTTTTCTGCAAGAAGCCAAGCGGGACCTGAAGTTGAGCAAAGGAGGTGTCAATCGACTCAGTGAGGAAGACTACGAAGAAATAGACAGAAGCCTGAGGTTTTTCGATCAGTTTGAGGTCAACATCATCGTGATCAGCTCCCTGCAGATGAGCGGCTTTGACCAACTGAAGGAGAAGATCCGAGGCTACGTCCAGAACAAACCGGTCCGGCTCTCCGAGACTTGGATGAAGGTCTTGCAATATGTGGATGACAACAAGTCTGAAGTCAAGTACCACATCAACCTCAGTGACGTGGAGAACTTCGTGCTTCAAAAGTTGGAGGAGGACGGATTATTGAAAAGACTCTTTTCTGACACCAAAGCAAAAGAAGCCAAACTGCGGGAGAGTGTTGAAGAATGCCTGCGCTACCTCAGTCAGAAAGGCATCATTCTGTGGTACAGCCAGAACAGAAGGTTCATCTACAACAAAATTGACAACGTCCTGGAGCTGCACAAGCAGCTGTTCAGACACGATCTGCGCACAAGCATGAACTACAAACCCAACTTTTTGAAATACAGGCCGCTGATTGGAAACCAAACCCGATTCGACATGGAAAAAGACATGTTCCTGTCGACTGGCTTGTTGTCCAGGGATATGCTCAAATGCCTGTGGGTTGACTTCGGTTTGAGCGAGGACGAACTGGAGAGCATGATTGAACTCATCAAGGCCAACGATCACTGTTTCGAGAACGAGGCCCACAGCGACGGCACCCCGTTCGCTGCTTCCGGTGGAGCCAGTTCCGGTCTCCTGCGCTTTCCCTGGTTCATCAGCACCCAGACCCTCCCCGCGGGTTTCTGGCAGAATGACTGGCCCAGCAAGGTGCCCCCTGGATACGTGGAACTGCGCTACGTCTACACCTTCTTCAGGCGCCTGCCCTCCACCCTGTACGAGAGAATCAGTGTCCATCTCCAACACATCGTCTCCAGTCAAGACGAGAGGCAAGACTGGTTGGACGGAGTCTACGTGCGCAAGGGCACAGTGAAGTTCCTCCTGCAGAGGCACACGGGAAACACCGAGGATCCCCAGCTCAGTGTACAGCTCAGGGCCCCGGCCAGTGACCTCATTCCCCTTTGGAGGATGTGCTTGGATTCCTACAGCCGCGTGGTGAACAAACTAGTCAAGCAGAGCACAGTGGTCACCTTCAACAAGGCTTTCATCTGCCCGCACTGCATCCTGAAGGGGCGCTCGAACGATGACGCCCACACGCTCACTCCCTCTGTCGTCATGAAGTCCCGGTGCGTGGACCAGATCGTGGCGCTCTGTCTGAAGCCTAACCGCGACGGCCTCACCAGGGCGTCCATACCCGCCGCCTTCACCGCCCCGGTCTACACAGGTCAGTTCGCTGCTTTTCATCTTTGTGTGTGACCTCTCCTGAAACAGTTTGGGTGCTGCGACCTGCGAGGTCTTCATGTCGGCGCACACTTCCAATATTCTTCTCTGTGCAGACTTCCAACTGAGAACAGAAATGTCCCAGCCTGTTTCTAATGCAAAACTGTCCCAACTGAAAAAGTTCTGTGTGTGGCGCGTGCCAAAACAGCCGCCGAAAGAGGGTGTCATGAGCAGTACTCGCGCGTGAAAGCTATGTGGCGAAAAAACCTGAGCCAAATGTGACACACACACACGCACACACACACACACACACACACACACACACACACACACACACACACACACACGTGTTCTTGCCTTCAAACTGTCAGCAAAGCACCTGTTTCGTTGTGGAGAGAAACGGAAATCCTTGTAAAACTGTGTAGTCTACGCATTATGTTTTCAATGCAGTTTCTCGAACAGTTGTTTCTTGCTTGGCCTTGCAGACTGCATCGACAAAGAGGCGCACATTGGGCGTGTCAAGGAGGAAACCGCCCGTGAGTTGGACATTTTCCGCTGAAACACCTGGCTTTTGGCCCAGTTCGATTTCCTGTGCTGGTCAGCCCTATTTCACGGTTTTTCACGATGATGCTGACGTTGCAGAGCCGTCGCTGCTGCGCATTGCCGAGGACGTGTGCAGCGATGAACTGCTGACGTACATCGGCGCGAGCCTCAAGATCCCGGCCAGCACCGTGACGAGACACCGCACCGACAACCCGCGCAGTATCAAGTGAGTGCGTTCACCGGTGTGTGGTTGCTCTCGTTTGTTTGTTGTGCGAAGTCTCTTCAGGGCGAAGCACCATGTGGTAGTGCAGTATATGGCAAGGTGTATGAAATGTCCCCTGCCCCCTCCCCAACCCCCCTCCTCCCTGCTGGAGCCCCCTCCCCCCAATGCCCCCCCCTTCCCCTACCTGGACCCCCCCCCCCTGGGGAAGAC
>JAAUXT010074185.1_pt1 | contig 21833 bp, 22 predicted proteins | sample 7278171 | NCBI WGS metagenome assembly JAAUXT01 (sample SAMN14350112, study PRJNA611818) | marine sediment metagenome | isolation source: surface marine sediment (1.8m) | place: French Polynesia: Moorea | collected 2018-08 | reverse complement strand
CCTCCCCTTCCCCTTCCGTTTCCGCGACCATCAGGGTTCCCGCCTCGGAACTTCTTGTTTTGGATGCCTGTGTGGAAGCTAGCGTGGACCTGGCTGTGTCTTCAACCAGGTTTTGGCTCGAAGTGCTGTGAAACGTGTTCAAAAAAGACAACAAAACTGCATGACATCCGTAAATTACTTTGGTGTTGAACAAACTGCAGACTGCCCGGCAGCGGCGCGACCAAACAGACCAAGGCAGTCAATTTCAATCTAGATTCACTCCTGCCACTCCAGTGTGATGCACTACAGCGGAGCATAATTGATGGGGTTCCATCTTGATCTATTTACTTGAGGGAAAATTATACAGAAACAGTCCTCAACGCGGTCACGGTAAAGGAGATTTATCTCCCGATTTTGGAAGCACGCCACATCCAGGATTTAAACTGCTGTGAAACACAATCAACTTGAGACCACCATTCACGCCGGATATCATCGCAGCAATTTCCCAACGGCGAGTTTCTGGTGCATGCTGAAGGCGAAACTTTGCCGTACAATTCATGTGCAGAGACAGACATCATGCAGAAATTATTCATGAAAAACAGTCCCGCATGCACAGACAGAATCAAGTTTTTGTTGTGCTCTACGGTCAGAAAGCCTGAATGATTCTCAAACAACTTCGTTGATCAGTGCGATGTGATGTCACAAGTGAAACTGCAACCTGAAGCAAGACTCGGTGCCTTTTGTTGTTCGTGGCAGTGCCTGCACTGCTGGTAACACTCTCTTGAAAGATGTTGTCATTTGAGCTGCAGCTATTGTTTAGTGTCCCTCAGCAATAAAGCACACAAACACCCTTTGCCTGGTTGCAGGCGTGGTGAACAAAACAGACGACTTCTGGTCACTTTTACAACTGAGGACCTTGCTGAAGCTGCGACGTACAGGGACCAAATACTCAGTGAAGTTCTTACTTTTGTGGGCACAAGATGATGTCGTTCATTCCGTTGAATCCGTTTGTCGTGGTTGTTTCTGGTTTGCCCATGTTGTGTTCGCTGTCGACCATGCTGACCAACTCCAAGCTGATAGTAATTCAGTCAACTGAATTCAAATGTTGGCTGCGGATGCTGTCCATTTTCATGCACCATTCGTGAAGAACTTGCGATTTTCCAACTGAAAAAAAGAAAGCGAAAGCGCAACTGTACGAGATCCACTGCGTGCGCGCTGAGTGCGGTACGTTCCATCACTGTTGCATTGGAGCGTGGGAATCAGTGTAACTCTCTCGCAGAGAGTAAAGCTGTTTGCGGTGTCAGGATATACGCAGCTGTTGAAATGCCAGAATGAATCTGGCTTTGAGTTGGTTCAAAAAAAATTAACCTGAGGGTTGATCCCTTTCGCCACTGACCCAGGGTCGAACACGCAGTCACTGAATCAAGAACAGAAAGTATGATCGTACAGCAGAAACTGAGCGTCGGTTTGTTTCTGCGTTCGACAAACGAAGGAGCGGTTGAGAGTAGTTTTTGAAGATGTTTGCTGAGTGCAGGGTTCTATTTCCTTTAAAATTTGGTCTGACAGGCCTGTTGTTCTCCTGCACAAAGTCAAGGAGCGCCTTCAGACGCAGTACAAAGGAAATTGACAGTTCACTGAAATTGTGTTCTGTTTCGCACGAGTTCCTGTTGACACGGTGGAAATTTGGAGATAAGTTATCACCACAGATCAGTCCCAGCCCTGACCAAAGCAGCCCACGTGCAACGATGTCCTGTCATCAGAACTGGGATCCCTTTTGGGCGCCGCACACTCAACCACCAGAACTTAAGGTTTCAAGGCACAGAATCTCAGACTGATGCTGCATTTCTGAGCCAACACAGACACTATCGTTGTATTTTCAAGACCATTTTGCCAACGTGGCAGAAAAATTTACGTCTGTATCCAAGCTGAAGAAGGCTGTATGAGCAGTCTTGTCCTCAAAAGTCGGCTGAAATTGACACAGTCACAGCGGTGCATTGATGCGGCGCCGTCACTCAACAGCTGCACAAGCCTCATTACTGCAGATTGGGCCATCATTAGCCAAGATCTCCATATAGCACTGAAGAATCTCCTCTGTTGGCCATTTCAATCGATGGTATCTTCCTCTTCTTCCAAACTTCATTTGTCAGAGGACCATTTGTTCGTGCTTCACAATGTCAAATCATACACAATGTACGATGGTCTGTCCGCAGCTGGTTTGTAAGGAGCCCACCTCTCCTATTGCATGCGGAATAAGCCAAGACAGCCTCAGGAGAAAATTCGGAGCACAAGGCAGCAATCAGGGGATCTGGATTCCCCGATTTTCTGTTGACGGTACACATTTCGTGAGGTCCACTTTTCACGTCGCCGCTCCCATTCCAGCCGGAAACTCGACTTCGGTGCCCGCCTATTGTTCTCCACAACGCAAAAGGCGATTCTTGCAGGGTCTGCACTTTTGCTTCTCTGTCTCAAGTGAGGAGCGAAAAGCTCTGCACAAAAAAAGGACCAACACTGCAGGACCAACACTGCAGTTCCCTATTTTTGACACAAGCATCGACAAATACTTGCTTGCTGTTTTGGAAACAGTGTCTTTTTCGCCTTGTTTTTGTTCACCACGTCCGGCACGAGTTGTGAACCAAAACTTCAGAAGATCGTGGCCTTCAGGCGGATGGCGGACTCCCACGTTGTTGTCTTTGTATAAAGCACAAAGATCCGAGCCCGCCCTTGATGAACTGCACTGACCCCCACTGATTGTCTTCATTCCGGCACGAAGTCTATTTGGGCAGAAGGTGAAAAAAAGTGTTTTCCGAGAATTGTCCTTTAGGAGAACATCACACAATTCAAACAAGTCCCGTGTTGAGGAAACCACCAACCCTTGATGCGCTTCTCGCTGGTTTGGCCCTTGACACGTGGAGTTTTGGGCGAAGAGAATTTAGCAGAAGCCAGTTTTACGTGAACTGATTTTTGACGACCAAAGAGTGCCTGCTAGTGGTTTTGTCACTCGACAAAAATTGTGGGGAAAGCCAGACAGATATGACCCTTATGCGAAAGTCAATGCAGGAATCAACAAGGAATAATTGATCCAACACCGTAATGGATCGAGCTGTTGTTGCTTCGTGTAAAAAACCTACGTGATTGTGTCGTCCTTTCCATCAAAGTGTCGATGACTTCAATGGATCCACGCAACGTGGAGGCGAAGATACTTTGCAAAGCCTTTGTATGTTGCACTGGTATCTTTTTTTGTCATCTTTCAGACCGTTTTGACAAAATATTTCGGCAATTCCTCAATAAATCATCATATTTTTCTTCTCTTTGGCAGAACCTCCAGAACATTACTTACAAACGCAGCAATTAGGCTGTCTCGGGAATGTTTTTGGGATTGCTTTCAAGAATTGATCATGTTTCTTTCCATGACAAATTGCATCTTTGCCGAGCAGCAAAGGAAGTGTTGACAAGGAAGCTGCAGTCACAAACGCTCCGATTCTTCTCAAAGAACAGAATCTCTTCAAGTGTGAGCTCATAGCGTCGCCAGCAGGGGTTTCATTTACCAATCTTTGTTTTACTCCCTAATTGTGCGCAGCATGCAGGCACAAAACTGTTTTTGCTGGAAATATAAAGTTTGATACTGACGTCAGAGCACGACCCCCATCCCGAAGGAAACAGATCCGCTTTCCCCCAAAACAAAACTGTAGACTTCTGACCAAGACTGGTCCGATTCTGGACCAGATTGGCAGGGAGGTCCTTCCACAAATATGGCTAAATGTGGGGTTTGTTCCTCAATCGACGTGCTTTTCCCCGAGAACCATTTCAAGTGGCCACCAAAGGAACTTTTTCGCAGCTTCCGTGTTCTTTATGAAGCAGTCTTTGCAGATTTTTAGCCAATCAGTCCTCATGACGGGGACCAAAAGTCCCTGTGATAATTTCGGGTATTCAAGAAGGTCTACACATGCACTTAAGTTAAACAGATATATACTCATAATTTGCAGATGCACAGTGCCAAAAGAACCAAAGACGCAACATGAGATATGACTTGACTCATGTGCAAGTGAATCAAAAATGATGAATCTGTGCACGTTTCACATTCCTCGATCTCGATGAACAGATACTTTGACACAGCCATGGTATCAAGTCTGCAGAGAAGGTCCCAAAAGGACGACCTTGATGATGACGGCGTCATTACTCAGAGCCAGTAGCATGAGAGGATGGAGATTGAATTGAGACCACGGAGAATAAATTCAGTTTGTTCCAAACTGCATTTGCAGGTTTTGAAGGAAACAGCAGGCCGAACGTTGTTCTCCGCTTGTCTCTGACAAAAATCTTGTGGGTGTCCTCCACAAATTCCAAACTGACAATGGAACGCGGGGCATTGTGCAATGCATACCAAATCAAACTTTTGCATCTTTTTGAAGATGGTCTGTACAATTTGGTGTGGACATTCCTGTCATACATGTGCACGCGTATGCTGTCTGAAGACCTGCGTCTGGACAATGGACACTTGTGGCTCCTTTTGAGGCCTGCACCGTACGAGATGGGACGCAAGAAGAGCCAACGTCTGAACAACGATTGTTCATCCAACTGGACTGAGTCTTTGTCAAACCCACTCAGTACAGTACTGCAGAAGGAGATAAATTTTCTTCTCATGCCTGTGACATTTCAGATTGAAACGTGTCCAGTGAATCCGTCATCACCACATTGCTGGTGTTTTTGTTGGCAAACGGGTAATTCAAAGTACACCAAAGAAAAGCAATGCCTGCTCATGAGCGAAAGAAGTCAAAAACACAAACCTTCAGTTCTCCCCTCGTGGGTCAAGTATCGGCGTTGACGGTGCAAATCCTCTGACTTGAGCCACAAAACTCATTTACTTCCCTTGTCGTGAGCGGTTCATTCTCACGCAATGCGGTGGTCACAGACTCCTCTCAAGGCACAACTGCTTTGGAGATGCAGGAGATTATTTCGCAAGACAAGTCGGCGATATCAATGGGTTCCAGCTGCAGACGCACAGCACGTTGTTGAAGCGACAGCCGTACTGCATTGAAAGCAACTCACCAATGAGGTGCATGGGGCAAAAATCCTCCAAATGTACAAAGCTGTTGAAATAGCGGCAAGCGGCAGCTCAGATCCAACGTTGGCACTTGAATAACTTGAATCCTCCCTCGATCCACACAAGATATGTGGGGAGAAAACCTTTCAAGGCTTCTGCAGTTCGTTTTGTCTTCGCGTACTTCAGCGACAAGAACCGGAAATGTGACAGGAAGACCGATTGAGGTGTTCGCACGCAGCAAATATGTTCTTTGTTCGTCAGGGTTGAGGCATCTGTTGTTCCTAATCATGCAGGTATTGGGGGAAAACTGCACTTGGTGACACTGATAACAATGACAGTTTCGAAGGTTCCGTTTTTCACGCATCTTCCTCATGGAATCCTCCCCAAGTCAGGTTTCATGGAATCGGAGAATCCACAAACCAAGTTGGCACCTCATTCTGAATCAAATCAATCCACAGTCGCACACAACCAGAATCGCTCTTTTCAGCAAACACAATTGCGAAACGGCTATTGTTGTGAGCATGTACCTGTTTCTTCCATTCCTTTCAACTTGTTCAGCCATTATTTTCAAGCACCGGACAGAATTGTCTCAGTCACGTCCCACAGTGCGCATCACAGAGGCCGCGCATCCCAAACTGCAAATTTGATTTGTTTGGTTGGCCTCAGTCCAACACTGGAATTACTTTACAGACGTGCCGTGCAGTCACTGAAGTGAATGAAAAAGACCAGACAAGGCACCGAATTGATCTTTGCTTTTGTAGAATTCCACTTCAACGGCGTCAAATACTCGTATTCAGTGTTTCTTTTCACAGCTCAGTCCTGAGCCTGGCACTGACAGGGTCAGTTCGCTCACAAGCTGCATGGGCAGCGAAGGTGATCCTGTTTCAAGCATGCATGTTGTGTCGCCTTTGGAAATTCGGATGCCTGTTGCAAGCTAATTTGTCGACTCAGACCTGATATTTCTCGCAAATCTTGGGAGCACACAGCAATATATGATCCCCCTCGCACAAAAACCTCTCAGTCAAATTTCCTTCAACTTTTGTTCCTCAAGACAAAACCAAATCCCAAAGTGTGCGCTGTGTAAATTTTTTGCGTGCGTGGTGTCAAAGAAGAAACGTTTTTCTGTATTTTGTCAGGCAATGAAGCCTCTGTGGCTGAACCTGGGAGATTGGGGAGCACGGGTCTCCCCTTAATTGTCAATGTGGACCTTTCAAAGTTTCATGCACATGTGCAAAGAAAACTTTTGTGAGTCCTGCAGATTTGGACATGGATCCATTTGCAAAATAAATGTTTGTTTCATTTCTATTTCAAGACAGACTTTCGTCAAAGCACACCTCAGGTGACGCAGAACGAGCTGAGCAACGATTGATTGTCGTGTGGCAGGTGTCCCATGGAAGCACTGTTTCCCTTTCTACTCGTACACAGAGAAATTCAACAATGGACAACCAAGCTTCCTCTTCCCACAGAAAACAGTGCATGAACGCCACAGAAAACTGAGCGTCAGAACTTCTTCCGTCTGGACGTGACAGCCACAGCTTCCGACGCTCGACGGCTCTTCTGCAATAAACATCAGACGTCTCTCTCCAAAACACAATATCCCGTTGAGTACTCAACGTTTTTCTCATTTTTTCGTGTTTTGTTTCAAAAACGTCACGTTTGTTGCACTGCACGCACTTGTACCTCAGAGTCTTCATCGTTGTTTGTGCACAAGCTTGTGCAAATGAACGCCCAGTTTTGACTGGGAGCCAGTGCTCCGAAACAATGCCTGTGGCTGTGAAGGGACTTGGCTAGCGTTTTCGGACTGGCTCTTCTAATTCCAAAACAAAGTCAGCAACAATTTACATCTCCAAGTCCTCCCCTTCCCTTCATGACAGAAAAAGAAGAATTAGGAAATCAGCATTTCTCTCAAAAGTTGCAAAGTCACCGCTGCATGACATGGGCTGAGAGAGGCAAAAAATTCAAGCGTACAAACATTCCACGAGAGGTTTGTTTGTGTCTTGAAAACCAAATCACAAAAAGATTGCAAAATGTTTGTCAATACGAGATCTACAACACAAATACTCTATTTCAATAACTTTTGTCGCATTAAATGTTGATAATTGATTTCACGCTTGACCTTTCCACTTTCAGATGAGCATCTGAATCCCTGAAGATGCGTGAAGACTTTTATGCGTCATTTCCGTGGCGAAGATTGGCAAAAACAGCAGCTTCGCATTTTCTTGTGGACACGAGACGACTTATTGCCATGCCAGCGAAGAGCTTCACGTTCAGGCTCGGATTGGTCCGGTTGCGCTGTGGGGCCATTCGAACTGTTGTTCGTCATTTTGGTTCATAGCAGGGTGCAGAATGTGTACGAAGCTGTCGATGGGAGAAATTCCCGTCCAAATCAGATTCTTTTGTCACATCAGATCAGCCTGATCACTCTCTGGTTTTAGAAACAAAGGATCAAAGATTAACGAGCCCACGGCCCGAAATTTGAAACGAAACGGACAGTAGGGGCGTCAACAGAGGTCAATGGAGATTACGTTACGTTACGTTACGCTAAGTCAGACGAACTGAACGAAAACCGAGTCGACAGATACAAAACTACGTGAGTGAGTCATTCACGATTTATTTTGAAATTTCATGACAGCTGCAGTGTGTAAAAACTCAAAAAGGCGGCGGTCAAGTGGACACGACAGAGAAGATGCAATGCCAAAACCACGCTACGTCTTCACTGGTGCGATGGCTTGGTGAAGCTTGGTGACGGCTGTGTGCACCATCTGCTGCAGAGAATCGTCGTCCTCACAGTGCACATCCTGCGACACGAGAAACAGGAAATGTCTCAGTCAGTTCGTCAGAAACACGGCAAGGACAAAGGCTGACGCACACAGACAACAAAACAATGGGATTTTTACGATTTTTCCTTGTTCTGTGAATTGTTTGGTTCCCAGAGTAACTGAAAACCAATCTCAACTTGTTTGTGCAAGTTTTCCCCTTTTGTCCTGCGTTGGCATTTACTGCTTTTTTTCCAACGCAAAGTGCTTCTGTCACTTTTAAGGAGTCCTTCGTTGACAGCAAGAAACTCGTGACATCACATGCAGAAATTCTTGATCGTGACCATGCATGTGAACAATTCTCAGTGATAGTCATCACCACCAAGAATTTCTCCGAAGTGGTCCTGTGATCATTGCAAGGACATCTCAGTAATGGTGACTCCTGATCTCAGATTTGTCATCAGTAGTGGCCACCAACTGGTCTGTGATCACCACCAAGAATTCGTTAGTTCTGGGCACCCTGACCTTTTCCTCTCAGAAGTGGTCAGCACTGATCACAACCAAGAAATCAAGAAATGGGTAATGCTTGGTAATGATCAGGGGTGTGCAAGGGGTGATTCCAACGGGAAACACCAATCCCAATGACGATCAGCAACCTTGCGGCAGCGTTCAGTGGTGATCGCGACGCGTCAACCTTTCCCAATATGTAACAAGCGCTTCGCCTGAATGGATAAGCAACCAGACGGCGTCAAAACAAGTGAGTCCCCGAACCGCCCAACAGAAAGTCACGTGCCATGGTGTTGAGGTTGATGATGGCGGTCTTTTCGTCCACCGTCACCGACATGATATCGTCTCGGACGAGCGCGCTGATGCATTCGGGGCCGAACATGTCGCTCAGAGTTTCCAACAGAGACTCTCGGAATTGAGCTTTGTCGAATTTCACCGGAGCTGGTAACGCTGAAAAACATGCGAAGAAACGTTTGACAAACATTTCAGGCAACCGAAGTGGGTTTTTTTTTCTTTCCACGCATTTCATGTTTCAGGCGAACAGCTTGTTGTCACACACACCTTTCGTTGGCATCGTGTCCGACTCGGCTTTGAGAATCACGGTGACGACGGCGTCGGCGAACATGTCGTTCACTGGGTTCGCAGACCACTGCCACCAAACAGATTTTAACGGTCAGAAGTCACGAAGTAGCACAGGCCATCGACTTGGAGAAGCTGAACAAAGCAAAACTTGGGGGAACCGCACAACAGTGAATGAGTGAATCACTCTGAGCGAACTGCGAGTGCCATTTCACACCACGCTGAAAAAGATGAACGTGTAGATCTACATTTCGAGAGGGAATCCTCTTCATCGAGTTTTGATGGAGAGAAATGGCTCAGCAGATCAGCATGTGTGACTCTTTTCTCCAACAACTGATATCTCACAACTGCGCGGTGTGAGTAGCTGATCGGAACCACGATGTGAACAATGAAACACCATTCCTGCGAGACGGAGCATGGAAAATATGAGCGCACAAGGCCAGCAAAGGCATCTCACCTCCAGTGTGACCATGCGTCCCTCGAACACGACGTTGACGGCCTTGAAGACCCTGAGCGCCTGCTTCTCGCCGACGTCGTACTCCTCGACGTCCCCGGACAGCTGGTTGAGGTAGAAGCGCAGCAGCGGCACCGTGCCGGTGTAAGCGATGCTCTGTCGCTGCGTGATGGTGCTTGTCGCCAGGTCCGTGTAGTCTGAAGCGAGAAGCCCGAATGTGGGAGTTCCTTCTCAACACAGTTGAAGTAGATCTACCGCAAGTGCTCTTGTTTGTGATATTCCATCCGTTTCATCCTGTCAAGACGCAGTGGTGTTTGATCCCCCCCCCCCCCAGTCGATCGACTTTGTCTAGCAAGCGCATCAAGTTTGGTCAATTCATCAAGGAAGCGTACTTGGCAGATCAGCGGGGTGCATGATGTGGTAACTGAAGTTTCTCTTCACGAGGACGCCAGACAGTACACTGCCTTCGCGAGGTGCTTCCGAAGCCAAACCTCCGACAACCTGAGCTCACACAGAATTCTTCTGCATTACTGCACAGCGATACACGATACACACAAGACGATACAAGGACAATCATGGAAAACATTCAACCAGCAGTACCCCAGTGTTGTCCCGCGGATACCTTGGCCATTTTTTCTCCTCTGAAGTGGAAGGCGACGGACGTGGTGTTCCTGGGGTTGTGGATGTCGATGTTGTACTCGGGGTCGTCCTCGTACTCGCGGATCAGCGCCGACTTCAGCCGACTCATCTCGTTCTGTTCTCCGTGCACCAGCACCTTGCAAATGGGAAACCGAAGCCAATGTCTGGACGGCCGTTTGTTTACAGCAAAGACATGCAGAAACAAGGATGTTGAAGACACTCACAATGTGTGTGGGTTTGAGAGTTCGGATGAATTCGCTGGTCTGCTGGTAGTCCGTGTGAGCACTGAATGAAATGTAATCCACTGAACACCTGAGGGGCAGTTTCTGTCCAACCATCGTCACCACCTCATCGGGCTCCGAAAGGACATGCTGCAATGAGGAAGAAAGGCGTTCTGCATCTGTGTGATTTTCCTTCGTGGGAACGCCAAAACAACTGCGGGGAGACAGCGTACGAACCTTGGCCAGGGTTCCTTCCACACAGTAACCTGCGATGATGACTCCGTTCCTCTTGTCCGTGCACCAACTTTCGAACAGCTCTCTTGACAAACCACTCTGCATCATTCCGGGGCTGGCCATGACCACGGATGGACCAATGTCTTCGAAGTGATCCATGCTCTGAAAAAGCCCACGGAATCAGTGTTCCATTGATCGACTGAGACACTGTAAAGTCAGATGTTGCATGGCCTTGGAAAAATGTGCCCACCTTCACAAACATGCGAAAGACACAAAGCTGTGGAAATACCTTGAGATTACTGATGTGCTTGAAGACGAATGGATTGCTGACTGAGATCTGTTTGCGAATGTTTTCGTTCATCGCGTTAATGTAAGTCTGGTACACAGTCATGCATTTCTTCGCGAGCGACGAAGCGTAGTAGATCGGAATGTCATGCAACTCTGGATGGTTCGCCCAATACTCGTCTGAAATAAAGGGTGCGACAAATGAATTGAAAACTTTTGCGGCTCCAGTTGAAACACACAAAGTGAGTCAAACACGTCTATAATGTGAATGTTTCTCACCAACAATCAGCAGAAGCTCCTGTGCTCGTCCCAATGCAAACACAGGAATGAGGCACCTGCCTCCTCGGTTGACAATGTCGTGAACCAGATTTGTAAATCGCGCCTCTCTTTCCTCTCTCGGTTCGTGAATGTGTGTTCCATACGTGGATTCCTGCAAGCAGTGAATGTCACCAAAACGCTGCACAAAAACGGTCACCAGTAGAACCAAATAGCTCCTTGTGAGTGATGAACAATCAAAAACATACCGTGATGAGAATGTCAGGTTTGATGTTGGGAACTTCTGCTGCCATAAGATGTCGGTCTTCTTGCCGAGAGAAATCCCCAGTGTACAAAATCTGTGCAAGAAACAAGTACAAGTTTGATGGCACGAATGAAAAACAAGGGGGGGGGGAAGTTGCACAAAATTTTCTCAAACCACCTGCGAAGTTCAACAAAAACATCAAAGAATAAAGAACGTTTGAACAGTGCAGTTTCAGAGAGAGCTGCAATCCAGCGCACATGTCCTCAGAGCACTGCACGGTGCGAACCTCGCAAACGTTATGGTCACCTCACCTTGACACCTGCAATTTCTATCATGAACATTGCGGCTCCGAGAACGTGTCCCGCAGTGTAGCACCAGAACTTCACTCCTCCCACTTCCGTTTCTTGGTGAAAGTTTATTGTCTCAATTTTGTCCATACTCTTCTCGATGTCGACTTCGCTGTACAGCATCTGATCGGTGCCAATATTGCTGAAAAAAACAACTCGGCAAACTGTTGGTCACGAAACGAGAACACGCAACAGTGGACACGCGCCGAGCCGGCAACTCGTGAACTGAGCCGCCATAAAACGACATCAGCCACGAGAATTGCCGTTGGAAAAAAGAAACCCGCAAAACAGTCTCACCTGACTTTCACGTAATCTGAGAGCAGCCATCGGTAAATGGCTTTCGTTGCGTGTGTCATGAAGCATCGCCCTTTGAAAGCTGTCTTTTCGAGGAACCACGGCAGCGCGCCGCAATGATCCAGATGAAAACTGCGAGGAAAAGCAACAATTGAGTGATTTGGTCTTTTGCCCAACAGGACATGTTCTCTCCAAAAGTTTTTGTTCAAACAATTTTTTTCTGCCGTCAATCGGACTCACTGGCTCACAAGCAAGAGATCTATTTCCTCAGGCTCCACCATGTCGGTGTATGGCAAAGCCTCCATGCCAGACATCCCAGGGTGAATTCCGCAATCCAGCTGCAAAAGTGCAAGACATGAGGATGGCAACAACAACAACAACAACAACACACACACACACACACACACACACACACACACACACACACACCACAAAATTTGCTGTGAGCTTCCTAAGTCAAAATGAACAGGAAATTTTGGGTGACATTTCAACTCCGATTAACCTTCGACAAAGAACAGCGGCGGTGTGTCACACGAAAATACTGAACATAACAGGCAAGTTTTCGATACAACTTTCGAATTGAGCAAGTAGAAGAAAAGCAAGGCATCATAGAAGAGGGCCACATGTTTGTGAAGACAAATATGCTTCATAATTCAGGCAATCGTTGCTCGACTCCTTGTGACCATTTGCTAGGACAGCTATTCTGTGGAGGGTGGGTCCTCAGAACCTTGGAAAAACGTGTCTGCAGATTGATTGGAGGGCGTGGAGAACGAGCGTCACGAAGAAACATTTGCCCCACACCACGCCCAACAGAACTTTGGGATGCCACAAATTTTGTTGGGTGACCTCCCTCCTGGGTCACTCAACATCTGATGTCAGGTGACCCCCCTCCCCAGTTCACTTAACATTTGGTGGATGGGGGTGGTCGTCTCCGGAGTCACTCAACATTGGTTTCTGAGGAAAAAGCACCAGAACAACATACTGCGGCTCCGCCGAGTGGAAAGACACAGGCGGGTCGGGGGGGGGGGGGGGGGGAAGGAAGGACCAACAAGTGCTTGGGCATAAACTGTTCTGAAAATCTGAGAAGTGGGCTTCGGACGAGTCCACATTTGGACAGGCTCTGTCCCACAAGACTTTCCTCATCTTGAATGAGCTCTTCCTCCCACTGGACCTGCCTTCGGGGCAGGACCTCCTGGTACCCAAGTTTTGGGGAGGCCCTTTTCCCACAAGAACTCCTCAGGGGGGTTTGGACCTGCCCAAATTTTCAAGTGGGCCCTACGCCCCACTGGCAGGTCTCAGGAGGTGATCCCAAGCCACCCCTCTAGCATTTGCTACAAGATGCCACGTACGGAAGAAATTGAATTGCGAAAAACACTAACCATGATTTTTTTGCCTTTGAACTCAATCATGATGCAGGATCTTCCAACCTCTTGACCAGCGCCGCTGGGAAAAGAAAAAGAAATTGTCTTTCGTTAACATACAGATTGTAAAGCCTTTCTGAGATGGACAGACAGACAGAAGTGCATGTTCTTTCTGCACTTTTGAACTCCACTTTGGATGAGATGCACAAAACCGAACATCTCTCACTGACTCATTTTCTCTTGGGTGTACGAGTAATTGCACGTGTTTGCACAATCGTTGGCAAGTCAGGGTGAGTGAAAGAAATCGCAGACCAGAAAGCGCGCGACCACGGGCTTTATGTGTTTTCGGGTCCCCCCCCCCCAAGTGGTCCTGCCCCCAAACCCTCAGGTCCTACCCTGCCTGCGCTAACCAAAAGAACCGAACAAATGCAATTCACCTTTCAAAATACAGGACAACCCGTTCCTTCCCTCAGGCTTCCGCCCATGGGGTCTGCCGACAGACAGACAAGAGACACAAAGATGCGACGAGTGCGAAAGTGGCATTGGGCTCTTTTGGCTTGGACAGGTAGACTCTATTATCGCTCACAACAAGCCCAACAGTTTGCATACTTCTCGCTCAGGTTACGCCAATTCCTTCGTTGTGACAAAGATGCGGTGATTCTTCATCTTGAAAACGACAAAATTTGAACTTACAGAGGAGTAATGAGCAATTCATCACTTTCTTCTCCTGCAGCCCCGGCTTTCATAGCCATGATGCACGCGATCCAACCAAACAAACGGTTCTTCAAAATCACAGAAGTTGTCTTGAAATCTGATCAGCTCAGGATTCTGGAGTTAGATAGATCTACAGTTTACTAAAACAGATTTATATTCTTTGTTTCAAGTTTTTCTGTGCAATCCGGTGCGATCTGCGAAATCGCAAACATTGCACAAGGAGACGTGTGCCCTCTTTGATGGTATCCATGGTGTATCACATTTTCCTGTGGAAAATTTTTCTCGAGACGCCAGCTGATCCCCGAAATGACGTCAGAACAAACATGGCAGGTGCCTGTGATCTGAAAGTTTTGCTTCACAGTTAATATTCCTGCGTTTTCTCGCCTCCAAAAAATCAGTTGATGCCTGTTAGGTTGATATTTAGACACACACGTAGGTAGGTAACTATTTCATTCTTGAAGATGGAGGGTTGTTTGAGCCTTCGCAGTTTTATCATTCGCCAACATCTGGGAGTGGGAGGGACTTCCTTCCCCGACTTGGTTGACCGGTCCAAAGAATCGTGTGATAGTGAGTCAGCCTTCAGGTGACGTGGTCCTTGTCAGCAGCTTCTACGAGCGTGGTTTGCTTGAGCATTCCTGAGACATTCTTCGGAAGGTGAAGTAACACCTGACGCAGCTCTCCAAAAGTCATCGATCGAAAACGATGCAGGTCCAGTGTGGTGTGACTTGGGCTGAGAACCACGAACAAAATGGCTTACCTCAGAAACGTGCGATGTGGATGCTTGATGCTAATCGAACAACCAAAGTGCGAAAGTTGTGGTTCCAGTGATGAGCACCTTGATAGTAGTGTTGACACACTGCATCCACAACTGCTTGGCTGAGAGGCTGAAGGCCGAGCCTATTGCTTTCCCAGTAAATCCTCAAAATTTGTTTTAAAAATGAACATGCCTCACAGTCCACAGCATCCATGTTGAAAAGGAAAACCTCCAGTGGTCATGTGATCACCCCATGGGGGGAGGGATGCAGGCTAAAGCCAGCAAAATAGTGATATTGTGCTATTATCTATCTATTTTCTATCTAATTATTATAAAAATATTCAGAATATTAAAAATTATCTGTTGATGCCAGCACCCCCTAGTGGGGGAGGAGTGTGGTGTGACACACCAGTCCCAAATGTTAGAACCACTCCACCAGATGGTGTGCTTGTACATAATAAATACGGAGGTTCCCGCCTTCGGGGACAGTCTCTCCTGAGATACCAACCTGTTTGTTTGTGATATCACTACACAGATTGTTCATTCAACCCAGAGAAAGGCACTGCGAAGCCAGAAGGGCTCCCACGAGATGCAGCTCACACTTTCCGTGCAGGCAATGCATTAACTTGCGTGCTCTCTCCTTCAGGACTGCAGCTGGTCTGCAGCCAGTGCAGTAGGGTATGAAAAAATGCAAAAAGCCAACAAACCTCCAACAAAAGCTTGAATTGATTCAAATTAGGATTGAGGTGTTTTCAGGTGATTTGAGGTGGGTTGCATGATTTGGGCTCAGGCGAGCCAAATCGGTGCAAGCCAAATCAAAGCACCTGCAGGCAGTGTCTTACAAAAGTATGTGTACAGCAGTTTGATAGTCAAGATAAGGAATGATTTGGAATCTTTTAGGCTCTTCTGGTTCATTTTGGGTTGGGGATAATGCGTGAGGAAGGAATTTGTCATATTCAAATTTTTGGGTTCCTGAGGTCAAAAGTTTAAATTTGGAAGTGCAGAAAAAATGGGGTGTGGATATAGAAATGTCTCTGTATCTCAGAAAGTACAAATATTTATGAAGGAAGTATATCAATCAAATGTAGTATATTGTATGGGGGTTTGAGAAGCAGTATTTAATTTTTGATTTTTGAAAATTTTTACATAGTTTTTAGGTGGGGTGAAAGAGTTGAAAAGTCATTTTTAATTAAAAATTTAAAATTAGATATTGGGCAATTCTTTCAGTTGATATATAGATATTGTTGTGAAACAATGTATAAAAGTTCTATTTGGTTAAATTTATTCTATTTGGGTGTGTACTAAATGAGTTCCCAAGTTGTGGATGTTGAGGGAAAAAAGTAAGAGTTTTGATAAAAGAAAGCAACCCAAATCAGAGCAAGCCAAATTAGAGCAAGCCAAATCAAAGCAAGCCAAATCAAAGCAAGCCAAATTGAGCAACCCAAATCAGAGCAACCCAAATTTCTTCAAATCACCGCAAGCTCCATGGAGCTATTTTTTGTCACACCCTGCAGCACTGACTTGTTCGAAGTACGAGATTTTAGTTCCATTTCCTGCACACTCAGACATCACAGGAGTTGAGAAATGTTGATGCAATTGCAGCATCACAAAATTGTGCACATTGCTGTCGTAAATCCGATGTTCGCACAACCCAACCCAGATGGAATGCTGCAAAAATGGTCTGCACAGGTTCCAGTTTCACTACTGAAAGACGGAAAGAAAGTTTTACTACAGTCGTCATCTTTCAGATATTCAGTAAACTTTGAAGGGAATACACTCCACAACCAAGCAGGATGAGCTTCGGGCAGTACAACGACAACAGCTTCTCATCGTACCATGCTGGAGCTCCGGCTTCAGCCGCTGCAGGTACTGTGCTATGTGCGCGTACTGGCCAGTGTGTTTCTCTTATGTCCACGCCCGGCTGAACGCACGATGTCTTTGCTTTTGTCACGCACGCACGGAGACGTCACTTCAACAGAATATTTCATTTTGCAGGAAACGATTTCAACCGACTCACACAAGTTATCAGCAACAACGTCCAAAAAATTACACAAAATGGTAGGTTAGATGGTTCTTGTTTATTTGATCTCATCTCGTCAAACTTCTTTCAAGCACACCTATTGTACCTGTTTGTGCATTTTCAGTTGCGGAAATACAGCGGATGGTTGCCCAGATTGGCACTGCACAAGACAATCCAGCGTTACGTGACAAATTGTGAGTCTGCAAACAGCATTTATTATATTTTCGGCTTCCCAAAGGTGCAGCCAGTGTGCGGAAGATTCGCAACAATTCTTGTGTTTGCAGGCACCAAGTGCAACACTACACGAACCAGATTGCGAAGGACACAAACAAGTACGTCAAGGACTTGGCTCATGCCCCTGCAGCCCCGACCCAGTCAGAGCAGAAACAGAGGCGCATGCACAAAGAACGCCTGATGAATGAATTCTCCACAGCGTTGAACAATTTCCAGACGACTCAGCGAAATGCGGCGGAGAAAGAGAAAGCTTCCGTGAAAAGGGCTCGAGCAGCATCTGGACTTGGGGTAAAAAGAAACCTATAACCACATTTGGTGTGAGAATACAAGCAAACGTGTCATTATTGGTCAAGTCTGTCTGTCGAGGTCAGCACCGTGGCACAATATTTTTCCAGGATCCATTCGTGGACGAACGACGCAGCGATGACATTTTGACATTGGACAGGTAAGAATGAAGTTCTTTGCTGGCCACGCAATGCAAAGTGGCGAATTAGCCAAGCCAGTGTGGACTAAACAAGAGTAACATTGGTTCCGTTGTTTGTTTGTTTGTTTTTCGCCAGTCCCACACAACAGACACTTCAGATGGAGCAAGATGTCGACATGGAATTGTTGAGGGAAAGGGAACAAGCTTTGCACCAGTTGGAGGTACCCACATTAAATTCTGTCTGCAAAGAACACTCGTGCCGGTCTGCCAAAACGGTCTTATTTTATTCTCTGATGATCCCTTTGGCACATGACAGTGGAAAAATTGTTTTCTCACTGATGATGTCTGAAAATTGTAACCTCGACCCACGGTGTGATTTGAAAACTTCATGGAACTTCTTTTTGAACTTTCACTGCAAAAAAACGCTGTCGTCATAATTGTGTTGCTGAACTCGATTTCTTTTTGTTTGCGTCTCAGTCCGACATCATGGACGTGAATCAGATCTTCAAGGATCTGGGAATGTTGGTGCACGAGCAGGGTGAAGTCATAGGTAAGAACAGAATCATTCCAAGTGTTGGGGGTTCACTCGTACACACTCGCACAAGCATTTGACAAACAGTTCGATCATTTAGTTCTGGTAGATGACTTCATTGTCTGAACGAAGATGGAAACTTGCTCAAACTGACGGTTCGCGGCATTTACAATTGTGATGTTGATTTTAGATAGCATAGAAGCAAATGTTGAAACTGCAGCTGTCGAGGTGGAGCAGGGTAGAGACCAGTTGCAGAAAGCAAGAACATACCAGGTTTATCGCACTTCCTTTCCTACGAGAGGGGACCCTCTTCCCTGGCGTGGGGCTGTGTGCGCACGCCGCAACGCCAGATGAAGGGGCGAGGTTCCCTCGAGGGAATGAATCAATGATGGAGCTGTTGATGGACCGCTCTGTTACTTTACAGACAGCATAGAGGCAAATGTGGAGAGTACCGCCTCTCATGTCCATCATGGGACCGACCAGTTGCACTCTGCCAGAGAATATCAGGTTTTTGATTCCTGATCTCTGTTGTGGCGTCTGTACTTGTGAACTTTGGTGTTTAGCAGCAGTGACGCTCACTTGCGCTCGTTTATTTTTGACAATCATCAAATTCGTCTTGAGCACGTCGAAATGCAGTGTCTGAAAACACGCAGAATCACAGCTGTAGATCCCAGCTTTGACGTTCTTAGTGCAGCACAGTATTCTGTCAGTCCCACATTTGTTTCGACAACATTGGAAAAGTGTGTTTGCATTCATTCGTTTGCTGCATGACCCTTGTCGCGTTGTTGTGCAACTCTTGTTTGAACAACGTATTATTTTCAATTTTAGTCCAAAGCGCGGAGAAAGAAGTGCATTTGTTTGATCTTGGTCGTTGTGTTACTGGTTATAATTGCCATAATTCTGGCCGTCACTGTGAATAAGTAGTCATTCGACAGAGGTTCGTCAATTTCTCCATTTCGACATTTTCATGAAAGTCCGTTTGTTTGCTACCGTTATTGCTCGCGAAGGAAAACTTGCAATACATCATCATTGTGACACTTTTTTCTCCAAAACCGTGCAAGTGCAAAAAGCGTCGTTGTTTTCATGATGTTCTTGGTATTTTGCAGAAAAAATCGCGCAGAAAGCTTTGTGTCTTGATATCAGTCGTGTCGGCGATCCTGATCGTCCTCGCCATCATCATCTACCTTGCGTCCAAGTGAAGGCCAGTGGCGTCCGGAGCACTCATTTCCACGAGTTCTGCAGCGCAGACTTGCATTCCGCTTCGTTTGCCGGAGAAAGTGGCCAATTCTGGGTCACCTGACGTTATCCGACCAAGACTTTGGGAGGGAAACCGCGCACAAGACACCATGTGTTGGGCTTTTGCACGAAACTGATTTCTCAAGAACAAAATCGCGATCATTTCAAGCAGAGCAGACTTTGTGAAAGTTTTTTTCTTTCTTTTTCTTTTCTTTTTTTTTTTACTTTCAGTGCATGAGCCGCTTCTTGGAGTTGAAACTGTGCATTCTTGTCAAATTAGATTGCTTTGAACCTCATGACGCGTCAAATTGTAAATATTGTACAGCGACAAGATGCGCACTTCGGGCGGCTATACTGGACGGCGACGGAGGGGACGTCGAATCAGACAATTGTCGTGTCTGACTCTCCATCAATTTCATATCCAACAGTTCCGGAGTCAAGTGGACTCACTGTACAGTTCAGATAGATTTGTATCGTCAGTCCACGCGAAATAGTCACACAAGTGAGGAGCACGTCAGAAGAGTTTAAATGGATAATCCCGTGGAGAAAAAAAAATCAGTTCAATCGGCTTGTTGCTGCTTCACTTGTTCATCGACGAAAATGAGTCCGGAAATTTGGTGTCCAGTGTCCCCCAGAAGCACAAATATCATGTTTTGTTGTTTATTTGAAGACGTGTACAGTCAGTACATCAAAAATAAATGTTTCACAAGCAACCAAAGCGTCTTGTATTTTCCGATGAACTGCCAAAATCAATTGCCACTCGGTCTCAGTCGCGCTGACGCACCAACAGAAATCAACATGGAAGGGTCACTTCTTTTTGCCTTTCTTCTTCTTGCCTGCGCCTCCGCCCGCGGGAGGCTGAGGTTGGCTGCCTCCCGCACTGCCACCTCCGCTCTGCCTCGACTTCAGCTTTGGAATCATCTCTCCGATGTGGAGGAGAACAGCCCTTCCTGGAATGTACGCGTGAAAATTCAGCTCGGGACGAGCCGACATTGGGGCTGTTTAGTGAGCAGCAACTGCAATGAAACGAATCTTGCATTCAACTTACTGGTCGGAAATTGAGGAAGCACTGGAGTACCGTCGTCGTTCTTCAGTTCAATTCGAATCCGACCTCGAAATTTGGCATCTTTGGAATCCGTTTCTCTTGGATAAACTTTGTTCTGAAACAAAAGTTGCAAGTGTAAATGTGGCTGGCACAAATCACATGTAGCGGCGGGCGTAACACTGGCGCTGGCGCTGATCACGGTCCACATGGTAGGGGGCTGCTGAGAAATATCCAGTTGTCATCACCCCTGTGACCATGGCCATGCACACAAATAAGTTTGCCAGCCAACACCCTTCGATGACCACTGACAATTTCTCATGCCGAATATCATCCACAGGGGGAAGGATCCCAGCATAGGAATTATCATCGGGGGCAAAAGCCCTCAAAACATTTCTCAGTAGCCGTTACTCTGCCCGAAATGATTACTCAATGGTCTATCTCCACAACCTCAGCCTGCAGCCAGTGAAAGGTTTCTTCAACGTTGCCCGCTCAATAACTTGTCTGAAAACACACATCACTCAAAGAGCAAAATACTTGGACACCGCGTACTCACTTCGACGCCTATCTTGAGTCCCGCTGCTGCACAAACATCTCGGATCTCTGAATATGTTGGGTTTTCGACAGCCTGAAACAACACATTATATTTGAAACATCTCTCAGGAATTTCTGTCACATTTTTCCGTGCAGTTGAGACGCGTCTGCATCGAAAGGAGTCCTGATCTTCCTCCAATCATCAAGCTTGTGTGCATATACCACGACGACTTGTCAGTCAGTTCCAATATATCGAAGTGGAGTGACCGGAGTGCGAGGCAAATCTGACTGCTATGTCATTCGGGGCTTGTAGCGAAACTATCTTGGACGCTGTTCTGCTCTAGAATGTCTGAGAAACCGAAATTCTCTAGAACAGCATCAACGAACCGAATTACAGGGTGACTGATTGATAAATTGACTGAAAACCTTTGTTTGCGGGATTTTTCGTCCTTGCTGTATTGACTTTTTGCTGTTGACGTATGCCGGATACACGCAAATCCACCTGAAACGAAAGCCTGGGAATATCACAAAATGATTTCGGGATGCATCAGGTCAGGTTGACCTGGGTAAAGTTTAATTGGTCACTTGTGAGTGTGTCCAAGATGACAGGACAGTCTTCAAGTTACAATTGTGGAATGGGAAGAAAATCTTAGGCTCAATGGGCGATAATAAAGATCCAATAAATTAAAGAACACTTGCAGTCGCGCTCCTTCAATATATTCCTCTCATCACATCATTACACGTTTTGTGTACTGCATGAAATTTGGTAGATTTGTTCGATATGTTGGAAAACCGACCTTTCCCTGTCTGAATGAGTGTAATCTGGATTCCAAGGCCTGGCCATCCTGACGTGTTTGTTTTTGCCTCCACTGACAGATGCTCACAGCAGCGGGAGGGTGAGAACTTGTCATTTCGTGTGGCCCAATGGACGGCCCAGAAAGGAGGTCGGGAGGTCGGGTCATGACCCCTGGGTCAGGCTGAAGTTCAACAGCTTCTCAGTTAGCATTAACAAGAAGAAAGAAGAATGAAAGAAGAATGAAGAATAATTTGAGGATCTAATCAAATGGAAGGAAGTACAAACTTCAGGAAAATATTACTCCTTTCCATTTGGAGTCTCTGCAAGGAAAAT
>JAAUXT010085707.1_pt1 | contig 21836 bp, 21 predicted proteins | sample 7278171 | NCBI WGS metagenome assembly JAAUXT01 (sample SAMN14350112, study PRJNA611818) | marine sediment metagenome | isolation source: surface marine sediment (1.8m) | place: French Polynesia: Moorea | collected 2018-08 | reverse complement strand
TGGTGTGACACACCAGCTGTGAATTTGAACCACCGTGGTACAGGTGGCAGCACTGTTCATTCAATAAACACAGAGATTTGCGCCACCGTGGCCAGTCTCACCTGAGATACCAAGCCGTGTGTTTGTGATATCACTACAGAACATGTAAGGAGACCACACTTTTAGGTTCCACAGGTTTCCTTGTTTTTTGGCCTGGCAAGAACTTCACCTTCATCAGACCACACACAACGTTTCTCTCGTTTCATTGTGTTTGGAAAGAGAAAGAGAAAAGACCGCAAATTGGTTTGTCTGTGCAGGGCAACCCTCTGTGCAACTGGCAATGAGCAATTGTCCACCCTTGGTTCGCCACCCAAACATTGTCCAAAATGTTTCACTTTCTAAGTTGTAAACTCAACTGATTTCTTCCAGCAGGGTTGCTTTGCCTGTGAAGTTAGTTGTAACTCAGGGGTTTAGTTATCTGTGGGCTAAATACAATCGTAAGAGTATTGTGTATGTGTGCCTGTGCATGAGAATGAGACGACAGCAACAGGTATCATCCCACCTGGGTAGGCTGCTCACTGGAAAAGCTGCAATCTCTGCTTTCTTGTTCAGATGAAGAAAAGAACATGGCAAATGTTCGGCTGGCTTGTGACTCAAAGAAAATCACTGAATTTCTTTGAAAGTGAAAATCTTTTGCATTTGCTGTGGGACACTGGGTACAAACTTGTGGTAAGATCATCTTGTGCACACCACTGTGTTTCTGAGAGCATCCCGTGTTGCAGAGATGATCCTCTGACCATGTCACAAAATGCGTCATCAACAGATCAAACCGTCAACTTCACCCAGGAAGATGCAGGGACACAGGGGACCTTCCCTGGTCTTGCGTGTGGCGACAGAGACGAATCTCTGATCAAAAGTACTGTTGTGCAACAGCATCGCTCAATCCCACAGAGCTGAACATTTTGTGAACTACACCAATGTGCATGTGGATGTTTGATCTCCTGTTGACGTACGAGTAAAAGTTTGCTTGCAAACGGTCTGAGCGATCAATTAGCGTGTTATCACAGCTCAGAGAACTTTGACACTCTGGGAAAGTGTTATCGATCCCAGTGCACGTGCACTTGGTCACTTCAAACATTGCATTGCGACGACTGTTTCAAGCACACCGTTTCTGAGCATCAGCTTTTGCGGTAAGTTTTCAGTTGGACTGCGCACTCCGTCTTTTGAGCTTGAGAAAACTGCACCGTGTGTGCTTTCCTCAACTTGATAAGCAACGTGAAAAGCAACACAACTTTTGTGTTCTTCACTCCTTCACTGCCTTCGATAACTCTCCAGTGGAGTCTGACACAAACAAGTAAGAGGTGCGTGTTTCTTTGTCAGCCAGTTGGAACCAAAACATAGAGCTGAGCTACATGTTCCATCAAATCCGCTCAGAAAGTACGTGGTAAAAGTCTCCGAAATGTTGTTTTGGATTGTTTGAACAGGAAGCTCAACTCGAAATGGCTGAGAAGTGTTCGCCGGATGACCTGAAGGACCTTGTGAGGTGCTCGCTGTGTCTGGAGGAGTGTCGGGAACCCCGGGCGCTGCCCTGCCTCCACACCTACTGCCTCTCGTGCCTCGAGCAGCTCGTTGCCTCCAACCCAGGATCCACACTGAAATGTCCTCTCTGCCAAGAGGAGCATGTGATACCATCAGGTGAGACAAGTTTGCACATGTTGTTGACAGGTTTCAACCAGGATTTGATCCAGAAAATGTCCATTCTTGACGTTTTGTCAACAGCCAGTCACAAACTGTGAGGTGCAAGCAGGTGTGCATCCAAAAGACCCCTGGGGCATGCCCTGGTTCTCCGATGTGAAACCAGGTCCCAACCCCATGGTTGCAATGTGTCCCGTCCAGACAGGGAGAGCAAGTGTGATACACTGTGACCCTGTTGGTGTTTGCAGACGGGGTGGCGGCATTTCGACAAGCCTTCTGGATCCGCAACCTCATGGACATTCAATCTGGGCACCACGAACCCACATCAAACCAAACTACAACGAGCCTTCAAACTGAGAAATGTGAGACACACTCTGCGATGAACACACAGTTCTGCTGCATTCAACCTGGTTGCGGACGAAGACTCATTTGCGCCTTGTGTTTGGTAGAGACACACAACCAGCATAAAGTGCAGCTGATAGAACGAGAATGTGAAAAGATCTTGCAGGAAGTTTCACAAGCCAGGGAAGAAGAGTGTACCACAGTATGTGACAAGGTGCAGTGTGTATTGTCTGTTCGGGAAAAACTGACCACTGTGAAGCGAGAGTTGCAGAAGAAGGTTTCTCAAATATCTGAGGAAATTTGTGCAGGAGTTGCTGAAAGGGAGCGAAAACTGAAACATTTGTTGGAAACAATAACAAACATTGAACTCACTAAGACATGGAAAGAGGCCGAGGCACTGCTGGATGAGCAGAGTAGCTTGGACAGGACAGCAATTGAAGAAATGCGCACTCCCAGTGAAATTCTGGAGAAAGGTCCCAAGTTATTGGAAACTCTGAAAACGAATTACACTAAACAACCATGGTCATTTTCGTATGAGATCCCTGTTTTGTCCGAGAGCGACATTCGAAGTGCAGTTGGTCCGGGAGGAGAGGTCGCTGTGAAGAAGACCTTGACGGAGATCGTGACGTCAACACTCGAGACGCAGCACCGCGAACAGAGAGAGGTGAGTGGACGAGGCCAGGAACTGCACCCGAACTTTGTATCTACGGGGCTGTGAGTGAAAATGGGAAGGTTTGTGGTGGTTCCAAGGGCAAGGCTCACCTTCTGATCTTCTCGCGAAACATCACCTCTCCTGATTCCTGATTATGTGCCTGTGGATCCACAAAATGTTTACATTGGAGATTGGACACCGTGAACCCTGGTGTCTTCGAGTTGGCCCAGATTTGGATTGGAGGGCAGGACGAGGGAACCGACCCCTCCAAGAAAGGAAGCTGACAAACATATGTGATGGCACTTGGAGAAATCACCTTTGAAAGACAGAAAATTTTTACTTTCAGAAGCAGCAGCAGCTGGCAGTAACTGCAAATGGGACAAATGGACAAGTTGCCGTCGCATCCAACTCAGCCAAGAAAGTGACTGAGCCTCTGGATGGAACTGCGCCCACAAAAGAAAAGGCCGGCTCAGCTGACCCACCAATTACAAGTGTCGCTTCTCTTTCTTACGCCACTGCAGCAACAGAGCCGTGTCCGCCGTTCGCAGTCCTGACACCCAGCGGGGGGATCGCCAAACTTCTGAAGCTGTCCAAACTCGCCGCTGCCCTGCATCACTCTCACGACATCGAAACGATCGCGTACTACACCGCAGGCGGGAAGCAACACATCAGCGTCCTCGACAGTAGGGAGACGATCACAACCTACTCAACGACGAATTGCTCCGATTTCAAAGAAACCGCCAGCAGTAAAGGGAACATCCGTTGTATGGCGGTCAGTCCCACGGGGCGTCACGTTGTCATCTCTTGCACCAGAGAAAAGGGCAGTTTCTTCGCAGTCCAGGACTGGCCCCTCGATGACGCAAAACGCATCTGGAGCCATCTTCCTCAACCACGCACAGCATTTCATGTGACGGCGACACAAGATTTCTTCTTCTACAGTTTCATGAAGGGAAACGAGGTGTTCATCGCGTGCATGAACATCATCCCATTTGGAGTCCAGCTCAACTGGATCCAGGGCACTGGCCTGTCATATCATCGCACCATCAACGCCATGCAGCAAGAGGACGGTAGCCTCTGTATCCTGGTCACACGACATCTTGAGTTCTCCAAACAGAAAGCTCAAGCCCACACTCCAGCGCTCATTGCAATTGATGACACTGAAGTAAAGTGGAAGATGAGTTTTGACGATTTGGACAAAGATGCTGCAAACTTTGATCTGCGCGCAGTGGATAATGACGGGCGCAACTTCTTTGTCCTGAACGCCAAGGCCAAGTGCGTGTACGTGGTTTCCCCCTCTGGCCAGCGTCTCGGTCGAATCCTCCAGCACCTCCAGCAACCCTTCTCTCTCAGTGTGCACAGGGCGACACGGAAGCTGGCAGTGGTGGTTGGATACACCAAGATTTACTTCTACAGCATCAACTATGTGCGAGAAAACTGAGGACAACCCAGCGATAAAGACAGCCTTGGATATTGCCTACCCGTTGGTCCTTGCTTGTTCTGCATGGGGCTATGAAGTCTTTTGAGGTTCATGCCGAAGAAATTTCGAATGCAGTGCTCGCTGTGTTTGCAGACCAGTCAAAAGTTGTGTATTTTTGTGAATTTATCATCCTTCACGAACGCAGTTTGATCACCTCTCACAGCTTGGAATAAAACTTATTTTCGCAGCACGGGACTGGGTGTAACCTTGAGGCGACCGACCCGACATGCCAGAGCAACGCCAGAGACAACGTTCAAAGTGGTGCATCGGTTCAGAGCAACTCTTCTTCACAGCCGAACAGTTGGAGGCGTTTTCGCAATTCTCTATGGTTTGGATTGCTTTTTGATCGACTCACCATTCACAGCTGACATTTTTTTCTCGCTTTCGTGCGAAAAAAGTGTCACCTCCACAAGTTTCTGATTGTAAGTTCAGTCCTCAGTGCTTGGTGCTTTGGAAGGGCTGCTGAGTTGTTTCAGGTGATTTAAAGAGGCTCTGTTGAAGGTCGCAAAAAGCGACCGAAACAGTCCAACCAAATCACCTTCAGGCAATGTTTGCCAAAAGTATGTGATTTTTCACCAGTTAACATGATTCAATGTGCAGATCAAATCTCCCAGAAACGGACCCCTTCCTCCAATGTGCTTCTCAACCAATTCTGAGTCGGCCCACGGTGCCGCAGGTGGCTGAGTCAAACAAACTCCAAGCATCTTGCGTGAAAAGGAGGCGAGTTCGCTTCTCCACTTTTTTCTTCCATTTCGAGCACGATGTGCGAAATTCTTAATGAGCCGGGTCAGAAGTGGCGCAGGGAACGGGCCCGAATCACTGGCTGCGTCCTGCGCTGCGTCCCGAAAATAGGACAAACCAGGTGTGCTGCGTCGAAAGTTGCGAAGCAGTCTTCGACGTTTGCAGGGACATAACATGACGCACGCACTCCCCACACGACTTGCGGTGCGTCTTGCAGTCATCAACAGAACAGCGCCACCGCTCGTGACGCAGCCCTCATTGTCGGCTGCGGGAAGCAACGCGCACATCCAGCGTGAAGCCGGCCTCGTTCCCGACACGACAAACACGTCCACCCACGCACCCAGAGACTCTCTATGGGACTCACGAGGCGAACAGGCGGTGGGAGGCAGATTTAATTAAGAGGATTAAAAAGGCCAGAGCCAAGCAATTGTGCATGTCGCAGAGGTCAGTTGAGATTTGAGGCGGAGATTCATGGTTCTGACACCTGTGCAAATCAACGGCTCAATGACGGGTTTTTCAAACACTTTGCTGCTGTTGCGCGAGGAGGTTCAGGCTTCTTTCACACTGGCTGCATCACAAGTTCCTTCCTCTGCGTCCATTTTGTCGGGAACCAGCGCACGCCGCATTCACATGAGGGTTGCGCGCCGAACGCACCCCTGCGGTTTGCGTCCACAGACACCACAGCGCCTCGGTGAGAGTCGAGGCGCGTCACGGCTCAGACTCCGACCCGCGCGACGTGCTTCCTTTGGCCTCAGCGAGCAAACTTTGAACAACGAACACAACTAAATTTAGCAGTCAACGCATTTCTCCATTCTTCAGATGGAATATTAATTGACTGAATGCTAACATTGCACCTTTTGCCAGTTTATTCACGCCGAAGTTCTGTGGGGCGCATTTCCGGTGCGATTCCGCCTGCTGTGTACGAGGGCAACACTCTACAACATTGGAACCTGAAGAGTGCAAGTGTTTCAAAACTTGCGAACGCTGTGAGATTGCACAATCTTCCCGATGAGTATTTCTCTCGCTTTGGCTCGGGGATCACTTTACCTTGGCAGGTGACACACGAACGGCAAGTGCGCAGAGTGGAGTCAAAGGCCAAGATCCCTTGAAAGCACGTTCTCTCTGTGTGTGTGTGTGTGTGTGTGTGTGTGTGTGTGTGTGTGTGTGTGTGTGTGTATGTGTGTGTGTATTTGTGTGTGTGTTTGTGCGTGTCTGTGTGTTTGTGCGTGTCCGTATCCTGGAGCCCTGTTGGACGTCGTGAAACTGGATCTGAATCGCACGAGTCCCAACAATTGGAAACCGAGCCGTGTGTGCGACTGGTAACGGACACCTCAACTCGACACTCAAGGTGAGGTCAGCACAACGCGGCGCAGCCACCGCCGTCGGGTCGGGTTGGTGGGCGAACACCAAGCGAGGGGCTGATCCAGCGTGTAGGCCATGGGACAGGAGTAGAATTCAAAACTCTCAATCCAATGAAATGAGAGCCATTTTGGCCTCCAAATATGTCAAACTGAGCTCAGAATGGCTGGCTGGCCCAAAGACGTTGGCACCGTGGGACAGGAGGCAACAAACAGCAACACAAAAATGTCGAATTGGAAGATTGGTGGCGGAAACCTTCGGTGTGAACTTGGGTCTCGGCACAGAAGGACTGCACTGAACTGCCAGTCCAAGGAGAGATTTGTTCTTTGGTGTGTGTGTGTGTGTGTGTGTGTGTGTGTGTGTGTGTGTGTGTGTGTGGTGTCCATTGGTGTGCACATCGGTGTGTGTGCGTGTGTGTGCCTCAGCATTGCTCATGAGTATTGCCTGAGCCGCCAAGCGACGAGCCCCAGCCGGAGGAATACGTGCGACGAACCTCAGTGCGCTTCGCAGAAACACACTCAGCTCTTCTCCGCTCACCGCATACTGCACTGCCCATTCACACACAAGTGTCATTCAGAGAAACAGTGTCTTCTCAGTACTTGAGGTTGAACTGAGTAAAAGTGTGCGCCTCACAAAAGCGGCGCTGTTTGCGGACTCGGTGCACAGTAGCGACGCACACAGCCGCCTCACAAGCGTCGCATTCCCCGCATACTTCGGCTCGGGACTATTTCAATCATGCAGGGCGGATCCAGGTGGTCGTGGACCTGTGCATCCCGTGTCCCAAGACAGGTGCCCCCTGAGGGCCCTGCCCTTCCCCCTGGCACAGCAACAAAAGTGTGCGTTTCGGGATTGCACAGTGCCAGGGCCACAACACGCACGTTCACTTCCCTTCTGCATCACAGGCAGGAAGTTGTGTTCGAGCCCCTGCGCCGCGTTTCGGGCCCCTTGACCAGCAGACGTCGGATCCGCCTCTGACACAGGTGTGCGTAGAAAGGCTGTAAGGTTTTCAATGGGAAGGGAAGGAGATCCACAAACACTGTGGCAAAATGCATTTGATTGACACGTCTCCAACAGGATATTTTATTGGTGGCTCGCTCCCAATTACGAGTGCACACACCGCGCGGCATTCGGGAGCAGAGCGTGGCAGGGGCGCACCCACACCTCGGTCTGACGGGCGGCGCACCCACACCTCGGTCTGACGGGCGGCGCACCCACACCTCAGTCCGACGGGCGGTGCACCCACACCTCAGTCCGATAGGGGTGCACCCACACCTCAGTCCGATGGGGGTGCACCCACACCTCAGTCTGATGGGGTGCACCCACACCTCGGTCTGATGTGGCGCACCCACACCTCAGTCTGATGGGGTGCACCCACACCTCGGTCTGACGGACGCTGCGGCGAGTGATTGAAGAGACTTTTTGGGGGCCCGAAACCGCAGCGCAGGGGCTCGAACACAACTTCCTGCCTGTGTTGTAGAGAAGGCCCTGGAACTGCTGGGCCTCCTGGATCTTCCACTGTGTGTACCACCCATGTCAGGTTCAAGAAAAAGTTCCACACCGTCACCATGAAAGGTTCTACACGTGTGCACAGCAGGCGCCCATGGGGAATGTGCGAGAAAATTTCCTGCAATCAAATGTTCTGGGGTTTGATGGCAACTTTAGTTGCTTCACGCACCGACAGGACTTGGCACGCACAACTGGTACTCTCAAGGCGGCTTGGTCATGAGAAACGCTGCAAAAAATTCAACGAACTTCCAATGTTTGACACAAATCTATTATGTCACGTGGAGTCTGCCCTGTACGGGTGGGCGTGCCCATCTGTGTCCGGCACCTCACACATCCATCTCAAAGCCTCTTCATGACCCTATTGTGTTGCTCACCTCACATTCACAAATGAGTCGAGTCAAAGACATTTCCAAGCTTTTTATTGTCCAAGCCTTTCAACAATCAAAACTCAACAACGCTCAGCTGCTCATTGGACAGCTTCTTGTACTGTGCTACTCGCAAGCACTCTCTCAGGTAAAGCTGCACCACAGCTTCAATTTGGAAAGCGGGAAGGTTCAAACGGGTGAACATTCACACGTGACACCAAACAGCAGGCTTTGCGGGCTCTTCGCAATGTACGCCATGAAGTCAGTGTGAGCAGAACGCACCTGAGGCACCCTTGGACTCACCGGAGTTGCTCACACCGAAGGTCCGGTGACGACGGACAGACCCGAGGAGACTGCCTGAGGATCTGCAGCTTTGAAAGACTGCACGTTGGACACGCGAACCCATTCGTGGTGAAGGTTCAGTGATGGTCCCATCGCAGGACCGTCACTTCCCAATCACAACCTGCGCAACCGAACGCAGATCTTCCAGAGACCTGTGCCCAACACCAAACTAGAATAGACCACAGGAGGCAACCAACCACATGCCTGGGTGTGGCGCAAACTTTCCATCGCTGGAAAATTGCACGTGTTCTCCTGTTCGTCTGATTGTACTGGTTGAACGACTCTCCTCTCATTTCCTCTTTCACGACACCAAGGAAGCAAACAGCCTGATCCAAATGCCCCAAACGGTGATCGCTCAAACACTGACAGGAAAAGGAGAGACGTTTCGATCCCAGTGTGAGCCCCTTCAGATCGCGCACTTGAGTTTCCGCGAGGCGAGCGAGAGGCCGCACCAGTTTTCGTTCTGTTCCGCAACGCTTCGAGATCTCGCGTCACTTTTGAGTCGAGTAGATTTTGCCGTGGTCTGATTTGACTTGATCATGTTCTCTTGAATTACCAGTTGAAAACAACGACACGAAATGTATGTGAGCGTTTGAGGGGCGCCGACTCGTCGTGATGGATGCTGGTGGTTCTGGAGGCGAGGGCACCGAGCCTCGGTCACCCCTGGTGTTTCACTCCGGCCTCCACCTCACCCCAAAACAGCAGAAACGAAATGGACCCCAAAGCGGTGGACATTGACGAAGACAATGCTGGATCTTGAACCCGCCGGATTAACACTTCACAGTTCATGTTCTCAACTCGCAGTCTTGTGAATGCACCAGAAAACTTTCTGAATGTTGGTTGAGAAATCAGGTGGGCATGGCGCCCTGTGAAACGCGCAGAACAACACAGAAGGCAGACTCATCATGACACGTGTGTGTTGTGTATTTCTATGTACATTTTAAACACAGTCAATGTTATTTGGCTTTAACTATCGACATTGCACATCACCAGAGGTTGATTATTGTTCGGATTCTCTCGCCGTATTATGACGCACCGAGCGCTTCGGCTTCATAAATAGACACGCGAGTCTGTACAGGTCCAGCGATTGGGCGCGCTCCGTTGTCGCAGAATTGTCCAAAAGATGTCGCACATGCACTCGGACATCTGCTTGCATGGAACTGGTACACGCGCAAACATGCAGGATGTGTGCGGGGCAGTTTCCTGAAAAAAACCTGTTGCCGCGGTGGTTGGTGGTGGTTTGACTCAACGCTGCGCGTTAAACGAAAACGGCTTTGAACCAAACCGTTCGTGGCTGCACAAATTCGAGATGCGTTGGTCTTTCTGGCTCCGACTGTGCGCCTCTGATACCCACGGGATCTGTCCCGACCCCAAATGCGACAAGCGAAGACGCCCAACGCGGACAGAGTGCAATCGCGTGCGCAGAAGTGTGCGCGTCCAGCAACGTTCAAGGCGCACTGCCCGTGCACCTGACTGCTGAAGGGGAGGCTGTCCACAGATCTGCGGAAAAAAACCGTGCACCAAGTTTGAGAGAAGACGGAGACCTCCATGAGCGTGGATCCACAGAAGATGAGTGCACACCGGATTCGCCATGGTCCGCGTCTTGCTCGAGACAACAGATCTCTGCCGTCTCCAGCGAGCGCTGAACTCTGATAAACCCAAACTTTGGACACAAGACCTTGATGGGGGAAGCAATATCCTACTGGCCACCGGAAATCCAGGTGTTGTCACAAGGGGGAAGTTCCACACTTCACTCGTTGGAAAAGCGACGGACACGGACACGCGTGGACTGGGGTGGGACGACGGTACTGGTTGTACAGACCCACAAGGAAGACCCGAAGCACAGCAGACGCTTCCGAGGGCGCCTGTACTGGCGACACGACCCTTGTTCGGCTGCGCCACTCGCCTCGAGGAGCGGACGACGCTTCGGACGAAGCCACTTGACTGAACGCCGTTCCTCCACTCCATCCCTGACACACATTCTGCGTACAAACGCTCCTCTAGACTCTAGAGATCTACCTGAATGTTGAACTTATAAGTCCCTACATACATCACTTTTTATAGCTGGCAACAATTGTGAGGAAGAGCGGGGCCTATTTCTGCGGGGTTGAGGTTTCAGTCATGCTGCGTGAATCCCTCCACCTAAAGGGGACGAGGTGATGCTCAATTCCGCCTCGACTGAGAGATGTTCATTTCCAAGTCGGTTTGCTTCACACGCATAAATTTCCAGGTGCACGTCTGTCCAACTGCAGGTTGTCGCGAACACGTGCATGAGCCGGCTTTTGGAGAGGCGTGCGTCCTGTGCTGTTTTTAACCCCGATGGCCTGTGGCACCGTGTCTCAGGCTTGGAAATCCCACCGAATCCTGTGTGAAGGAACAACGTGATGACAGGACTGAGGGCTGCACTGCGTCTGTTGCTTCAACCTCACAAGCTTTGCCGAAACATTCCTGAACAATTCGATGTTTCCCTTGAAATGGAGAATTTGAGTTGGATGGAAGGAACGCGTGCATCTTGAACGTTGCGGGCGCACTGTCCTAACGTATTGGCGTGTTGCGTGGTGAGTTTGTCGCGTGCGCGTGCGCACCGAGCGAGCGGTGGCGTGCCAACCAATCAGCGTCTATCACAATCAGATTCCCACGTACACGTGCACGTCGTCGCGCCCGTTTCACGTACGTGTGGGCTTGGTCGTGTGACACGTACGTGATCACGTTGTCACGTCGATAATTGTACAACAACAACAGGAACAACAGGAACAACAAATAGCAACTCAGATGTTCGGATGAAAATAAATAGGGACCCTCGAGAAGAGCGTTCGGATCTGGACTGGGCACATTGTTGCTGGCCAGAGTCGAACTGGTCCCAGGGGCGGGTCCTATCTCTGGTCAGGCAGACCTGACAACCAACGCAAAGGAATCGAAACAAAGGTGCTGTTTGGAGGTTTTCGAATGTTTCCTGGGGTCAGGATCCTGAAGGCCTGTTGGACCCGCTCCTGTGGTCTCTCTCCGCAGTGACAGCCTGCCCCAACACAGTTCGTTCTCCACACAGTCATTGCAGGGGCACGCACGATTCTTGCAGCTCTGCAATGTCCACTGCATCTCGTCCTGTCTTGTCCTGGCATGAAAACGTTTCTTCCATACGAGAAGAAGAGCGTATCCTGGGTGTGATCCGAACACAACACAGTGTCAGCCCACGGTTCCACAGAGTAGATCACGTGGACTTCCGGTACAGTTCCGGCACTTCCGGTTTCTTACGCCGAAGCCACGCACCAAAGAGCAGATCTGACGTCATCAGTTCAGTCCATCCACCTCTTCCGTGTGGGCTGCGCGCAGCAATTCCACGAGAACTCTGGCTTTAACTGTTTCCCAATCCAGATCCACACAACTCAACGCAACGTCAGAACCACCATCTCCAAAGTCCCCCACAAAGGCGTCTCTCCAGAACACGCGAGAGCGCACGTTTGTGCTTGAGGCCCATTTCATGTTGGATCTGTGTACCCTGCATTTCGTCCCTGCAAGAGTCAGTGGGCGACGAGCAACGCCCGCAGACTCGAACAGGGACGCAACGCACGACGCCTCCAGTGTGAAACGGGCCTGCTTCATATCCCAGACATGAGTGTGACCTGCGCAGCCTTTGGTCAGAGGTCGTCGCCTGTCCTTCCCAGAAGATGATCCGGGGACACGTTGTCTTTGCGCTGCTTTCTCCGCCGCCGTCGGCGCCGCTGCTGTCGCCTGTCGGCCGACACAGATGCGGTCTGCGCACGCGCGCGCATGCGCACCAGCGACTGGTTCTGCAGTTTCATGTAGCGCTTGCACTTGCAGGACTTGACTACCTTGATGCGGTAGGAGCGGGTCTCCCCGTTCTCGCACTGCAGCGACACCTTGCGACGGCGGATGTCGTCCTCCACACAGCGCCACTCCAGCACCTTGGTGCGCGCCCACACCTGCGGAAAAAGCACACGTTGTGTTACTTCCGGTGTGAAAACGTTCACTTCCGGTCGACGAGATTCTGGGATGCAATGGCGGACTTGGTGCATCACTTTTTCAAAGACGCAACAGTGGAGTGATCTGGGAACACCCTGCAAACCGTGCACATCACGCTCACATTCACAGTCAGCCAGTCTCTCTGTCTGTCAGTTTGTCTCTGCGCAGCGCCCTACCTTGATGAACTCGGCGTACCACGGCAGGTTTCTGATCGGGAGGCAGTGTCCGGTGCACACCACCTCGGTGATGGGCTTCACGCTCGTGCAGAACCCGTCCGAGATGTAGCGCTTCGACCGCAGCTCCTTGCACCCGACCTGGATGTCGTCTGGAAGCGGACAGAGAAAATGATAAAAAGAAGAAAACTAGACCTTCAAGTAGAGAATCAGCCACGGGAAGCGTACATCGGCAGGACAGCAGTTGTCCCAATCCCACAATGCCCCAGTCAGCCAATGTCCGAGTTCAAGAGAACCTGCAGGAATCCAATTCAATCGCCACCTGAGTCGAACAGATTCGCTCGAACGGAACGTGTTCGAAGTCGTAGATTGCAGCATCTTTTCAGGTGGAGCATCGGGGAGGACGGGTGAGAGGGCCCGGCCTCGTGTTGGCACGGGTTGACACAAGATTCGGTCAGCCTGTACGCTACTTCGTTTGTGATTCCCTTTAGAATCTTGTAACACAGCCAAAGCCAAGAACATCGAACACGTGAACAGAGTCAACACCGGTGTCCCATCCTCGCAGCCATGAACAACCAAACCACGTGCGAATCGAGCCTGTTGCGGTTAAGGCTCTTTTCACACAATACATCAAGTACTTCTGACAGCACTTTCTGTACCTTGCCCGTGTAAAAAGGAGAATCAGGTCATTTACATGAATTAATGCTTCCAACTTACTACCTTCTCTCGCACTGAGCGCTGAAGGTTTCAATGAAGCCTCTGAATGAATTGCGTCTGCGGTTTTGGATCTAGATCTGCTCGTATGAACGTGTTTAGGGCACTGAACGTTCAAAAAATCTGAATCTTGATCATGGTTAACGCCCGGAAATCTTAAGGAATTCTGGCACGTTTTTGTTTGAGCCTTGTGGGTGGGTTTGTGGGAAGATTTTTCGTGGAGTTTGTTGCGTTGACAGAGGTGATACTCGTACACTCACCTACGTACGTACAATTCCAACCAGACAGGGAAAAGACGAGTTCAGGGTCAGTTTGCCAACTCCAGGCTGCATCACTCACCCCCTGGAAACACCACACAGACCCACATCAGGTCCTCCAACAGCCAATTGGTCGCAGTTGAATTGGCGAGGAGAGGGGCTACTCGTGCGTAACGACTGGAGATCTTTTGAACTGAATGTGAAAAGTCTTCATTTTCAACACAATCAGCGAGATCTGCAGTGATGCGCACACACCGTCATCTGAGGCAGCCTCGTGTTTGTCTGACTCCTTTGGGGGGGGGGAGTTCCACGGGGAGAGACCCGAAATTGGTCAAGGGGTTCCAAGTCCCAAGAGAGTCAATCCCAAATCGCGTGTTTCAGTATCAATTGGTGAACAGAACCACTTCCTGACGTTGTCCAAGCGGTGTACGTTCGTATAAATTTGGGTGGGAGGGGGAGTCAGGAGACAGGACCTCTCCCTTGCGTCCGCTCCCAACCTTGTTGAAGCATTTCGTGTGCTGACATCAGCCAGTGGCACCTGCTACACCGTTGTCCCTCCAAGGGCAGACTCTGTGTGTGCACGCTACAATCTCTCCTCAGTTTGTGGATCCAGGAGTTGGGTTGATTGGGCCAAACCGTGATCTCGCCCAAGTGGGACCCAAACTGCCAGAAACCGTACAAGAGGACAATCTGTTCGTCCAAACGCAGAATTTGGAAAGTAAATTTGCTTTTCAATTTTTCAGGCCTGTTTGCGTCTGGATCCACCAGCGACAGAAAGAACAGCATGCCAAATGCAAGTGGGTATGTGCAAGTGGGTATGTGCTGAAAGTTCCAGTGAGCCCGAAACCACAGCCAGCGAGTCTACAGGGAATCTGAGGCCCGACACGTGCGCGAAATAACGTGGAATGTGGCCATCACAGAGAAATGGAACGCTCCTTTGAAAAACCTGTTTGCAAAAAGAGCTCGAATGGTTACTGATACCAGTTGAGTTCATCGCATCGAGTGCGGCATGTGGCTCGGCACGACAGGTTCCGCTGAATCCGAGTTCTGTTCCTTCGCAACGCTGTCCATGCAACAGTGGGCTTCGTTCGAGAAAGTGAATGAAGATGGCAGAGTCCAATGTTGGTGAGCAGAACTGCAGCATGTACACATCACCTGACACTTGCAGGAGCGAATTTGGTTAAACAGGGCCTTGCCAAGTCTTTGCCTCTCTGGGAGACTGAAATGACGAGATACGGGTTTTCTAGACACACGTGTCTAGAATGGCCAGACACTCATGTCTCCTGGTTTGGGGTGTCTGGCATCACAAGGAACCAAAGGGACCAAGTCTCGTAAAAGTGGTTTCTGTGGGGCAACCCACAGGCCACACACAGGCCACGTGTTTGAAAGCCCTGAGACCCTGGTGGGTCCAAGAGGTTCGAGCCTCTCGTCACCTCCGCTCGTCCCTCACCGCGGAGCAGTGTGGACTTCAAGTCAAAGTGATGGAGATGGAGCCTCCATGTGCTGGGCCCCACCCTCTCACTTGACCCGCCCTGCTACCGCCACTTCCTGTTCAGCCCTCCAGATCACCTCTAACTTGCCAAAACGAGTTGAGATCAATTGCAAAGCTTCGACGGAGGTATAACACAACGATTTGTTCTTGCACGGTTGAGACAATGGTTTTTGCGTTCATTAAAGGCCCGGAATGCACGCCTCTTCGGGCGCAGTGAGACAAAGTTCTGGTGACTTTTTGACACTGAAAGTCCAAACTTTATTTGAACTGAAAGTCAACATTCAACACACAACATGAACTCGAGGAAATTAGCGCAAAACAGTCAACATGTCGATTTGTTCTTGCAGAATTTCAAGCTCAGTTTGACCTTCTTGGCCTTTCGCAAAGTGGCCTGATCGATGGAGTCGAGCACTGCGCAAACTTCATTGCAACTGCCAGTCGAAAGAGCAACCAGACACCTGCGTTTGTGACTTTTCTGCTCAAACTTTGCTGGTTCCACAAATGTCTTTGGGAGCTCGTGGGCCTTTGGCAATGGGTTTGAATCACCCTCAAACATATCCAGCCCAACTTTGTCATAGTCCTTCGGGGGAGACACATTTTCAAGTGCAGTTTTGACATCATTGTGCGAGTCTCCGGATACACACTTGTTGGCTTGAACCATCTGTTTTGGAGCAGTTTTCTTGTACATGCGCACACAGTCGGATTTGTGCCCCATGTACTCCTTGATGACTTGTTCTTCCACTCCGGCCTGGTACATACGCGTTGCGCAGGAGGCTCTCAACGAGTGATTAGTGAATTTGCCAACCAAGCCTGCACGTGCAGTGAGATTCTTCACAGTTTTCTTTAGTGGATTGATGCCAATTGGGCGATCAGAATACCACTGAGATGGACGAATGGAACGAGTCGGCAAGGAGTACTTGTACAGACAGGGGTTCTTTGCATTCGGTGGCAGGAGCGAAATGTACTTCTCATAGATGTTCACCACATTGCGGTCAGGGTTATCAGACCCATAAACCTTCAGAACTCGACCTTTCCTCTTGCGTGAATTCAGCCCCCTGGTTAGTTTTGTGCTTGAGATCTTCCGTGAATTCCAGATACTTGACACCACTCTCATCACTGCACAGAACAAGTTGCGAGTTGAAGCCTGGCGAGCGCAAATTTTTGTGTTCCTCCCCACCCCGTAAGGCAAAGTTGAGACCCAGTAAGAAGAGCAAAGTGTCACGAAGTTGGTCAGGATTTGATGTGCCAAGAACACCATCAGCCCACATTTTGTTCTCCTGCAAGAGACTGATCGGTTCAGAAGGCTTCCTTTCACCGACCCCTTCAAGCATGCGCTGTTTCATGACGTTGTCAACTGTGTTTTTCAGAGACAAAAATTCGGGATCATCCAACAGTTTCCAGTCTTTCCCTTTTCCCTCAAGAAAAAATTGAAGACAAATCACAATTTGGTAGATGGTATTTCCGGGATACTCAGTACCGTCCTGCTTGCGGACTTCATTCACAAAGCAGCATAAAGAGTGGCACAAATTGCCCTTGGAAATCTGATCGACATTGGTGATTGCACACCACGAAATCCTGCTGTCACATGAAGGAGAGCGGCAACGTTGCTCCCACCAAGACTTGTACAGATTCATGGCCCAAGTTTTTTTCTGATCAGTATTGAGAGAGAATTTCCGTGCAGCTAAATCAGTCAGAGTGTCAGTCGACGTCGCAGGCTTGAAACAACCCTCTCCGGAAGGACCAGCAACAGGCTTGAGAGAAACTTCATTCTGTGTGGACGTGAAACCACCACTGCAAGAACAGAACCAGATCGACCTTTTGCCCAAAGTCCGACAGAAAATGAAGAAGGAAATGAGCAACCCAAAGAGATCTAAATTGCACCAGGACAAGAACAGTGTCCTACCTCTCCAATGGCTGAAAGTCGATGAACTGCATCATCTGATCATGTTGTGAAGCCGGCAGGAAAACCTCGTCGTTGCTCGAGCTCACCAAGTCCACGTACGCGTCAATTTCAGGCAGCTGACCGCACCCTTCTCCCGCATCAGAATCCTCAAATTTCAGCTCAGAGTCGGAGCCACCAAGCAAGTCAAAGTTAGAATCAGATTCCACAGAGTCAGACATGATGACCAGCAACACCACAACACACGTCCACACCACAGGACAGACAAGGACAAACTGCCAAACCGACCATCCAACTAGGCCAAGCAGGCTTGCAGAGTACAGTGCCTCAACCGGCACAAGGCCTCGTGCCCTAAAATGTTCGTTCAGTGGTGTCCACATGTCGTGCATTAAAAACCCGGAAACTGCTCGTTATCGTTCATTAACCCTGACTTAACGTCTCCATTGCACGGGCCAGGATCTGGGTCAGGCCCGCTGTTTGCACATGTCTACACAGTTTACACACTGTCAAGCGTTCGGTTTGTAAGTCCAAATTCAAATATGTGTTTTACCATGCTCACTTGTGGAATGTAGGCTGGAGTACGTAAAATGACTGGTGTCCAAACCCCAAATATGCAGACCTGTTTTGTGTGTTTCGCAGTCATCTTCCGCATTGGATCTTAAGTTGGGATTCTTTTGAGGTTGACAGTGTGTAGCGTGCTTCAATGCAGAACTCAGCTGAAGAAACGTTCAAGCCTGGGACAGATGACCTCAGCAAATCTGAAGACGTTCCCCAGGCCTCAGTTGCAAATCGAGGGGAAAGCTTCGACCCCGTGAACCCCGTTCTCTTTGTGTACCCGCAGGTACTTGTTCAGTTTTGCTGATTTCATGTGCGTGCAATTCCAACGTTTCACTGCGCGGGAGCCTGGTTTCTAGCGGCACACACACACACACACACACACACACACACACACACACACACACACACACACATTGCCCACGGATGGTTTCCTTCCACACAGGTCCTGCACAATTCTGTCCCAGATGACGGGTCGTCAGTTCACACCTCGTCCACTGACGAGATCAACCGAAACATGGAGAGACCTTCCTCGCCCCTGGGTTCTGCCCCTTCTTCAATGTGGCTCTGTCGTCCCACAGCTTGAAACGCCTGTCCTTGACGTCTTCACAGAGAGCGGAACAGTGTGGCGACTTTTGAGCCGCGCCCGCGCGCAACAATGGGACGTGGTTTGACACTTCGGAGCCTTTAGGAGCCTCGCTGGGAGCAGCGCGTGTTTCCGTATTGAGCGAAGATGAGGAATCTTCTCGGGTAACAATCCCAGAGCGGGGCGCTGCGGCCGGGTTCACACGGGGCGCGTTTTGCGTCGCGTCCACCCACGAGTCCGTGCGCGCTGCGTCGACTCACAGGGTTCGCACCGAGGCGTCACAGACGTCGCGTCCCTTCACAAGTCAAGGGTCAGTGCAACGCAGCACCCACCCACCCAGGCGCACGGACGTGCGCAGCGTGACGCATCCCGCCGACCCCGACCCGTCCTCTTCGCCTCTTCCACCATTGTGTCGAGGTTACAATGAGATCTCCGAGGCGTGTGAGAATCTCCACGGCATTTGCCACAGAGGGTACTGCAACACCACAATGCCCTCTTTCTTGCACTCTCCATCTCTAACTTCCCATTGTGGGCCTATCTCTCTCTGCCTGCCCCTGAAAAACGTCTTCATTTGTGTGAAAAAGCGGGAACAATGGGATCTGCACTGTTACAAGTATGGCGGGTCACATTCCAGCGAGGAACTGCATTCTTCACCCCGAACCCATTGTAGTCGTCATATTGCAGCGGGAGCCGTGGATCCAGAGGCCCCTCAGACCATTTCCCCTGAACCGTGTGCCTGAATGATTGTACACCGCTGCTTGTTGAGAGTTTCAGGTTCCCCGTACTGTCCTTGCTTCAGGGTCGCCCCGCAGGAGCGAATCCTGGCTCCGCCCCGAGAGGCGGCGCTGAGGGGCTTCCTCTGTTTGTTCCTGACAACGAGATCTATGCGACAGTTGAGGAGGAAAACCTCACTCTCACGCCTCTTTCACACCAGATACGTCAGAAGAAATGCCTCCGTTCTTGGCCAGGGGAAGGCGTCGTGACGTGAGACAGGCCCCAGGACTGCAGATCCAAAGCTCAACAAATATTCAATCGGTACCTCTGTGTTGCGTTGCCCTGCAACATGAAAACACACTAAAACTCGGGGTTGAAAGGGAGGAAACGGCAGGCCACATGCAGGTCAGTTGTATTGGTCTGGCCTTCGCTCGGGACTCCCTCGGCTGATCACGAAACACCAGAGCGATGAGGGCAGAAACCGACACAGTACGTGGCGCGAACCCAGCAGGCAGCGCTTCTCCCAGTAGATCTATCAGTGAATCCTCGACGCTCCTGTGGGTTCTGTGACGAAACTGATCTCACATGTCCAGTCGCTTCCGGTCCACGACAACGTTTCCGTCTGAACTTCAACAGAGTCAACACTCCTAAAACCCGCTCTTGCTATTTGTGTGCAACAAGAATCTACAGGTCGTCTTCCTCTGAAGTACCATCAACACGTGACATTTCACACTTCAGCATTGAAAGTCCCACTGAGGCGTTGAAAACATTCAAGCCTCCACCAGCACCAAGAATAGCGAGAGAGCCTGTGTTGGGTACTGACCTGACGTGGCCCCCGACACCGAGCCGTGGCTCTTTTTGTGGGTTCCTGTGAAGTACAGTGATAAAACAGTTTTGCTGCCGCATTGACGAAGTTTAATAGAGTTGAGCGCGTCTTTGATGCGTTTGACCCCGCGAGGTCACGTGGCCCCGAATGACCTGCCATGTCGCTGCTGATGTTTTCTTTGACCAGCTGATCCGATTATGTAGGGGTGGATGGACCCCAGGTTTGGTCAGGGAGTGGTGGACCCCAGCCAAATCTGGGCATGGAGACAGACCCCTGGGGACCCAGATTCCAACTGGAAGTTTCACCGAGGGAACAAGAGAGTCTTCAGTATGGATCTTGAGGCTTGTCGTTCGGTTGATTTTGGTGAAAGAAATTAAACAGATTCCTGGAACATACAAAAGACTTTCGTGATTAGTCATAAACGCATCACCCAGAGACTGAGTCCTGTTTTGCACTCTTGGAAATGTCATCGGTTCCTACAGCTGCACTTGGACCCTGAAGCTCATCAACTTCAGGGTGCGTTGACGAACGAACTCTTTCCTGTATGGAATCCACGCTCAGGTGTAAAAGATTTCGAGGTTTTGGGGCAGGGACCCACTCCGTGGATCCACCAGAGATGTGCTGGTTTGGCCTTGTTTGGAGCGCACAGTATTCTGTCATTGAAGTCCCCCTGCACACAATGTGTTCACGTGTTGGTCCATCAGCAGGAGCGACTTCACGACCCCAACAAACGTCGGAACACGGAGCCACCAACCACTGAACAAGCCAAGATTTTTGAAGCGTGGCCTGTAGCTTCCTTATCAGTTTTCGGCAGACTCTTCAAAAACGGCTTCACTTCCAGAGCGAGAGCTTTTCTCAGATCCACGAGGACAAACGAGGCGAGCGGCGGAGGCGGAGGGGGGGGGCGACCCGTGCGTCACACCGGATGCCTGACGCGTTGACTCCTGCAGACGTCAGTGGGCGCTGGGTCGTTGAGCCGACTGAACACCTCTTCCCTGTGAGACACGATGCGTGACGCATCCAGTGTGAAACAGTGCATCAGCACTTTCGTCAGCACCCTGAGCGGCCCTCTCTCTACGAGGCCTGTTTCACTGCTCTGTTAGCTGAACACACAGCACGGGTTGGATTTGTAAAAGGCCAAAGAGACATTCATCAAGAATGTGGTCGGGAATGTCAGCTATGCCCTACTTGCTGCATCGCTTCTGTGGCTCCATCCTCTCCGCACTGAGGGACCCGCCTCACACCACAGGCGTTTTGCGTTGCATCGCTTCGCAACACAGGACGCTGTCGACGCAACGCCCTCTGAGACGCAACGTGTGATGCCCCCACTGAAAGCGTTTCAGCTTTGCGCCACTGTGTGTTGGCAACGGGTGCTGCATTCCCGGTCACCGCTGCGCCCGCAGGGACGCAACGCACGGCGCTCTCGGTCTGAAACAGGCCTGAGCAAATTCAACTCGGTGCTCACTCAGTGCTTCTCCCCACATCCTTATGTTGTAGGTTGAGCCCCTGTGCCTACGTCGTAACTGACTATTGAGGGACACGAACCCGGTACGTTACGAGGCGGGATCTGCGCCGAACTGGCTTTTGTGTGTTTGAGCGGCGTGGATCCCGGTTCGGGCGGTGAGCGCGGAGCGCCCCGCTCTCTGAATGTCGCCGCTCCGTCCCGCGCGAACCCGACACCCGCAATCTCCGCAGAAAATCAGGTGCGCCACACAATTTCAAGTGCTGAATGGGAAAAGATCAAATCTTGAGCGCCCTTCTGAAACACACTGAAACGTACTCAATCATAATCAACATACTGAAACGTACTGAAACACACCGTTTCTTTCTTGTTGCGTGGCTGTGTTCTGTTCACCGTCCTGTTGACGCGTGTTTGCCCCCTTCCTTCGTTGCTGCGCGATTTCTTCATTCACAGAGAGGCGCAACACTTGACGCACCCAACGTGACACAGCCCCAGAGGAAAGGCAACTCGGGTTTGAATTCATGGTGTTGTGGACACGACTGTTCAGCACTCGCAGCCATTTTCTCGTCATGTTCTCAGTGACACAAGTCATGTAGACCCTGCGGCCCCTCAGGAAGAAGCCCCGGTGTAGCGTGCCCGATTGACTTGTGCTCCAAATGACACATGTCAATGGGGCATGGGTCAATAGGCCCGTGCCCCATTGGCACGTGTCATTTGG
>JAAUXT010041162.1_pt1 | contig 21836 bp, 16 predicted proteins | sample 7278171 | NCBI WGS metagenome assembly JAAUXT01 (sample SAMN14350112, study PRJNA611818) | marine sediment metagenome | isolation source: surface marine sediment (1.8m) | place: French Polynesia: Moorea | collected 2018-08 | reverse complement strand
TTTTTACATTTTTGGACCTGGTGACCTTATTTTTCAACCAATCATGTTCTCCTTGCACATGCAGGTAGTATTACTTCAGGCCAACCAAATTTGTTCAAAAATTGAAAAATCGAGCATGACCAGGGGACAAATTTGACACTTGTTTCCCCCCAAGATGGATGGACACGGATACACGGGCAAACCAATATCAGCTCGCTACCGCGGCTGATAACAATGAAGGTTGGAAGACGTTCTGAAACCAAAAGGGAAAGAACAAAACTGAGACTGGTGACCTGGCAGGCTGTATAAATCCGAAAAGAGTCAGTTGAAGACGCCCTGTGTCGTTGAGTTTTACATGTGCTCAAGCAAGTGTGTGGCGTCTGCTGCTGCAGAGGGGCACGTGTCACATCCTTGAAACCTTATCAACAACACAAGAAGCGCGCATCGTCCTACCTCCAAACGAATGATGGATTCGAACTCGTGTCTCGGCATGGCGCAGGGCAGGTCGGTCTTGTTGTACACGAGCAGAATAGGAGTGTTCTGCAGTCGAGAGTGCGACAAAACTTCCAGCAGCTGGATGCACGAGGCAGACACCTGAAACACAGGGTGCGGTCCTGTCATTTCGTTTCAGCCAAGACCAACGATTTCGCTTTCTGAGGCCGATACACAAAACGAACTGTCCACCTATTTCTACGAGCACAAGAACAAACCGCGCACCTGCATGATGTTGGATCTGTCGATAACGAAGACCAGCGCTTCGCAGCCGTTGAAGTAGTTCTGCCAGATGGGGGCCATGCAACCGCCTAACTCCCGAACAGTTATCTCCTGCTTCTTGTTGCTCGTCAACATGCTCACTGCAACAACAAACGAAAAACTGAAGACAAAGCAGTACTTGGCTTGCAGAAAATTGGGTACATTGGTATCCTGACTTAATAACTCGAAAAGAAGTTGTTATTGAATGGACAAACTTTGAGGCAGGTATTCTCGCTGTGTGAACCCCAAAACCACAAGTTCCACAAAACCAAATGTCGGATTTTCGGTTCCGCCTGCTTGAGTAGCAGGGAGCTCACCGAGGTTGGTTCCCACGGTCGGAATGGTGGAGGGAGCTTCGCCGATGTCAGTGAAGGAGCCTCGGTTGGAGCAGGCGTGCAGCCGCTTGAGCAGCACCGTCTTACCGGCTCCGGGGGAGCCCAGCATGAGACACATCCCAGCTCCTGTGTGAAAATAAAGTTGTGCAAATGCAGTCAATGTTTTTCGAAGATACAACTGCGAACTGCATGGGCTCACAAGTGATCAACATATCTGGTAGTGTACTGCAAGTTTCCGTTCATTCTCAGTCATCTCAGCGACAGCGAACATCGGACAACGCAGAGAAACCACAAGAAAGGATTCGGATTGAACTGTCTCACAAAGAGTTTTCCCATTCACTCCAACAAAATTTTGCCTCAATCATGTCGAATGCAGATCGAGCCCAGGTCTTAGAGACGGTCGACACAACTGTCACAAATCAGTGAGTGACAAATGGTTGGAATGCATGGGCGATAATAGAGAATCCTCATTGCCAAACGGTGCATGTGGCTTTGTCATGCAATTGCAACCCACATATCGATTAATATATTCTTCAATACATTAACTTCAACGTCAATGGGTGACAGAACTTTGAAAAACTCACTGGATATTTGAAGACAATTGTGACTTCCCCTCAGACGACCGGATTCTCCACCATTTCGATAGACTGGTCCAACATCCGGGCAACAGCGGCGGCGTGTGTTGGAGTGAGGAGTGATTCAGTGGAAAAAACGAACCAAATCCTCACAACTACTGTTTCAAACCAAACGGTGAGAAAGATTTGAGAAAATGAAGTCATGGAAAACCGAAATATATGATTTTGAATGCTGCACGACGTAGTGATGCGCACAACAGCGGTGAAAAGTGTTTTGCCCACGCTGCAGAACAATAGTGCGACGCTTCAATAGCAAATTTCTTGACAAGTACAGCATTTTAAACATCTTGCTGTTATCCTGTAGGTGCACTGCATCGTGGTGCATCAAGGGAACCGAAATTTTTGAGGATTTTACGTGAAAATTGCTTGTTTTCAGGGCAAAAATTGACCGGGCCTTCAGGTGAGACAGACCGTCAGGATGGTAACGAAGAGTCGGCAGAAGAAGCTTCGGTCGCTCATAACGGAGGCGATTCGGGTGCTCTGCAAGAATGGTCTCGACAACGACTACCAGGTGCGTCACTGGATGGAGCAAACGTAGAATTCAAGATGCAACTTTGATGCAAACGAACAAATACGAGGGGATTTCAAGTTCTGCCAGGATGCGTCACGTGCTGTTGTGGCTCATCCTCGAGACGGTTGACACTAATCCCTTCGTTGGGACAAAGGATGACATGCTTTATTTTCACAATATTGTCTATTCATGCTGGCCACAAAAATCTTGGCAGAACTTTAAATCCCCTCGTATATTGCCGTTGCAGGAATCAAAAACACCACTGGTCCCCAAAAAATATATGTATTTCCGCTTCCACCTCCATCACACACAACAAAGGCGATTTTGAACTGCTGTCTGGTCAATTGTACGCCAGATTCCTGAAAAGACTTGTGAACAATTTGATCACGTACGCAGCATGACCTTGCTTCACACAGGAGGAGTTCAGCATCGAGGGTCTGCTTGGAATCACACTCGACAACCAGGAAGTGTTTCTCGTCAACATCAACGAGACGATTCGCAACGACGAGGAAGACGATGAAGAGGAGGCTCCGCAGACAGTGGTGAGTCGCGCCTCAAGCAGAAATGACAAAAGGAGCGTGGACCAAAGAAGTTTCTCTTGCGAAGAGTGTGTCGCATTGTTGTCAAAGTCTGCATGCTGATGACGCCCTCCTGATACAATCGACGGCGTGAAGCAAATTTTGCAAATCAGGCAGGAAGTAACCAGTGGAACTGAATTTTCTGTTTCAGAGCCAGAGACGCTCACTGCGCGGAGCTCCGGCGACTTCGAACATGTCTCCGAAGCCTTCCCAGGTCAGTGTGACTCGACATTTGGCACTTCGATCGGTTTGGTGCTTCCCAACCAGAGTGCATCAGTCTGATTCACATCATGCTTCACCACTCGGTTCACATTGCTCATCCCTGAACGTTGCAGAGCGGTGGCGCCGGTGCGACGCCGTTGGGCCGCGGCGGCGCAGGCGTGGGCGGCACCAAGCGCAAGATGGACGCCGTGTCGCCGTCTCCGGGCGGACCGCAGGACGGAGGCGGCGCCGCCAAGCGTCACGCCCCGGCCCGCACCACCCGATCGACCGTCCACATGGACCAGGTGCGTGTTTCGTTCCAGACAAAAGGTTTTGAATTGGTGTTCAGAGTTAGGAAAAATGACACTTTTCAACACAACAACGTCGCCATTGCCAAACGTTGGATATGCGGTTTGCAGGACTCTGACATGAAAACCGAATCGACGCACCAGGAACAGGAAATCGAACATCTCCAGGCCACTGACGCTGCTGCCACGGAACAAGAGGTGAGGCTGAAGCGCGTTCTGGAGTTTGTTGAGCCGTAGTGTGGGAGGGTGAGTGAGATGCAGTGCTTTCTTGCAAAATGATTGGGTCTGAGCTGATTGGCAACAACAACACCTCTATGTACGGAACTGCGGCGGGACATTTGGGAGTTTTAGCAGCACGCTCCGTAGCCGCACAACGTACACGTAACACGTAACTTGCAAATGCAACCCCTCTTCTGGAAGAGTCCACAGTAAACTTGACACAAATTTTGTGAGTTGGAAACCAAAGGAATCTCTCTATTCTTTCTCCATTTTGTCCAGTATCTTAAACCCAAGTTTGGTCTGAAAAATAGTGTGAAGTTTGTCTGTTTTCACATCTGTGGACTCTTCCAAAATAGGGGAGTTGCATTTGCAAACTACGTGTGCGTTGTGCGGCTACGGAGCGTGCTGCTAAAACAGCCTATTCTCCATGTTTCTTCGTTGCTTATCTCCGGTCATTTTGACGCGTAGTCTTGGTGTCCATGATCTGATCAATGCTGAACAAATGTCGAAGGTTAAAAGCATGCGTCAGGTTTTCCGTGATGTCGTGTCCTTCCAGCGGTGCGTCGGATGTTTTGTGGTAAAATGGGCACAAGAGGACACAGTCCACTCCGAGGTACTTTCGACTGTTTCAACTGTTTTACGCGTTCGGTTTGTTTCACATTTTACAGCTTTTGTGTCGGCAGAAAATGTTACTAACACCAGTGGAAATTTTTTTGTCTCACGAGAAATCGGTTCTTGTTGTGGTTCGTTGTCGTGTTACTTGTTGCATGTGAACAATTTTCAGCCACACTTGTACAACGTTGAATTTTTCAGGTTGTCATTCTGAAATGCTCTGAGCCAAGTCCAAACTGTCAAGTGCAAAATGCTGCCCAAATTCAGAAGAATAGATCTAACTCAGTCACTCTCGAAGACTGTTTTTGGCCCAAAGGACCTGAAAAATTGAAGTGTTTGTCAAAAGCGGTGATGCATCTGGCAAAGGCACAAATTTTGACCTTTGAACCCAGTGACTTTCAAAGCACCGCACAAAACCTCAAAATTCGAGCAGACATTCGTCTGTACATGCAAGATTGGTTGGCCTCCTTTGGCCTTCATTCAGGCAATAGAAACGTAATCCCAGTCAAAACACTAAAGCAGGGGTTGTGCTTTTGCATTTCAGAATGTACAAGCTTCGCCCTCTTCGCAAGCGCCCATTGTAACGTACGAAGGCGAGGATGAAGACGAGTCTCCTCTGACGCGTCAGGCCGGACCCCCGTGCGACTGTCCCCTCAACTGCTACAGCAAGATCCCCGTCGCCTACCGGAAAGAGCTTCTGCGCATGTTCTGGAAAATGGATTCCGAGTTGCACCGCGACGCGTACCTGGCCGAATGCATTCTGTTCGATGAAGGGTTCTACACGTCTCCGAAGCCGAATCAGACGAGTCCCGTGCTGCACATCATCAAGAGAGGAAACAAGGCTGTGCGCGTCTGTAAGAAGGCGTTTCTCGGCGTGTTTGGGCTGCACCGATCCGGTAGATGGCGCGTCGAGGAGCTGGAGCGCGAGATGGTGCGCACCAAGGAGGAGCTGCGTATGGCGGCGCCGTCGCGCAGGCGCAAACCGGGCCCGCCGTTCGTCTCGAAACGCGAGTCCGCGGGCGACGGAGGCGAAGGCGCGCCCGAGGATCAGTACGACTTCCCCGAGGGGACGTCCCCGCCCGCGCGCGGTCGCGTCACCCGTCGATCTCTGCAGAAAGCTGGCGGTGGCGACTCCGCGCAGAAGCGAGGGAAAACAGCGGGCAAAGGAAAGATGTCGAATCGCGGTGTGGTGCCGGGCGGCCGCTTCCTCCAACACACGGCCAATACGCGCATTGCTACCGCCACGAAACAAGAACCAGACGATGAGGAAATGGAGGAAGACGCCAATGAAAACGAGGCTCCGGAGCAGACGGAAGCGGCGGTGGACGGTCACGCCGGAGAAGAGGAGAACCGAGACCCACACGCGCTCTTCACAGACCCGCCCGACCCCCGCGCCAAAGCCGCCGCTGCCGCCACGCAACAGAACACGGGGATCCGCGCGCGCAAGTCTCAGCGCGAGGCCAAGTACATGGACATGATGAACAAGGTGGAGCACGTGGAGCAGCACATCAGCGTCTTCGTGACGGGGCCGCTCGAAGACTACAAGGGCAAGTACAGCGGTGAAGAGGACCTCGTCAACTGGTCCGAGGACGACATCCGCCACTGGTACAACCACTACGTGCAAAAGTACTGCGTCGAGCAGGACTACGACGCCGTGTCCTTCGAGCTCTACCGGAAGCTGTTCAAGAAGGCGACGGGGTCCGAGGGCGACCTGGGTGAGGACGAGCTGGAGCTGGTCGGCTATGACTACCAGATGGACCCGAACCGGCTGCGCATCGGGGAGGCGCCCGACCCTGACCCGGGCTCGACGGCGCAGGCGGTGCGCACGACCCGGGCGGCCGGGGCGAGAGGGCGCACCGTGCGGGAGCAGGAGGAGGAGGAGGAAGACGAGGAGATCGTGTACGAGGGCGAGGTTCCGGGGGAGGGCGAGGAGCGCGACGCCGCCCAGGGCGACGAGGGCGACATCGTCGGTGAGGAGCCTGCCGGACAGCCCGTCATGCTCGTCGACAACAAAAACTCGCTCGTCCCCGGGGTGGAACTCATTCCGCAGAACAACGAAATGGTGCACGTCATAGAACAGCCTCTCGAGGACGGAGGGCGGCAGGGGGAACAGCCGGCGCAGACGCAGCACGCGCAATTCGTGGAACAGCCGCCGGAAGGGTTCCAGGTCGTCGAGGCGAGACAGATGGAAGTGTACCCGGTCGTCACCACTGTACAGGGCGCCACGCAGATCGTGTACACACCGACTACCGTCACACACCAGAGCATCGAGCCAACCACGACAGCCGCGGCCGAGGACCAGATCGACACCGCTCACGCCGAGGAGTCGGGCTTGATGCCGCCGGCGCCGACTCACGCCGTCGCGGTCGCCGAGCAGAACGGGGGGCAGCCCGGGGAGGAGATCGAGAGCTACGTGACGGCTGCGCATGCGTTGCAGAAGCTGAGCGAGGCGGGGCAGGAGCATGCGCAGCAGGAGGCAGAGGAGGAGCAGGCTGTGCAGCACGAAGAAGCAGCAGCAGCAACGCCCGAGCAGCCTGAAGAGGAGAAGGGAGAAGAGAAACAGGAAGAAGCCATGGAACAGGAGCCACCAGTCGTCACGGAGGAAGCTGAGCCGACGCACGAACCGATGGAGGAGGAGGAGGAAGAGGCGCCGCCTGTGCTCGAACTGGAACAAGTTGAGCCCGCGCCACCAGCCACAGAGACTGAAGCCCCAGCAGCGGTCGAAGCGCAGAGTTAGTGCAGCTCAACACAACCTGGTTCATTCAGACCGTTTCAGCTGACGTCAAAGACTCGACTTCTCGCAGACATGACTGACACTTTTGACTCTCCAAACTGAATTTGACGAAGACTGGCGCTTTTGAAGAAATTCTGCCGGAGTTTTCTTCCGCGCAGTGTTGATGCGGGGTTGAGCAGAGCAGGTGGTTGCGTTGTGGCTGGATTGAATGGCGGCCGCCAAATGACTTGAATGATGAATCCCAGTGACTGAATCACGTCCGGACTCAGATCATTGTCGTCAAGTGCTTCGTTACGTTTATTTCCAAAAGGACACCACTGCGGGGTGGTGTTGTAAGATAAATCTACGTGTAGAGTATCCAAAACAGACGTGTTTCTCCAGTTTTCAATGTTCCAGAGGAGGAATTTTTGGACGCGTCCCGGAGTTTGAATTTTATTGAATTGCGAAGAAGTTTGATAATCAGGTTGACACGCGTCATAATAAATGGCTATTCCATGTGTGAAATGCCTTGTGTACAGATGGGAAAATACGAGACCCGATGGAGTCGACATTCTACCAAATTCTGATGCTTCTGCGAGTCGGTCTGATCAGGCTTTGTTTTGACCTGCCTTGTTTTCTACTTAGTTTATGCCTCGTGCTGTTGTGTACAGTGTGTCCGTTCTTTGCATTTCTTTTACAATGCGACTGGATGAGAATTTCAGAGAAGTCTCCTTCGTACACGACCAAGAGGTACGGTGGTGTTACCATCACACAAGACTCGGGCGTTGAAAAAGGCGAATTCGCTGTGTGGATTCGCTGAGAATACCGTTGGTTTGTGATGGTGTTAGTGACTTTGGAAGCGTTACTCTTTGTTGATGTTGTCAATCATGGAACCCAACAACAGTTTTTGATGACAGTGACGCCCGCTTGTGATCATGTCAAAATTTTTCCGTGTATGATCGTGTACATATGTAGATTTTGTGCTCAAATTGAAATGAAATAAATCTGAAACAGTGAACGTTTCTTCTTTGTGTCAATTCGCTGAACACAAGGTTTCAGGCAAAGTGGTTGACACTGACTTCACAGCTTGAACAAAAGTCGTCGTTGCTATTCTGAGAGACCAGTGGGGTGTCTCACCCAGTATTTTGCTGTTTTGCTTGTCCCTATAGTTTCACTGAAGAACGTTTCTGCGTGTGTGCGGTATTCAGTGTCAGCAAGGTACGCATCGTTCCGTTCAATTGATTTCAGTTGTTTCTGTTCGGCGGATGCAGATTCCCCAACGTCGCGAGTATCAGTTCCCCAAATTTGCATCAAAGGTGTCACACTTAAACTGAAATGTTGGCGTTGCAGATCCAGCTGATCGGAAGCCTGGAGGACGCCCCGGGAGAGACGGCGTCCCCCGCCGCCGCCTCCCTCCGACCCGCCGCCGCTACCGCCCCCGGACAGTCGCCCTCGCCCATCGTCATCGTACCGCAGCCCAAGCCCAGACACACGACCATGAGGTGAGCAGCGCCCTCTGTCAAACTTGACGTTGCGAATCTCATTTCGATGTGATCAAGCTTTCAACCACGACGTGACAGGAGTTTGGTTTCCCAGTCGATTTTGTGGAGTGTTCGTTTTGGCGCGCCAGGGTGTCATGTATCCAATGTGCCAGCAAACCCTTCGCCGCCATCTGTATTCCCTCGCATTTCTTCACAAAGAAAGCTTGCTGAACGCAGAACTGTGCACAATGTCTTTCCCATCGCATCGGTGCGCCAAACCGAAGAGAGGTTACGATGCAGCGTCATTGAACCAAACACTGAATCCACGGGGCAGCAGAGGTCCTGAAGTGTTCTCCCTCGTGTTTCAGAGCGAACGGACACCGCGGTCTACAGCCGCTGCACGTGGCGATCCCGGCTCCGATCCAGGCCGTGCACATCGACCAGCTGTTCACCGACTTCGAGGAGGACATGATCGTGCAGCACATGCGCAACTTCTTCGAGATCGGCTGGGGCCTCATCAACACGACCACGCCCATCTCGCTCGTCGCCTCCAACTACGCCAACTATCTCAAGAAAACCGGATCCACGACCCCGCACGTCCCTCTCTTCCCCCGATGGTGAGTGCCACTCAAACTCAATGCGCCTATGTTCTTGTTTCACTTCCCGTGTTGGAAAGAAAGACTTGTGTTCGTCCTGTCAAATACCAGGTTGAGTGAAACCTGGCTCTCAGCCTCTCTAATTGAACGACCTGAGTGCACTGATCAAGCACGTGCAACCCTCCGCTTGTGTGTGGGACCGGGGCGTTGTGCACGCCCATTACCAGAGGTCACGTGTTGAGTCACTTCGCAGGTACCGCGACCTGAAGCTGCACAAACCGGAAGCGAACAAGTACGAGATCCGCCAGAGGTCGGTGACGGCGAGTTCCGCGGCGGGAGCACGTGACGACACCGGCGACGACATCGGACAAATCGTATCCACCGACCAGATCAGTCTGTACGTGTCCTATCAACGTTCAGTGAAAGACAACGTCATCGTAAATTTACCATCGAAGCGTGCCTGCAGAACTTTTGAAAACGCACTGTTTTCTCTGGGGAAAAAACGAATGTTCCATTGTTGCTGTGGCTTTTCTGATTCTGTGTCACTTTCATGCAGCTACTACACGAAGCTGAGTGAGAAGATGAAGGAGCTGGACCTGAGCAAACGACCGTACGACATCTACATGCTGGAGGAGACGCAGTGCGAGATCTTCACCAACCTCAATGAGAAGGAGATCGTGACTGTGCTCGCGTGCGCCAGCTGCACCGGCGACGTCAAGCCGCCCATGCTCACATTCAAGGTGCGACCAGTGGCCGCGCAGTCGGACATTCAGCTCACATCTGTTCTTGTCAAAAGATTCTTGTGCAACTCGAACGGGAGTCACCGTGAACAATAGCTGGACACATCTTCTTGATTCAGTCAACACATGGGGAGATTTAGTTTGCGAACAGTTTGTGCTTCTCCACGACTTTGCATGTGTCGTTTCCCGTCAAGCATCAATGTGTCATCCACCATTGCAACTCGCACACTGTTGTCCTCGTGGCCGCGCTGGGAAAGAGTCGCGCGATGTGTGTGAGAGACCATGAGTGTTGTGCGTGTTGCAGGGCAAGAAGCAGGTGACTGCGGGCTGGACGGACGGCGCGATGGCCGGAACCAAGGCGTTCGTCTCCATCTCGGGCATCGCGAGCAGCGCCATCGTGCAGAAGGTGCGGGAACCAGGGCAAGACGAGCGGGACCCAGGGGAGGGCGCAGAGATAGAGCGGTTACCAGGCGAAGATAAGAGCCGGACCCAGTCAGACCCGGGTTCACTCTGGATGCGTGATCCATCGTGTGTTGCACGGCAGCCCCCATTTAGCGGCGCTCGCATCGAAATTTTCTGGTTGCAATAAAACACAAGTTGAAGGTTTCGAGCAGCGTACTCACGAATCGAGAAACGCACTCACGTGAACCCCACTACCTGCAGGTCCTGGCGTGTTACTTCCGCGAGCACTCGACCGAGTCGACGTCGGGCTACCCGGAGCACCCGGTGCTCCTGCTCTACGACCCGCGCAAGGGCAACGTGTGTCCGGGCGTCGTCGAGTGGGCCGAGTCGAAGAACATCGTGCTCTTCCCGTTCCCGCCGCACTTCGAGTCGCTGCTCGAGCCGCTCGAGCCGGGCTGTGTGACGCCGTTCAAGGCGGCGTACGAGGCGGAGCTCGCCGACCTCTCCGCCGAGAACGCCAACTTCATCGCGCACAAGCTCAACGTGTGCGCCATCGTGTGCCGCGTCTACCAGCGCGACGTCACGTCCAAAGCCGTCGTCGACGCCTTCATCAAACTCGGCATCCAGGTGTCCAAGTCGAAATCGAAGCCCAAGTGAAAGGGGACGACACAAGGCGAGCGCCCACCCATGATCGATGGAACCGAGGCCCGTGTGCCAGAGAAAAAATTTCCTTTTTCACCCGTGTAAGAATCGCCGTTTTACCCAGAAATTGAGCAGCAAAAGAGTGGTTGTACGTATCTTTTTTGCGAGGGTATGAGTTTACCTTTGTTCAAACCTGGGTGCGGCTTTACACGGGTGAAAATGGCACGCGATTGTGCAGCCCTTTGGCGTGACAAGTTGAAACTCGCACTTTGTGAGCCATTTCATCTGGAGAACATGACAGCGTCTTTCAGCGTGATTTTCCAGAAAAAAAATTGCAAACTCGAACGGCCCAAGAACCTCAAGGTGACACACAAGCCGGGCGCTCGGCAGATGTTCGTTTTTCACGTGTAAAAAGTCCCCACCGTCTCTGTCGTTTTGCACTGAGTGTCAGTGTTCCAGTGTACAGAAATTTTCAACAAGACCGCGTTCGATGAAACACATGATTGTAGATTTCACACAACCTTTTTATTTTATTCCAATTTTATCAACATGTCGTGTCTGTAAAATGTAGTTTTGGGAGAGGGTCACCGCCGGCGCGTGGTGCGTCTTCTCGCAATATCTCGTGGCTCCAACAAAGGGGAGCGAAGTGCTGACTGGGTCGCACTGCCGGGTTGTTAGTGGTGGAACATGTAACCTCGATGGCATTTATTGTGTCCTTTCTCGTTTCAACATCTCTTCACTGTACTCACGATGACTTGGGATTGATTTCATGGCCACTGACATTGTATAGTTTCCTGTTCTCATGATTTCGTGGCTTGAACAGCTGACTATCTTTGAGGGAAAGACATTGAGACGTTTTGAGGAAATCCTTTGTATTCACGATCCGAATGACCAAAACAGCTGAATGAATTTGCAATTTCAATTTGACCAGGGTCAACGTGCAGTCTGTATTTACACGTGTTGTGCGTAGCCTTCAGCTGGTGATGTTGTTCGTTACTGATTCTTGTAACAAATGATGCAATCTCAAATATTCACAAAACGCAAGTGTAAATGTAATAAATTGGTGACAAAAACAAAAGTGTCCTGCCCAGTTGTTTTTTGCGCACCTGTCTGACGTTTTCACGCGCGTGCGCGTTGAGGTCAGCTTTTTGGGACGCCTGAGCGTAAGATGCGCTTCCTGACGGTGTCTCTGTGAATGTGACCCATTTCCGCTGATTTCCCACCATTTGCTTCACGCGCGACGCGTGAAGTTGTTGAAAGTTGCGGAAGAAACGTTCGTGTGTTGTGTTGACAGGTGGAGGCAGAGTTCGACGTGCCACTGTCACCGCCCGAGCCGACGATTCACGAGTCGACTTCGCACGTCTATCTCCCGATCAACATCGCCAGGTGCGTCGGCTGCTCCGGGGTTTGGCTTTTGGGTTCAATCGTTTGGAGAAATATCACATGGGAAGAGTATTTTCACACGCGTCGGAAAACGATGCGTATCGAAGTAAATTTCCTTGCGTTTCTAACCCCACACTGTTTGCGTTGTGGCTGTTGACTCTCTGCCGTGGATGACAGAACCAGATTCAGAAATGATGCATGTTTCAGATCACCGGAAGTGACGAAGGTGAGACCACGTGATAACGAGGCTCAGCCTGGCGGCGCCGCACAGAGCTTCGCCGTCAACGTGTACGTGCCGATCAGCATCGAGAGTCCGGGCGACGTGAAGGAGGCGGGGCAGGACGACGCGCGGGAGGGACCGAGCGAAACTCCCGCGGGGGGCGCCACGGACAGCGTCGCCGACGCCGTACCCGACACGACCGCGGAGAATCTGGCGCGAACAGTTGATGCACAAACTGGCAAGGTGCGGAACAAACTGTATGCAGTCAGACTAGCAAATGAAACTCCAGTTGTGAAAGTTGCGGCCGTCGCACGTTTCATTTGAGTGTCTTACCGCAGGTGTCGTGGACGTGCACGCTGTGCGACCAGCGCTACATGTACAAACCGAAGGCGCAGATCCACGTGGCGCGGCACTTCACGCCGCAGTGCTGCTGCTACTGGTGCGGACAGAGCTTCCTGCGCGCCGCCGAGCTGCAGAGCCACGCCCTGGTGCGTCACGGCCTCGAGCCATCGGGTGTGACACTGCGTTGACTCTTGTCAAGGGGTGGCCACACAGGCCAAATTGACGCGCGTCAATTCTGGGTTTTGACGCGTGATTTTAACCTCCTGTTGCTCGAGGCTGCCATTGACTTTGCCCTGGAAAACCATCTCACCAGACATTTTTTGACACGCGGAAACTACGCGTCAAACATCAAAGTAAACGCGTCAGTGTAACCGCCCCTTCAATGAACGTTCTGTCGCTTGGTTTGCATCGCCCGTTTACTGTTTTGCAACGCATCCAGTGTGAAACAAGCCTTGGTGTATGTGGAGGGTGAGCACGAGTTCGTGTCTCAAAACAGATCAGCAGGCCGCTGTGTCCTGTTGTATAATTTTGGGACAGAGGTAAACTACGCTGGGAGCAAGCAGCATCATTTTACGCCGGCAACGAAGTAAAACGCGCATTGAAAAGCAAAACGCTTTCACACAAAATTCTCTTGCCCGTTCGCTGTGGAAAATATTTATCGACAGCAGTATTTATTTATTTTCGAGTGAACATCAACGCCACCACAACACGAGACTTGTGCTTCTGCCCGCAGGCGGCGCACGGTCAGCAGGTGTTCGTCTGCGAGCGCTGCAACAAGGCGTTCAAGCTGCACAAGACGTACAAACACCACATGCAGGACCACGACGGCGTCTACGCCAAAGTGTGTAGCATCTGCGGCAAGGGCTGCAAGACCAACCACTACTACAAGGTGAGGCACGTCGAAAACAAAGGAGCTTGATTCAGTGCTCTGTTTTGGAAGAAAGCGAGAGCTATTTGTACCGTTTCTCTCGCACCAGCTGCACATGTCGGGACACCGCGCACAGACGGGGGAGGAGGACGCGCACGTGTGTCCAAGCTGCGGGAAGCAGTTCCGGGTCAAGGCGAGCATGCGCAATCATCTGCGCCACACGGCGTGCGGCGAGAGCGCGAGTCAGCCGGGCGCCGAGCACAGGGAGAGGTGAGGGCAGGGGAAGAGCGGGCGAAACGTGGGTTCGCTGGTTCACTTTTCAAACAAGGAAAAGGGAACCAGAGCCACCAAAAGTCTTGAGTGCTAGTGAAGTCTACACATTCCATTTGAATGGGTTTCGGAAATGTTTGCTGTCTAATACACAAGATTGCGGTGGTCTGTGCAAATTTGCAACTGCCACGACGTTGCTTTCGCCAACATTCTGGTGCATTGAAGGAATTTCCTTTTGCAAACCAAGCAAAATGCGTGTTTTAGCTCGTTCTCATCAACCTTTTGTCCTTCTCAGATACGACTGTCCGATTTGCTGCGCGAGTGTGCACGGTCTGAACAAGCTGAACGCGCACCTCGAACTCAAGCACGGCACGGCCGTCGTCTACCGCTGCCGCTACTGCCACCAGGACTTCGCCCGCAAGATGGTGCTGGCGTCGCACGAGACGTGGTGCGCCAAGCAGCGCCGCGCCGCCCGCGTCGCGACGGACGCGGCTCCGGACAAACAGTGAACACGTGACACAGCACGTGACTTGTGCCGGGAGACACTCGAGACAACACACCGCGCCCAGAACAGTGACACAGACAACGGGTTGAAAGAAAAACTGCTTTGTGCAGTTGTATTCTGTTTATTCTACAGCTGACGGGTAAAAAACGTTCAGATCGATGGAATATTTTGCTTTGCAGGAAGAAAAGCAGAATCTACGGAAGCCCTATTTTGGTGGGCTGACTTGTGATTGTGTCTATCCCTATAGTACAGAGGGGAAATGAACACTGTCTGCATAGGTGGAAGGATCCACGATTTGGCACTCCTGTCGCCGCACACGTTGCGTTCAAGGTGGATTTTTACACTAAAACGTAAACGATTCTCGAAAATGGCGCAATAATACATGTGAAACCTGTACACTGTTCATGTAAAATCTATAAATTAATTTTCTGTACACGTACACAACATTTACAATTGCTGAACTTTCTCATCCAGCTGATGTGTTTTCAGAAACTCTCATTTGCATAAAACAATGAAAAACTGACCCTGCAAAAGATCTACAGTCATAATTTGGCACGGCTCCCTGGCCACTGAACAGCAAAAATCAAGTTTTGCTGGATTCAAAAATTTGGTTTGCAGGATATTGAAAGAAACGAATGAAACGATTGACGTCACAACGTTGACACGGCACAAGTAAACCCGCGGAAGTGTGAAATCCTGGCACTGGATATGGAAGCTGACAGGAAGCGAACGACTGGAATGAAATGTCTGGACACGCTTCGTCTTTGGTGAACGAAAATGCGTAAAAACTGCATTTACAACACTGGCCAAGAACCAAGCCGTTCCCTTTGATTCAACAAATTGTCGACGAGTATTGTTCAGTGCTTGTACCAACTCTGCTGGAAGCGACATGATCAGTACATTTGCTCAAACACGTCGAGAACGCGCACAACTGCACAGGTCAAGTGACGGTCAGCACCCATCGACTCGGAACACTGAACGAACCGAGTGACGCATCCAGCATGTGTCCACTGCATATTCGACCAAAACAACAATGACCTCAGCAAACTTTATGAATGACCATGAACTGAGCAAAGAAATTGGAAGGTGGCGGCGGACAAGTCTCGATATGGTTGGAATGACAGGAGAGCGGAATGATTGTGGGCTGAAAACAAGCGAGATAAATATGGAAGTACATGTCACATTGGCAACGCTTGGGAAGGGTGGGTTGGGTGATTGTAGCCTCATTGTAATTCTCGCTGAACATTTGGGTTGGGAATGACAGTTCACTCGCGTCAATTTCGGGTTGAACTGCAGCTGATTGCAAACCACACGCTGAACATCAGGCAAAGCGCTGGTTCACAATGCGCCCGTGCACGTTCGCAGCTGCGTACTGAAACACGCACTTGCGACAGTCAGGTGAACCAGGCCACAACGCCGCACTGACCTTGATTGTCACACAAAATATTTTGCCTCAAAATTTTTCGTCCAAATTGGGTAAAATTTCAGGAGCAGGACAAGCGTCCTCCAAGCGAGTATTTTGAACAACAGCAGCGAGCAGTGGCTGAGCGACGAGTCAGCCCCGCATTAGGAAAAGGCTTCAGGATGTGCGCGACCCAAGTGGTTCTTGAGTTCGTGCGGCTTGTTGAAGCCTCGGTCGCACAGCTCGCAGCGGTACTTGTAGTTCCCCGTGTGCTCGTTCATGTGATACGTCAAACTCTGCGCCGTGCCTGCAATCACACAGCGACAACTGCATTCGAATCGCACAACTAAACAGCACGCTTACATGCGAGGTGAAACCTTGTGCATCCACCAGCCTTGCAGTAAGCAAGCCTGTGTTGCTCTTCTGGAACTGTTGACAATATGACTCAGACGTGGAAATTTTGTCTTTTTGTTTTTTTTTTTGAAGTCGTTCCGACTCACCAGTGGGAACAACTGCCACGGTCAGACGGACTGCGACCACACACGAGAAGACGACACCGCGTCGGACACTCGTTGTACTCACCCATGCGTTTCGCGCAGATCTCGCACGTGTAGAACTTGCCCTCGTGCACACGCATGTGATCCTTGAAGCGACACTGACTCGACAACTGTTTGCAGCAGATCTCACACCACCAGTTGTTCGCACCTTTGAACACACAAATGGTCTTTAGAACAGCGACAGGAGGCAACCTTTCGACAGCTTGAGAAACATCTACCCCTCATTCAAAATATTCACGCGCAACGCCAACCCTCAGGCGAAGACAGTTCCAAGACATCGGTGGCACGAAAAGACGCTGTTCATTGGGTTGAGCCTCAGTGACAGACCTGTGTGCCAGTTCTTCCTGGGGTGCGGGAGGCGTCGCCCAGGAGACGGCGTGTAGTCGGGCGAGTCGTCCTCGTCAATCTGAAACAGACACGTGCAAACTATGGTGACGTCACTGCGCGTTCAGCAGCTGTGTTCGTGCGTGAAGAACTGCGCATCAAGTCACTCAAAGCAGTTGCACGTTTTGTGACCGACAGATCTTGGTGAGAGACGAAACAAAACACCATCAACAGGATCAAATGCATTTTTTATTGGCGAGAAGCAAATGCGAAAGCAAACCACATGAACGAGCTGAAATGTAAAACTGAAAACCCCCGAGCATCAGTTACAACCTGATTTGATGTTCAATATTTGGTATGACGAACACGAACCGCCGCCATCTTTCTTGTTAGTTTTGACAACAAACTCGAAACAAAAGTGACTGAACATTGTCACAAGAGGGTTGGCACAAGTTGCAATGTTGATTTCTGGCACTAAAATGACAAGCCGAGGTCCATGAAACCGGTAGAACCGAAGACATTTCACGGTGAAGAATGGAAAAAACCTGAGTCGCACACCCGCCTTTTTATGCTTGAAAATGACACCAAAACGCGAGTTTGAGAAGGTGCGACTTTTGCTTGGTTTGAAAAGTTGCATCGAATGATAACAGTTGCATTTTATGTCCGTCTTGGATTTCTCTTTGTGATAGAAGCAAAAGTGTCAGCTGCTTTCTACTCTACACTGCTGAAGGTCCAATGACAAATAAACAAGGCTATCGCCTAAAAAGCGCGCGGTCTCCTACGAGCTCTGGCCAGTTCAGTTACCCAAACTGAACCACGGCAAAAAATAAAAGTTGCTCAATGAAAATGGCCTGAAATCATCCTGGTGAATTTCTGTGACAGTTCAGTCCCCACCCCACCCCCTGCCCCTCAGTTCAGTGAGGGTAACTGAACCAAAATTTTCTAAAATGGTTCAAAAATCTATCTGGTGACTTTTTGTGACAGTTCAGTGACCCCCCTCCCCCCCCCCCCCAGTTTCTGAACCAAAAGTGACCACATACAGAGACTCTGTGTGACTACAATAAGCGTGCGTCCTTTCGGCAGAGCCAGACCGCGCGCTTAGAAACGGAATATCAACCGAGTGCAAATCAACTGTAAAGCAATTCTTACCCTGAGAACAACGCCTGGATAAACGGAACAAATATGACAGCGTGGAGTTGAGAAATACGCACACAAACACGCACGCACGAAGGAGATCACTCGAAGACGCCACTTGCTGCAAGTCATTGTTCGCCTGAACTGAGGACGGATACACTCCCCTTCCAATTTTGTTTGGCCACCAGGAAAGTCATATATAATTCAGCTCAGCGAGCGAGCTAAGTTGGAAGCGAGGCAAGCACCATCTCCGTGAGCAAATCACAGGCCGACTTCCGTTTTTCGCCCGGAGTTGGCGAAGGACTCGTCGCTTCCAGTGAGTCCCGAGTTGCTGCCAGATCAATTTCGTCCCAGTTGATGTTCGGGCGGTTCGCGAACACCACCATGTGGTACGATTTGCCCGTATCCAGGGTCGCCTGTGGCCAGCGACGCAGGAAGTCGTCGTACCAAGAGTCGGGTAAGTTGGTGCCGTCGGGTCGCTTCAACCCGTAATATTCGGCCATCTGCTGGGCGAGCTTTAGAAACTCTTGCTGGTTGTAGGCGAGACCGCGCTGCCCCATCCGAGCCACGTGATTCGCTAGAATCTCCTCCCGGTCCTGAGGCAGCGCAAGCGTCCACTTGTCAAAATCCACAAAGTTGACGCTGGGCGTCACCACAATGGGTTCTGGGAAGTTGCTTCCGGGTCCAGTCCTGGTCCCATCGTGGCGCCCCCGGTTGAGATCGTTTCTCCTCTCCCAGCTCCCTGCACCTTCGCCTAACAGCGCTTTCGTCAGCAGACTTCCCGGATCAATCACCCTGCCTCTCTCCCCGACTGGAGTCTTGCTCTGACCCCCGGGGGCCCCGCTCTCTCCCTGCGTCTTTCTCGTGTCGCGGAGCATCTCGCTCACTGTTCTCCGGTTGCGTCTTTGCACGCTGACGTCAGGCACGTGTTGGCGGCGTTCCATCAGCAACGCCTTGACCGACTTGAACGGCGCTGCACGGCGCTGGCGTCGTGACGCCTCACTTTCCGACGCTGGTGAGATCTTCACAATCGTGCCTCGAACGACAGGTGGCGTCTTCGGCTTCGCTGAAACTGGTGCTGCCACCAGCTTCGGTTTCTGAGTTTGGGACGCCATCTGTGTGATTTGTGAAGTGAGTATTGCCATGGAAGCCTGAGGCGTAGAAACTACGGGCAGGGCGCCCTGCAGAATCTCTCGCAGCCCTGCAGCCGGGGACATTGTGCTGAGACCCATCAACGGTGCACTGTTGCCTCGCGCGACTTGCGTTCCAACTGGGACATTTGCCGGTGATCCAACGCGTGGTTCTTGCGCAGTCTGATCCGGCGCAATTGGGCGTGATGACGTCACAGGTGAGTCTTCGCGCGGTTTCTCTGACGTCAGTTTGCGGCGTTCAAGCAGAATCTCGCGCACAGTCATGGCTCCACCGCCACCAGGACGAGTTAGTTGCGTGCTCTGCGTCACCATGGCAACAGCCATATCATCGAAACGAGCTCGGAAAGACGCCTCAGTCTGAAACAATGAAAATTGTTTGACAAAAGAGCCTGCACTGTTTATTCTCTTGCTGCTATCGAGTATGTTTGTTGACCTTTTGTCTGAAAATGTCTGGCTGAATTCCCAGGACTTTTATGTTTGCTTGAGTCAAATTAAAGTTCTCTCACCCGAATGCACCAAATGCTACTGCCTTTTTTCTTGCACCAAATAAGAGTGCTACAAACGAGGTGTGTAAAAAAATGACAACATTTACCTTTCTTCAGTGCAAAAGCGGGTGGTTGCAAAATATCAGTCCTCCTTGCGAAAGTCAGCCGTCAGCAGCAGCCAAAAAGTCAACACACAGGCAGTACTCTCCAGATTTACCATGAAACACGTGTCCACTTGAGAAAGTGAATTCTCCACCAACAGGAACGTCCAGTAGCCGCCAATGTTGAGTGGTTTGAAAACAACACGGAATCAAGACGCATTTGATGTGCACGATTTCATTTTCATCTGTGAAACTGTTGAAAGTTTTGTTGTTTGACAAAAAACCGTGCTCTCAGGCAGCTGGCGCAGCACATGACACATGCTCTGCTGAAGACTGACCGTGCTGTTGCTGTGGGAAGCATCGAAGAACCGTTCCTTGTTGCTGCCGGTGCTCTGTACGTCGTCACTGTCCTCCGATTTGACGGGTTGGGAAGACAGTCGACCTGAATGGTTCTCATTCGTCGAATTATCGACCGCCTGTAGAATTGCAAAAACACGGTGAGTTTCGGTCAGTGCCTTTTGCATCAATCCCTCTTTCCCATTTGACACACTCAGAAGCATTCCAACAGGAGAAATGGTGCATTTCAAACAGACATAGGGCCGCCTACCAGGGCTGGAGAGGACGCGTGTGTGTCGTTCATGTTGCTGTCTCTCTCGTGTTCGTCGTCACTCCGCGCGCACTTCGTGAATCCAACGTCTTTCTCGCTCTCCGCTGACACGTCCTCCTCCTCAGCCGGCCGTGGCTCAGGTTCCCGTGGTCGCTTTCGAGGTTTGATGCACGACTTACGTCGATTGTGAGATCGTGGCTGTTGTGCATCTACCAAGAAGAAAACACCGTCAACTGTGCGAAATAACTCAAAAACTCGGGTCTGCAGCAGTGAGCATGTTCAAAACTCGAGTCTTCAGAAAACCTCTTGATTGGTACCTGAGTTTGTGATTGGCGAGGGACTTGTGATCAGCACTTCGTGATTCAGCTCGGCTTTGATAGTTTCGTTGATGTTGACGAGGAAAACATTTTGATTGTCCAGAGTGATTCCAAGCAGTCCTGCAAATAGGTGAGTGGATCTCAATGAACAAAGAAGAAAGAACATCAACCCGATTCCAGAGGTGAACAAACGAACTGAATGATAAAGTTGAAAGTGTTCTCTGGCAACACAACCGACATGAACTGCGTTCTTTATTCAACAAAGCAACGAAAGAACTTCAATCTGGAACAATTTTGGTGAAGTCAATGTTACCTTCGACTGTCATTTGTGAGCCGAACGTGAGTCTGTTGCGACACAGAACCGTGACGGCCTCCCGCAGCAGGGCGCGCACCTTCTCCTGCTCCTCAAACAGCATCTCCACCTGACACAAAACCAAACACATTTAAATTTCACAGCACGTCAGTTGGACTTTCTCTCACTCATGTTCAACATCAGCCAGGTGAGGAATTGTTTCCAAAAGTTTTGTTCGCTCGTTCTGTTCATAACGATGGCGATATGACAATTTCTCCAGCAGCGCAAAAGAACTGTGGGAGAGAGAGAGAGAGAGAGAGAGAGAGAGAGAGAGAGAGAGAGAGAGTGGGTCTCCCATTGAGGTCGACACCAACTGAACAGACATGACGGACAGAACTTTTGGACAGATCGACCACCTCACGCGGCAAATTTATTTGACCCAAACTGGGACCTGCAGACCTGGTCTTCCTTCCCTTTTCGATTTATCAAAATGAATTGCGAAATGTCCTCGAGAAAAAAACTTAGTGAGGAGCGAGGTCCAAATATCGAAGCAAACGTTTCACACTGACTTGCTCTGGCCGCCAAAAGTGTCATTTTTACGCGAAAGTCCTTTGCGTGACACACGTCAACGCGGACGTGACCCATATTCAAATTACTCTCGGTGAGCGATAATATAGGACTACAACATTCAGAGGCATCTCAGATCACAAGTTGCGCAGTTTACACCACAAAAATTGATTTTCTAACACCACAAATATTTCAAGTATGATTTGGCCAAAACAAACTTTCGCTTACCTTTCACAGTTGTGACCAATAAAGCAAAATAAGTTGAAAACGTGAAGTTTCCCCTGCCGGAAGTTGTTCCGCTTGACTGAGCGCGTGTCGTGGGACACGAGTCTCGGACAAGAGCAGGAGCAGCTTCAGAAACTTTTTACTTTTGAAGGCGGGAAAGAAAATGCAACACAATTCGGTGGGTTGTGAAGATTAGACTTCACTGAACATTCACCCTGGAGTGCATGCAAATTTTCTTGGTGACATGTCGTGAGCCGTTGTCTCTGGTGCTGACGTGTATTTAAGCAACTTGCATTGAGCGAAATAGAACAAAACTTTCAGGTATGATAAAGTACACCTCATGCAACATATTTGTCAAAACAGAGTTCCATTTCGATCAAG
>JAAUXT010133742.1_pt1 | contig 21843 bp, 29 predicted proteins | sample 7278171 | NCBI WGS metagenome assembly JAAUXT01 (sample SAMN14350112, study PRJNA611818) | marine sediment metagenome | isolation source: surface marine sediment (1.8m) | place: French Polynesia: Moorea | collected 2018-08 | reverse complement strand
CCGCGGTACAGGTGGCAGCACTGTTCATTCAATAAATACAGAGATTCGCGCCACCGTGGCCAGTCTCACCTGAGATACCCAACTGATCGTTTGTGATATCACTACATTGGACCACCGTTGCTTTTTATCGATGCCAACCCTTCTCTGTTTATCACTCAGAGATGGTGGCGTTGTTTTCTGTGTTCGCAAATTTTTTGGACGACACACCAGCAGTTTTCCGGTTTTCAGCTCAAGCAGCAGAAATATGCTGAGCTGTTGCCTCTTTGTTGTTTCAACAGTTACACACTTGTGCTGCAGGTCAAATCGGAGTTTGTGGCAGTTCGTGTCGGGCGGTTCACTGCAGCGTCCACCCGTAAGTGGCTTTGGTTATTGTTCAGGAACAGCGAGAAGCATCGCGCACCAACAAAATGACAGGATTTTTCTGTGCTCTTTGCAGGAACTCATTGGGGAAGAAATAGAAAGAAATGAAAGAAAACTGCGAAAAGGATTGTTGTTTTACGAAAAGCCTCGGTACGTATGACAAACACAAAGCGCCACTGAAGTTTCTTGAATCAGTCCCAATGACAGATTCCCAGACGGTTCTGATCTTTGTCGCACGAAGGTCTCCAGCCGGTGAAAAGCTGCAGGCAGAAAGGAAAGTCAAAGGCGCCCAACTTGACTTCATTCAGAAGCTGAGCAAGTTCCTGGTGAGCTTCTGTCAAATTTACCATGGGACATATCCACTTCAAGAATATTGTCACACTGAAAGACCACAATGTGCAGTCACACCAGAACATTTTGGGGTGCAGCATGCCAAAAAAACTTTCGTTGAATGAAAAATCTCAAGAGAAACTGACACCATAATGCTGTGCATTGATCGCTTGGTTGGTGGTGGTTGTTGCAGGGACTGGATGAGATGATGAGCCACGATTTGTTCTATTCGTACCTCCTTCATGACTACAGAGGCTCTCAAAAGGAACTCAAGGTTCGATTTTTTTGTTTGGTACCAAGAATAAAAAGAAGCAGCGTTCTTGTTGTGCTTTGGCAACGTCAACAACGTTTATTTTTCAGAATTTGTTGTCCGTGGAGCGACATGCTCAGGCGCTGATACTGAAGGTCCGGGATTACTACTACAGTGAAAGACTGTATTTGCTGAGGTGTCTCGAGCACATGTTGAGCAACTGGCAGGAGGAAGATCATCCGTACAGTGTAAGTGTCGCAGGTTCTGTGGGCCGAAAAAAAAACCTTCAACTGCACGCCGCCTTCGATTTGTCAGTGTGTGTCAAAGTCCTTGTTTTGTTTGCAGGAGAAGTACGCAGATTTCGTCGAATTGGCCAATGAAGATGAAAAGTTTGTGAACGACGTACGTTTTGTGTTGTCTTCAGTTCTTCCCGCTGAAGCGTCGGCGGGTCAATTTTCGCGAAAACGCTCCGTCCTGAATCTGCAAATTTTGCATCACTCCACGTCACCCCAACACCATTTGCAGACGATTTTTGGAGTGGGGTGAAAAAGATTTTAAGTGTAAAACACTGGCACGTTCCGAAGGGACTATGTTTTCATGTTCAGAATTTCGGTTTTTGTGTCAAAATAGGCGAGATACTTTCACCCACAACCCCTTCCTCAAAAAAATTGGAGACACGCTCTCGCCAGGACTGTAGAAAGGCGCGCACCAACACCGGTCGGTACCTTCACACAGCAAATCTCGACGGCTTCATCTTTGTTTCACAGATTGTCGCGCAATATGAAGAGATTTGCGACGAAGCTGCGCCAACCTGGGAAAAACACGGAAACCTTATGGTTTGTGTTCTGTTCTGTGTTCTGCGTTTGTGCACGTAAGTTTTACATGCCTGAACGTGGCAACGTTACACATTGACCGTTTTTGTGCCAACGCACGCTGCCATCCCCGTGTTTCAGAATGACAGGCAAGGCAGTATTTGGCTGATGCAGAACATCAAGGAACAGTGTGAACTGCTGAACCTTCTCTTCTTGCTGTACAAAGTGTATCAACTTCCCGCAGACACTTTGCTGAAACTTCTTGTCAGATTCAAGGTAAATTTCAACAAACGTGTTTTCTTGATGATTTCTATCGCTTGAAGCTGGAAACAGTGTTCCAAAGTTCACTCTGTTTTGGTTGCTTTCACAAACCAACACCCCACAAATAGAAACAAGGATTTGGAATGAGACAGACGAACAAACACCTGCTGGACGAAGTGATGGAACCGATTCTGCAAAGAGTTGGGTGAGTATTTTCGTCAGAACAAATTTGCTCCGTGACAGCATGTGCTCGAAACACATTTTCTGAACGTGTACGCAGGACACAGGTACGTCAACCCAAGTTGTCGCAATGAGTGACATTCTCCGTGCACAAATGTATTATCTTCTGCATCTCTGACGGATTGTCTGGTTTCCTTTGAAGGTGTCTGCAGGTCCTGATTGTTGTCGAAGGCATGGATTTGGAATTTCTAACCAAATGTCATGAAGTGGGCAGGTAAAGAAAAACAAAACCTTTGAGAATTATCTTGGATAATGTTAATGTTTTGTTGAAAAACGATGAAATTAGCGGTCACACTTGGGTGTCAGTTGGAGGAAGGTGCACTTTTCTTTCAGCCTCAGCGAACATCACATCATCAACAGCAAAGAGTTCAAGGTGAGAGCAGCACGTGCTCTTTCTCTTTTCCCCTTTTGTTGTGACATTGCAGACCCTTTTTGCAGATGTTCTGCCACGTGATTTGATTCTCTCGCCAGGAACTGGACGCCGTGATGTGCAGTTTGACGGAAATCGTGCAGCACGGTCCCTTGGCGCTGATGTGGGCCGTTGTGAGGCACGTGATCCTGCCGCAGGAAAGCCAGGCTGTCAGCAGGAAACTGGGAAACGCTGCTCTGAATCTGCACGTCTTCAAGTTCCTCTCACATTTGTTGGAGACCGAACCGTTCTCAGGCAAAACTGTGAGCAGCTTGACTTAATCGACACCAAAAAATGCGAACCACGCTGCGCAGGAACGTTGGCTCTTGAATTCGGTGAATCTTTTTCTTGTTTTTCAGACGACAGCCAATGTGTCGCAGTACATCTTGTACAACTTGCTTTGTTTCGTGCTGAGCATTTTTGACGAGGAAAGTTTGGGTGACACGGAGGCTTTGTACATCTTGGCAGAAAAGCTTTTGAAGTGGGAGTTCATTGGCGAAGATTTCTGGAACAAGGTATCATACCGTTTGCTCTTTTTCATACACTGCAATTTCGCATGCTCATTTTTCGTTTGGTCTGTGTCAACAGCATGGTTTGAGTGCTGTTTGTGGTTTGTTTCAATTTCGTGGTGAAAATTTTTTGTAGGGTCTGAATGCTGGCGTCGGAAATCTTCTGCAGTCAAGTTTGCTGCGATTCCCTCTGAAATTCAAGACATTCATCAACTTGAGTTCGGCCTTGGCTTCTTCGAGCAGGATTGGCGCTCGAATGGTCTGTTCAACAAGAAAAAGATTCGATTGAACGTGAGACGTGAAGAGTGTAGAGGAAAGAAGTACGGGGTGCTTTGGTTGGGTTTTGCAGGTTGTGAAGCGGATTCAAGAACTCACAGTCTACACGGAGTTCCTGGATCGCAACAGCTCGCGCGACTTACAGAGTACGGAGGAAGAGATGACGTGGAAACTGGCGCGAGACAAAATGCCATACAACAGCAGTAAGGATGGAATACAACAAGAAAACTGCCAGAGTCAGTTTCCCATCAATGTTGTGAGCGTCAAAATTTTACTTTCATTTCAGGATTGTTTGTGATCCCAAGAGGTACTGTCGGGCAGCTGATTCAACCAGGTACTGAGCATTCACTTGAAGCCAAAGTTGTCACTGCAGCCTGACCTTGCCTCTTGTCAATGGCGATTATATTTTCAGAAAAATCAGGACCAATTATTCAGTGGGAGTACACGTACGACGGATGGCTGATGTTTCAATGCGAAGTGGAGTCTTTTCTTCATCAAATCGCGCATGGCGCGGGTGCGTACTTCACACGAGTTTTGGTGACATTTTTGTGGCGTACGCAGTGTATCCATTGCTGAAAAGAAGGGTGTGCACTTCAGGGGCTGTGACGAAGGAGAACATAGAAAACGTGACGGACATCGCGAGACTTCTCAAGGCTGTGATGACCTCCGACCCAACCACCTCTCCGTTATTTGAGAGCATGGCGTCCAGTTTTGTTGCAGTCATTCAGCGGTCAGTCTCAGCGTTCTTGAATCCTTTTTTTTTGGGGGGGGGGAGGACGTGCTCGCAAGGGAAGCTCTCATTTTCTCCAGTGTCCACAGTTCTGTGCTCCTTGTTGAATTGTTGGTAAATTTTCAGGTTCTGTGTTATCACACCAACGCAGCTTGATTTGCTAGCGAGTGCCCTGGAAGTTGTAAATTGCTTCGCGAAGAATTCCCCAGCTCAGGTACGCCATTTTCACCGTCCTCTGGAACAACGGATTTTCGCTCTGTGTACTTTTCTGGTGATGCATTTCCGATGAAACGTCTTCTGACAATCTTTGTCTTTCTTCAGTTGTGGCACAACATGCAACAGATTGGATTTCTTCCTTCACTCACCGAAAACTTTTCTAACGTCAAGGAAGCAACAAGGTTGGCGCTTCAATCCTTGTTTGAAGAAAAAGTTTGCAACGAATCGTTTCACACCGCTTTTCATGATGCACACGTGCTGCGTTTGTAAACAGTGGCGTCGGTTTGGACGCGGGAGCGTACGGGAGCCTGTTGGCGGGGTGTGAATGCACGGGAGGCAGGTACCCGCTGACCCTGGCCTTCCTGCAGCTGGTGTCGGACATGGTGAAGGTAATGCCCCGGTCGGGCGTTTCATTGAAGAAAACGTGAAAGGCCCAAATCGCATGACAGTCAACAGGAACATTTGACCACTGGCAAGATTTGACATGTTTTCTTCGAATCTGCAGCCTCTTCATGAGTTGGGGAAGCTGGACGAACTGATGCCCTGCCTGTTGTTCATCACCAGAGAAATCTTCCCTGTTTTCCACAAGTGGCGGTACTACGATTTCAGTCGGCGGGAACAAGTCGGTGAGTTCAAGACTGCGATTGCAGTGGGAAAATTACGCTGGGTCAGCGCCCGTCGCACTGTGGTGGGAAAACCTTGTTCAACTTGCAAGTTGATTTTGCCAGGTCAAAAGAGTTTGGAAGTCTTCCACAAGGTGCTGAACATATTCGGTCCAGAAAAGACTAGTTCGACACACGGGTGAGTGTGAATTCGGGCAGTTGAATTTTTCGTTGATAGAATTCTGCTTTTATCTATGGCGTGGTTGGGATTGTTTGCACATTGCAGGCCGAATCTGCGAGAGGTGTGCGTGTACAGCCTGCTCTTCACTGAGTCTGGACGGGCTTTGCTGGATATCATATCCACCGGAGTGGACACTGTGGAGACTGTTTTGGCCCAACAGGGGAGGTGAGGCTTCCACGGATTGTGAGCTGCTATTCGGAGTGATGAGCAGCCGCGAGAATGGTGTTGGTTTTCCCCTGTATCTGGGTGTCGAACTGGCACTTTCGAGTTTTGTTTCTTCTCCCCCCCCTTGCTTTTTAATGTGCTCCTGAGAGTTTGAGGTGGTTGTCATCGCAGTTCGTCGGAGGGCGCTGGGGTGGAGATGATTCAGCTGATTCGCCTCGCCTTCTCCGTGCTCAACCGTCTCCTGATGCTGCGCCCCACGGAGCTGCCTCCGTCCCCAGTAGAACACTCCCTCTCCGCGCAGCCGGCCAACAGGTCCAACCGACACGTCGTCGCCACCATCGCCCAGTACATCTACCACAGACACGACCCCAGGCTGCCCGTGCTGGCCACGCTGCTCCTGAAGAGACTCGCCATGGTGCGAAAACTGTGTCGTGTTGATGACTCGTGCTCCTTTTCCATGTGTTCTAAGTCGGACAACACAACAAGTGCTTCTTTGAATTTAGGTGTTCCCGATGTCCATTCTGTCCTGTCTGGGACAAGAAGCTGAGGCGATCAGAGACATCTACCTGGCGAGGCTGCAAGCGAAAACAGAGGTTCGACATTTCGCTTGCTTTTCGTGAGCTTTTTTTGAGGAGTTTATCTTTGCGGATGTTTCACCGCAACTTTTCTGTTTCAGGATGTCCGGCTGAAAGTTGTCGTCTTAGAACTTCTTGCCATCTGCGTCGAAACTCAACCCGGACTGATTGAAATATTTCTCAACGTGCAACCAACGACGTCGGACAAAGGAACAAAGGTCGGTGCTTCGTTGTGAATTACGCCTGGTGTTGGTGCTGGTGGATATTTCACTGTTGATTCTCAAGTGCTTTGTGGATATTGGCAGGACTTGGCACTTGGCCGAAGCAGTTGTCTGCAAACTGTCTTGGAGCTGATGGACGAGAAGAAGCAAGGCAGTCACCATTGTCCGTCCGACCTGCTCTGCGCCTGCATGGAATTCGTGCATTCGCTTTGGTTCGGAAGGAGAGAAACCGCGATGGCCGTTCTGAGAGAGAAGTGAGTTTTTCATGCTTTTGGAGTGTGTGATACTGCTCAACTCGTGTTTGTATTGTCCACAATGGTTCTTGCTCAAACTTGCAGAGAGATTTTCTGGAGGAGCGTGTGCCTCTCGCTGATGAAAGAGTTGCCGCACGCGGACGAGGAGCGCGTTGACGCCGACGTCTTGGAGCGCGAAATCAAGACGTGCGCCAATATCCTCAAGATTCTGAGTCAGGAGTTGTACCACGTGGACAGGTTCGTGACAGTGCTGACCGAAACATGGCGGTGTTCGATTGCGAACCAGCCAGACCATGAACCATAAAATTGTAACTCTTGATTGGTTCTGGCGTGCTTTCGGCCAGTGGGTGAGAAGAATGTTCTGCTTCTGGCCCGCAAAATGCAGAATGTACACAGCCGAATTCATGATTTTGAGATTTCAGTTCAACCCGTTGATTTTCTCGTTTTAGTCTGAAGCTTGACTCGAACCTTGATAAAGTCCTGAAGGAGATTATGGCTGAAAAACGACTTTTGTACTGGTCACGGGTGAGTGAGACGGCAGGTTTTCTGTCTGAATCGCGATGAAAGTTGTGGAAGCATTTTCCAGAAATTCTCTTTTTTGCCTACTGAAGAAGCTCATATCCAACTCTTTGTCGCAGTATTTGAGTGAGAGTATGCAGAAGTGTGGGAAGGAAGGAGAAGGTGATGACGTCCCCGAAGTGTCTTCAGAGAAGGGCGTGCTACACCTCCTGCTGGCCTGGAAAAACCTCACTCTGATACTGGCGGCTCCCAAGGTGAAAAACGCGTGCTCTCGTTCTTGCATTTTGTTCTGTGATTTCACTTGAAAGGCTCTGACTCAGCTTTTGGAAACACCAGATTGATGCCCTGCCTCTGACGGCCAACATGAAGGCGACCATCATGCAGGATCTCCTGGACGGGCTGCAAGCTCAGGTAGTCTAACGGAGGGAAAGGGTGTTGGCGACTGATGTTCGGTTTCAAAGACCGTTGGATCATCGCTTGGATTTTGTTTCCAGTTCAGCAACTCGATGTCGGCGCTGCACATCAAACTGGCGTCGGTCTCGAGCGCTCAGTTCTTCACGCTGCTCAAGCAGTGGAGACGGTAAGAAAAACACTGCGGTGAGAGTCTTGTCATTCCGGCCTTATTGTTTCAGTCCGTGTTGCCGTCACGTCTGATGTCTCGTTTGTGTTTTTGCAGGAGTGTTCCGGACCTGAACGCAGTGACGTCACAGTTAGAACGCACCTTGACGCAAACTTGCGCCAACAGCGAAACGCTGATTCCGTCAGTGCAAATCGGCCTCCTGGGCTCCTTGTCTGTCGCCCTGCAATACGCCAGGGTGGACAGCACGAAAGGTCAGACGCAACCGCCGTTCTCAAGTTCGAGATTGTTGTTCGTTCTGTGTGAAAATAAAAACTGACCGCTCCCCCTGCAGACATCGAGCCGAGCACGGTGAGGCAGATCGTCCCGGTCGTCTGTGCAGTCCTGCAGCAGAGCACGTACCAGCTGCCGCCGCCCAAGAGAAAACGAGAGAATTCCATTGAAGACGAAGATTCCAGTCCCGAACAGAACGACCTGGATGTGAAACTGAAAGTACGTGCCTTGTATCTTTTGCCTTGATCCTTCCGACAAGGAACTGTTGTGTTGACAGATGCTGTTGCTCAGTGTTGTGGGTGACCGAGGAACTGTGATAAAACGACAAATTGTTGAGGTCGAGGGCGTGAACTGTTTGTTCTTGATACCAAGTTTGATTCTCGTTTCAGCTTCAGATCATCACAGTCAGCCTCTTGGAAGAGATTGTCCTGTCGCTGAACACCGTGGAGCAGTGGCTGCCGGTGGTGAAACAACATTCCTTGGTGCCTTGCCTGCTGGACTCCGTGCAGATGTGGATAGAGGTGCGCGCACAAGCACGTGCGGTGTTCAACGTTGATCCTTTTTGAGTGAAATTATTTTCCGTCCGCGCATGCGCGTTTCCTCCTTTTGACTGTCTGGTCAGTGGGGGCACACCGCTTTCATATCGCCCACCTTCCACCCTGGTACAATGGGCAACACCAATGGTGCCCACCCAGGTTGGGCAGAAGTGCGCACGCGCGGACGGAAACACATCTGTCACACGTGGATTTGGCTTCTATTTTGCAGGCCAAACAAGGAATCCGGTATGCACAAGCCGTGCTGCTCTTCTTCCTGACCCTGTCAAAAATCCCGGTGGCAGCGGAGACACTGGTTGTGAACGGAATCAACTCGCACCTCTGCTTGTCTCTCACGTCTCTGTACCCAACCGAGTGTGGACAACCAGTCCAAATAAAGCAGCCTGCGAACGCTCAGGTCAGCTTGGCGATTGTCAATACATATTCAAACTTTGTTTCTTTGTTCCACTCTTCATGATTGGTGTTTGACGTTTGTGGCATTGCTTCACATCGATGATGATTTTTGCATCTGAGTGATTTTTATTTTCTGAAGTCGAAGAAAGGAGAGAAGAACGCGCAGGACCAGCTGACGTGGCTCGTGATCTACCGACTCTACACGACGACGGTGGCGACACTGTTGTCCACCCTCCGTTACAACTTCCTTCAAGATGCCCTGGATTTTGCTGGTGTTCATCAGGACCGAATGCTGCAGGTAGTTTTGCGTTTTGTCTGTGTGTGCGCCTGTCTGTTGTTCTCCAGTGATTTTGTTCAAAAACCGGGCTGCTTTGCTCGATTTAGATTTTGGAATCGGTGAAGGTGAATCTCACGACGCCATGTTTGCTGGAGGCGGAACACACGGCCCGGTTCCTCAACCAACTGTCGCACTTCCGGAAAGAGTGGCGCCTGCACCTTCCAGATGTCCTCAACAAACTCATGGTACCTTGACTCGCGTTTTTGCCGAACTCTTGCCATTTGTCGTTTTGTGATTGAAATTTCTTGTGCACACTTTGTTTTTTTCAGACGAGCCTCTGTTACTTGAGCCAGACGTGCGTCTCTTTGTTGATACGTCCCAGACTTCTACACCACATGCTGCAGGTGGAAATTTGACCAATCACAAGCCACTCTTCTCTTTGTATCCGACTTTCCCTTTTCTGTCAACACGTTCCTTTTCTTTTCGGATCCAGGGTCAAAGCGGGAAGCAGGTTCCTCAGGACAAACTGACGATGGCGCCGATCGCACAGCTGTCGCGCCTGTCGTCGCAGTCGTCTCTCGCCGACGATGGCGACACCGCATCACCGGAAGTACTCGAGACGCAGCACAGGTACACGGGACTTGAAAACGTGAAGAAAAAATCGAATTTCAGCGTGTTCTTTCTGCAACACCAGCTGATTGAATTTTGTTTCTGATTTGTAGATTGTTGGAAATCTTGTCTCAATGCCTGTGCGCGTTGCGACAGTTTTCTCCGGATTTGTGTGAGATTCTGTTGGATCAGGTGAGTCCAACAAACGGATGAGAATTTGCCAAACTTTTTGCGTGCAGTTGATGCAAATTGGACTCGTTGTGTTCAGAACTGCACAAAGAAAGTTGGAAAGTTAATTGTACTTGGCAGAGCATGGATGTGGCGGAGTACGACCCTGTTCTCAGGATCGGCTTCAGCACCCCCGCGGTCGACCAGGAGAACCCGCCGACGTTCGGAGCCATGGTGTCGTGCATCAGCATGTGCATCAGACTGCTGTCAAAGGTGAGGAATCCAGCTTCCGAGACGAGTTGTGTGTTGGGATGCGACTTGATGAAACGCGCAAACCACTTGGTCTTCGTTGTTGGACGTCTGTGTGACCATGCCAAGATGCCGGGTTGGCGTCAAAAAATGGAATTCAATCCAATTGAATACAATGTGCCGATGCTTGAGATGGATCACTGCTGAGACTGGTACGGATCGGTGAATCGAACGGCACCCAACAGTTGTGACTGCAATTGCAGATTGACCCGAAGGGCTCGTCGCCGGTGAAGTCTCCGATGCCGGGCGACGCTCCGCTGCGGCGCCCCCTGGTGATGTTCGTGCTGGAGAACGCGCTGCACCTCATCATGTCGCAGGCCGTGCGCTACCTGCGCGAACCGACGCTGTCCGCGCGCGAGAAACAGCTGCTCAAGCGCGAGCTGTCCGCCGAACTGGTAAGTGTGTGTGTGTGTGTGTGTGTGTGTGTGTGTGTGTGTGTGTGTGTGTGGTGTGCGTGTGTGCGAGAGAGAAAAAGAGAGTTGTGTGTGTGTGCACGTTTGTGGGATGTGTGTGTGCGATAGACAGAAAAAGACACAGAAAGAGTTGTGTGTGTGCACGTGTGTATGGGATGTCTGTGTGCGAGAAAAAAAGAGACAAGACCGCGCGCGCGCGCGTGTGTGTGTGTGTTTGTGTGTGTGTGCGCGAGAAAGGAGACAGAATTGTGTGTGTGTATGTGTGTGGGGCGTGTGTGCAGCACTCAGGGGGTTTGTTGGTCACGTTGATGTCTCATTTGGCGCCCCCGCTGAAGGCCTGTAAACAAACATGCCGCCGTCCATGACGACAGTTGCGTCTCAACACGAGCACCACTTGGTGTAGCTATTCGGGTAGATTTGGATTGCATATCTCGCTGTGATTTTTCCCATGTGTGATGTGAAACTGCGACATATCCGGTTTGGAAACTCTTGGGACACTGAAATCAAAACATCTGGTGCTGCCTCCACTTTTTTTTTGCAAACACTCAAGGCTTTGAAAGTTCTGAGTTTACAAAACCAATTTCTGTGTTTGCAGAACTCGTTTCTGATGAGCATGCAGCGCCATCTGCGGAGGGGCGGCCCGACGTCCCCGGCCAACCAGCTGCTGAGCCCCCAGGGGGCGGTGCTCAACAAGTCGTCGACTCAGCTCCTCTTCGGGTCCGCGCAAGAACAAGACTTCCTCAGACTCGTCGATAGCTTCGTCCGAAACGTGCTCAGATGAACATTCCAGCGGTGAAAAGACGTTTTCAGCGAACATTTCGATGTCACGGTGTGTGCAAAGATATTGTGAACACCTGCCCGAAAGGCCCCCACTTTCTCTTGTGCACGCACGGCTTCAACAAAGATGCGATATCTCGAACTCGACAAATGATATCTACAAAGGCGAAAATAAAAGCTGGAGGTATTTTGCATACCTGTGTTTGCGCATTCTCGACAAGCTCGCTTGGAAGGTGGTTTTTACAATTTATTCTCCAACGAACAAAACACTTTGCCGTCTCAAATGCAATTGATCACAGACTTGGAAAAAACCAATGGTTGAGTTCCGCCTTTTTGTTGCTGTGCAGTAAAAGAACATGTGATGAAAACGATTTCTACAAAAGTGCAAGATTGAAACAACAAAAGAAAACACAACCTCAGTGCAGGAGTGGAAGATCTGTCGACGCCAACAACAGAAAACCAGATTTGTGCGACGGCGCGTGTTTGCAACGGACGTGCATTACGTCAACGAACCAGGTCTCATTGGACAAAAATTTCCCTCATCCAACTATTTAATGACGCATTTGGCCGAAATCACAGCAGAATTTTCTCATTTCTGCCAGACAAACTGACTATTTGACCTTCGGTGAAACAAGGCGTCGCAGCTGTTCGCTGCTCCTCGAAACACATTTATGAGACGAACATGAGTCGTCTCTCACCGGAAGCGCCCAGTAACTGACGCACAACTCGCATAAATGAGCTGCACCCAAATGTTGGCCACGGTTAACACGTGTGACTCGGTGGTCTGTTCTAGTAACTATCGGATGAAAAGAGATCACCAAGATACTGCGGAAACTGTCCTCTCGGTTTTTCGAAATTTTCCTGATTTTCCACATTGATGTCTGTTGCTTGCCATCACCAGACACTCCAAGCCACCGACTGTTTTGACCAATGTCCAGTGAGATCGTAGGTCAGCTGTTCGGAAAAGGGGTGTGGGCCCCTGCAAGTTTATTCACCCCGCCTCTGGAGATCACGTGGACACAGTGAAATACTGACGAGCTACACCAGTGAAATACTGACGAGCTACACACGAACAACAGCAATATCCTGATTCACAAACTGCATTTTCCTCTCCCATCAAGAGAATGAGGCAAGTTTTGTGGAAGCTACAGTTATTCTATATTTGGCGAGACGAAGAATGTCGTCTGTGAGTTGTTCCAGTGTGGTGTATCTCACTTTCTCGAAGCTGAAGATGTCTCTCATGAGACCCAGAACTTGGTCCTGCAATGGAAAATGATGCAGTTATGATACAACTGTAACGATTCGTTTGAAAGTAACGTTGGGCAGTCTGAGTTCAAGTCGTTTTGGGTTGTTGTTTTTCAGCTGATAAAAAGAAAATTTGCGCAGTGTTTACCTTGAAATAATTGCATAATTCTTTGAGGTGACCGTCGGGACCGAGGAAGCCCCAGGCGAGCACTGGGCTCGTGTGTTCGGAAATGGCATAGAAGTGGGCGATGAAGCCTTTTTGGAACTGGAAAAGAGACTAACCAACTGCACAGTCGGTTCTGAAAATCACGCAACAGTGAAACCGCAGAATTTTAGCAACGAACCCTGAGCATCCTCCTCTTCGCTTTCAGTACAGACCACACTGCGGTTGACAATGCCTGGCGACAAAGAAACGTTTTGTGCGAAAGATAACACGGTGGACACTTTTATTTTCGTGGGCAGGCAGAAATTGCTGTCAACGTACAGTTTCTTTGAAGCCATTGGAGAGCCATCTGTTCTGCACAACCGACGTGACGGACGACGGAGGGTTGTCCAGGTCATCGAAAGCGTCGAACAAGATGAAGTCCATCACAACATCAAAGAAGTTCAACATCTTCACCTGTGAAAAGCCATGCCAAAGATGGTACGAACCGCGAGAACGCTGGGAAGCTGCGTTGCGACGGTGGCGGCAGTTGAGCACTCACCCCTCTTCCCTTCAGCTCAGTTTCCATGTCCGGCCAGTTCTCTTCACACGAGACGAAATGAACCATTTGGTCAAAAGCAAGTTGGAAGTCCTCTGGATCCTGCGTGAAAACAATGGGACTCACTGACTGAGTACTTACTGTTGCGTACTTTGCAGCATTGCCACGAAAACTACCGTATCTACCGGTGTAAAAGACGCACCTGTTTGTCTAAAATTGAGTACCAAAACTTGGGGTGCATCTTGTTCATGGGTCTGAGATATCTCTCACTTCAATGTTACCCCCCACCAGAAAATCAAGGCAAAACTTGGGGGTGCGTCTTATACTTGGTGCGACTTATGTCAGGGTGAATACGGTACCCACAGAACACGTACCCGTTCAGCCTCCACGAGAAGATCACTGATCATCTGTCTTCCATTGTCCACGAAAAAAGTTCGAACTGTTTGGTCTTTGAACAATTCCTGCAACGAAATAAACTTGAGTAATTCAAGTCACCGCTGGGAAATAGAACATGTCTTGGTGACAAGCGTTCAAGAGCAACGAAAGATTTGGCTTTTCAATACGTACTGTAAATGCCAAACGAACGCAGCACAACTTCGACAGAAACTCCGTGTCTGAACCACAATTCAGCATCTTCGTCCTGCAAGAACAACGCGCACGTGCACGCTTTGCAACTGACCATTCCAAATACCAGCTGACAGGAATTTTATTGTTCCCCTGCCGAGAACAATTTCACCCACCTCAGCGTTCTGCACGGGACATTGCCGTACGTCAGTTCATCCAGGGCAGCTTCGTACAATTGCAAGTGATGATAAGAGTCTTTCTGATCCTCAAGATCTGACAAATCTGGCATCTGAAAGCAGCAAGTGCAACACACATAATCGCATCTTGCTTTTGCTCTGAAGAAAGGATTGCAAACAGACTGTCGGCAACTCTCACCTCATTGGCAGAGACAAACGAATCTTGGTCGCTGGACACGTCATCGTGCAGTGAAGCAGTTTTCGATTTCATTTCCTCGTACGCTCGGTCCATCTCTGTGAGAGCTGTGATCGCTGAATCCATGGCAACACTGGCGTTCACTTGCGTAAGAACCTTGTGGCGATAGTGATCCTGAATGTTGTATGCTCTTTGCAGCAAAAGTTGTAATTGGTCCTGCATTGTTGCGTTCATCAAAGCATGGTCTGTGTTCTGAAAAGTAAAATGTTCTGTGGTGAAAATACCCTTCAGAAGGATCACGATTCGAAACAATTTGTGCCAAGCAGGATTGTTCCTTTTTCCACGTCATGATTTCCTTTCCTTTTACAAGCATTTCGGAACATTTTTGTGGCTGGATTGACAAGATTCAAAGAACTCACATCAGTCTTTCTCTCTTCTTCTTCAACTTTCTCCAGAGCGTCTTCCCAGTGCGAGATGGCAGTCTGAAGAGCTTCCATACCTACGAAGAGAACAAGCTACAGTCGCCTTCGCACAATTTGCAACCCATGCTGAGCTGGCGAATGAGAATTGCAGACAACTGCTGAGAAAATCTATTGTGTGATGAAATCCCACCGAGGTCACACAGCTGATCAGGATTAAGATGCGATGTGTCTCGAGCTTCAGTCAATGTGACTTCACTCAGATTGCTCAGTTTGCTGTCTGTCGTGTTGATGCTCGAGGTGGAACCTCCGTGGGCAGAAGAAAGATTCGGTTGAAAACTTCCACTGTTTTTCCGCCTGTGACCGATGTCTGAAACGAAATGTTTTGTCCTTGACTTGGTGCAACACCCATCTGCCGGACAAACGATGGCTGTTCAGCACTGCCTTTCAGCACCTGGTGAAAAGAGAAGACGCTGACCTCCATTGGGCACAACAGGACTTCGTCCCCTTTTGCTTCTGACAAAAGTCGCTTGGTCGATCTTGTGGTCGACTGTGTCAATGGTGGCTTTCGTTTTGGAGTCTCTGATGGCGGGACGTCGTCGTCGTTTCCTTCTGAAGTACGTGGCCAACACCGCGATGAGGGCGAGTCCAACGGATGCACCGATCAGGCTGACCCGCACTGGGTTGCTCAACGGCATCTGGTACAACAGAAGAAAACAAGTGTGTTCCGCTGATGAACAAGGCTCCCACAACAAGATCACGGAGGGGACGCGTATCGTTTATTGTGTGTCAGCGCTGTTGACAAGCGATTTTCGATTTTCCTCAGTGCCCAGACTCTTATGTACGAGATAGATGTCAACAGACAGAGATGTCAACGGAAAGACACAGTGCAGAGGATCGTCTGTTTCCAGAGAATTGAGATCACACTCGTGTGGTGTTGCAGGCCTTAACACTTTTCCAGTAAGAAGTCTCAAATAACAAGCGCTGCTTCTGACACAGAACGGAGGCAATTCAAAAGTACTGACCGTTTCTTGTCTGTTTCAAGAAAAATCCAAAATGTGACCGTATATTTTTCTCTGGTGCGCGAGCAGACGAATGGAGATCCGATGTAGTAGGATCATGTTTCTTGTTCAACTTGAATTCATACAAGACATTTTCTGACACCAGGTGCTATTTTCAAATACTACAAAAATATGTTAATAATTCACTGTTACATACATATTTTTATGAAATCAAAGTGGTCTGTTTGTTTTGCGGAAGCGAAAGTCTGGGTTGTGTTCAGAACAACAGCCAAGATGGCTGCGTCGAGTGAGGGAGCGAAACCGCTGTCTGCCGAAGTGAGATATCTTGAACATTAGCTTCCCAATGCTCAAAGTGTGGCGTGAAAGTGATAATATAAAACATGTAGAGTATATGGTGAAAGCGAGTTTCCTCTCAGTTCTCTCTCGGCTTGAGTTGAATTGAAACGTTCCATTATCGCCCACGTATTGTGAGTGGTGAGCGACTGAGGTAGATGTTTGAAAAACTTGATATTTTTACAGGACATCAGCAGAGAAGTGAAGAAGTTTGTGAAGAGCTCCAGTCAGGAAGTGTGGAACGATAGTCTTGTTCAGTCGGCACTTCTGTTGCTGCGACATTTGCCGGCTGTAAGGCAGGCTGTGCTGCAGTACCTCTGCAATGTGTTCGATGATGCCACCAACTCTCACATTCTGGCTCTCGAGCTGGGAAACTTGACCAGTGAGTTGAACTTGGACAATTTCGTTTTCGTAATACGTTTGGATGTTCATGAACTGCATGTTCGCAAGAGAGAAGTTGGGTGACGAGGCTGGAAGCAGCAACAATTTGTTGTCTTTTCAGGTGAAAATATTCAGCACATAAACAGCGTGGTGCTGGACATACAGAGTGTTTTGTTGACCTTTGTGAAAACCACTCCAGAAGCTTGGGCTCCAATCATTTCGGAGGTACTCTCAAAGGAATCCAACGAGGGCATTTGGAATCATCACAGCGCTTTCCTGTTCAGAGTTTGGAGATGTTCTGGGATGTTTTGACGACATGTGGTCCATTTTGTTGCAGTGGTCAATTGACCTGCTTGGGCAGATCAGCAACAAGTATGCCGGCAAGAGAGGAGTTCCTAGGACGGGCAGTTTGAACGAAGTTTTGGAACTGTGGATGAATTGCAAGCCCACAATGGTTCTTCTGGAAATTGCATCAGAGTGTTTTGCGTCCATGTAAGTTCTCTGAAGTTGGTGATTTTGTGAATTTGACTTTCTGGAAATGTTCTCAAACAAGACTGGCGGAACAAAAACATCTGACAAGCTAATTTTCTTTTGCAGGATGACATCGTGCCCGAACATCTGTGTTGATGCTTTGTTGGAAGCTTCAGTGAAACATTCTCCGCATTTTGATTGGGTTGTGGCTCACATTGGGTTCGTGCAAACAAAAGTTTTGATGCGACTTTGTAATAATGTCTCAGTCTGCACAATAGTGGAGGTACAGTTTTCAGTTCTTTAGTGTTGTGTTTCAGATTTTGTTTCCCAACAACCATCATTAACCGAGTGCTGATGTGTGGTCTCAAAGAGTTCGGTGTGACCCAGCCCGAGGGAAAAGACGACAAGCAGAAACTGACGTCTGTTGTTGGGATCCTGAGTCACTTGGCTTCTCAGCATAGTCACGACATCAGAAAGGCTCTGATGGCCTTGTTCAAGGTGAGGATCGACTCAGGAGGGACCACGTTCCTTTCAGCATTGTGTTGTTGGACTGTTCAGTGAACGTCGAAATGTTCTGTTTTCACAGGACAGCCTGAAGAGTCCCGTCCCTTCAGAGGAATACAATTCTGCCATTCCTTTCTTGTTACAAATGGCGTCCTTGTCGCCAGTGTTGCTGCAGATCATGGCAACAGACTTCTCATCCATGGGTACTTCGCCTTCCAACACACGAGGATATTCCATGCGCATTTGCTTATGCATGTTCCATATTTTCATTTCGGTGTTTTTTCTCCATTTTCAGCGAATCCCTCGCTGTTGAACAAATTAGCTGCGCATTTCTTCAGCAGCAAGAATCTCGGTGGGAAAGACATTGACAGGTGTGACAGCATTTCACTGCTCCCTTGAATGATTTTCACGACAAAATAGGTGCAAATTGCAGAAGAAAACAATTGGTACATTTCACTGTTCAGAAGCAGTTGTGGTCTTGACTTTCAGCAATCTGTCGTTGGTTGTACACTTGATCACAAAAAGCAGCAGTGCGACGTTCAAACTGTTGCGCATCTTGCTTGACGCGGCCGACCCAGTTGCCAGTGCAGGTAAAGCAAAAACCATGCTTTGGACGGACTTTTGCAAAGCTTTGATGACAAAGTACCAGAAAGTGCAAACAAAACCAGCACGGAGAACGTTTTCAACAAAATGTTTTTTGTCTTTTGCAGACGAGACAAAAACTATTCATCCCAAAGTCAGCAGCACGTGCCATCAAATTTTGGTAATTTTGAAAATGGTTTTCGGTGGAGAATATTTTGAAAATCATGTGTTGCAATTTTTTTCACACCGTTTGGTTGTTGTTTTGTTTCAGGACAAATTGTTGATTGATCTGCAGAAGGCCGTTCACAAGAGTGCACGGATGCACGCCGAGTTGCCTATTCTGCAGACATTGCAGTATCACATTGCCGACCTGTGCAAGTTACTGATTCAGGGCTCAGCTAAAAGGTACAGTTCAAGTTCAAATTTGAAGTGAGTACCGTAGATTAAGTCGTGTACGTTTTGTTATGTTCATATCTGTTTTTTGCAGATGCGAATGGCTGGGAAGGCTGTTGTGCTACGTTGCCGTGCACTGCGGAGAAAGTCGAGCAGCTGAAGTTTTGGTTCACATCGTTCAGAACGCGACAAACCCAGCTCAGGTATCACAGTCACAATCTTGGGAGATTTTGTTTTGTTTGGGTTTACAGGCGTTATCTGGGGACTTGTTAGTTTTAGTCTGGAACACAAACATGCAAAAACGTCAGCTTCATCGCTTTGAACATATTTCCAGCTGAGTCAACTCGTTCTGATTGTCCAAGAAGCTCAGATGCGCTACCCGGAGGTGCTAAATGTGATGGCCGAGCAGCTGATGGAAACGTTGGAATCTGGGAGTGGACAGAAAGAAAGTCACGTTGTCATTCTGCGAAACCTCCTGTACCTTGTACGACTGGAGAAAAACCAGAATGGAAAGAGAAGTTCAAGGTCGGTCGATCTGCTGGTACTTTCGACAGGCTGCAGCGTGTTTGGAATGAAACTCACTCACACACTGTTTTCTTTGCAGATCACAGCTGCAGTTGATCTTGCAAGAACAAACATCAAAACTGTGTTCTTTACTGACGTTACCACCTGAAGACCCTTGTTCATTGGTGACGCTGCAGCTACTGCATTTGGTCGGACTTCCCGCATCAGTCTCCCTGGCAACTTTGACAACGTTGTCTACAGATCTGGTGGCGTTGTTTTTCAACTCGCTCCTCATGCAAGGTTCGACACTGCGGTGCAGTTCAACATTCTATTGTTTCTGGTTTGTTTGCGCGTTTGTCTTGCCTGACTGCACGGCCGATGTCATATTTTTCAGACACCACTCGAAAACTGGCCATTTGCAACCCGTGCAAAGAGTACATCAGGACGATATGTCAGCATTCATCCGCTCAGAAACTGATCATTCGAGGCGTGTTGGAGGCGACGTTGGCTTCTGAGTTCAATGTTGCGTTTGGTTCCAACATTCCAGCTCCGTCTCCTTTGCAGCCACGCTTTTACGCCAGCGAAGGCAAAGGGGTAAGTGCAAGCGGTGCAGATCAACCTGCCAGGTGAACCGTTTACAGGGTTTGTCCGCTGCGAAGCACATCATGTTGTCTCTGATTACTCAGAAGGAACAAGTGTTGTACGAAGCCAACAAGCGGAAGGCCAATTCAGCGTTCGTCCCTGTGAATCACAACTCTGTGTATCATGGCGGCATCATCGGTAAAGGGCTGAAGATTCCACCAAAGTCATCACCGTTCACTCAGGTAGGGAGCTGCGAACCGCCAAAAAGAAACTTCCTTCTGCAGACAGGATTTTGTTCAAGTGTATTCTTTCTCGTTTTTGCAGGAACAACAAAACCACAACCGTCAGGTGATGCTGGATTTGCTTTGGATATGTTGCACTCAAAACAGCACACCTGCTGCAAACGGGGAACCAATGGAAGTTGACCAGCCCAAGGGGGAGCAGGCTGGGGCGATTTCCACGGCCATGGCGCGTCATGTCGGTCTCCTGCTGATCGAGCTCGTCGCTCCCGACGTGATATACAACGGGACTCCGTGGCCAGACGAAGAATTCACCAAGATCACTGTGGAAAGGTGTGTTTTTTTTCTGTGAGGTTGCGTTCTGTGGACGTCCATGGGCTGAAACGGGTGTCTTTTCTGACTGACTGTTACGTGTGACTTATGCGTTCCTTTGCAGAGATCTTCAGATTGCAAACAAATTTGACGAAAATCCTGTTCTTTGGGATATCATGGACATCGCTGCCTTGGGTACGTGGAACCATTTCTCTGTGTTCTTTTGAAACATTTCCAGATACTGGCGAAGTCAAACTTGACGGCCACTCGGTTGAAGACTTTGCAATTTGTGTTTTGTTTCTTGCAGGTCCTGGTGCCATGTGTTACAGTTCGTCCATCCTGCGAGGCGTCACTGCAGTGCTGCTCAGTTTCTGGGATTCGTGTCGGGAGAAATCGGCGGCGGACGCGCCGAAACAGCTCAACACGACGTGCAGGCTCATCAGCTGTATGAGAAAGGTGAGTTGACCGTCCTCAATGGGTGCCACAAGTGATGTAAACCGCCAGTGGCCGCGCGCCTTCTGGGTGCTTCCTTCTTGTTGCGGAATTGTGCCAGTTCTCTGTTGCTGTGGTCTGCTCCCAGCGCACATTGTTTTACGACGTATTTGTCTTCCAGGGTCAGCTTCTCCCGGCGCCGCTGTCACACATAGGAGAACTGCTGCCTTACCTCGCACCGTTCGAAGTTCATCTTCTTCTGCGAAACATGTGGACTTTCATGAAGGTACAACACTCAGCGCAGCGAAAAACCTTCCTGTTCAATTGTCCTTCCACTCGTGAGACTGTTTGGTTGCACACGATTGTTGCTGTTGCAGGAAAACGCTCCGACGGCGGACCCGCGCCTGGAACAGGCCAACGAGCGCTACACCGAAGTGATCAGAGCCATTCTGCACAGTAACATTGACAAACTGGGACACTTGTATACCAGGTTCATCATTTCGTGACACTGGTGAAGCGTTTCATTGGTTTTGTATGCATCTGCACAACGAAATTGTTTGTTTTGACACGGAACATCACTGTTCAAGATGGTAAACGGGCACAAACATTGGAAGTGGTGTTCGGTTTTTTTTCTAAGAGTTGTACATTCTTGTGACAAATATAAAATAAACCAAACCAACAAATCTCCTCATCTCTCCAGAGTTCAGTGGATCTCGGGGACCTGGTGATCTGCGCTCACTTGTGGGGTGACATGAAGCAAAACCACGAAACTCACCTCAGAACCAATGAGCGATTCTCCACACCAGTCGATCAAACACTTGGTGGGGGGCTTGCCCCAGGTTGAAGTGCCTGACTACTGCTTGCATGACCCAGGGGTTGGTCTAAGCTCTCCCCTGTGCTGCCGCTTCTTCACACAACTTATGTATTATATTTTGTCTCAAAAAGCCCAATAATTTAATTTCTTCAGAGGTAATTAACTGTGGTTATCCTGCAGTGGCCATCTTACATCCAGAAAGGAAAAACCCCAGTCACCTGATCATGTGATACCCCTGTGGGGGTGAGGGATGCAGGCTGAAGCCAGCAAAATAGTGATATTGTGCTATTATGTGTCTATTTTCTATCTAATTATTATAAAAATATTCAGAATATTGAAAATTGTAGTTGAACCCCTCTGCCCCCTGGTGGGGGAGGAGTGTGGTGTGATACACTAGCTGTAAAAACCACTGCTCACCAGATGGTGTGATTGGAAAGAGGCCAATAAATACAGAGGTTCCCGCCCTCGGGGACAGTCTCTCCTGAGATACCAACCTGTGTGTTTGTGATATCACTACAACTGCTTGTGCGCATTGGTGTATCTTGTAGTGATATCACAAACACACTGGTTGGTATCTCAGGTGAGACTGCCCGGGTGGCGCGAATCTCTATGTTTATTGTATGTACAGTGCTGCCACCTGTCAAGCGGTGGTT
>JAAUXT010115845.1_pt1 | contig 21843 bp, 18 predicted proteins | sample 7278171 | NCBI WGS metagenome assembly JAAUXT01 (sample SAMN14350112, study PRJNA611818) | marine sediment metagenome | isolation source: surface marine sediment (1.8m) | place: French Polynesia: Moorea | collected 2018-08 | reverse complement strand
CCATCCCTATCCGGCCATGGTTCGCGACTTTCAGGCGGTCGTGGGTAGAGAGACCCGGGAACAGTGCCTGGCTCAGACGGGGCGTATGCCGGACGCCCTGGTGGCTTGCGTGGGCGGTGGCTCCAATGCGATCGGGCTCTTCCATCCGTTTATCGCGGATCGGCAAGTAGCCTTCTACGGCGTCGAGGCAGCGGGTGATGGCCTGGAGACCGGGCGGCATGCGGCACCCCTGTGCGCGGGCAGGCCGGGCGTTCTACACGGCAACCGGACTTACCTCATGGAGGATCGGGATGGGCAGATCATCGAGACACACTCGGTCTCGGCTGGTCTCGACTATCCCGATCCTCCATGAGGTAAGTGCGGTTGCCGTGTAAAACGCCCGGCTTGCCCGCGCAAAGGGGTGCCGCATGCCGCCCGGTCTCCAGGCCATCACCCGCTGCCTCGACGCCGTAAAGGGCCACTTGCCGGTCCTCGAGAAACGGATGGAAGAGTCCGATCGCGTTGGAGCCACCGCCCACGCAGGCCACCAGGGCGTCCGGCAGGCGCCCTGTCTGAGCCAGGCATTGTTCCCGGGTCTCTCGACCCACGACCGCCTGAAAGTCGCGAACCATGGCCGGATAGGGATGGGGGCCAGCCACGGTACCGATAATGTAAAAGGTGCTGTCCACGTTGGTCACCCAGTCCCGCATTGCCTCGTTGAGAGCATCTTTCAGAGTCCTGGACCCCGACTCCACCGCCACCACGCTGGCGCCCAGTAGCTTCATGCGGAACACGTTAGGCGCTTGCCGTTCGATGTCCTCGGCGCCCATGAAGACAACACACTCCAAGCCCATGCGCGCCGCGACAGTGGCCGTGGCGACGCCGTGCTGGCCAGCCCCCGTCTCGGCAATTATGCGGGTCTTGCCCATGCGCCGTGCGAGCAATGCTTGACCTACGGTGTTGTTTACCTTGTGTGCACCCGTGTGATTCAGATCCTCCCGTTTGAGGAACACGCGCGCACCCCCGAGCTTCTCCGTCAGGCGCTTTGCAAAGTAAAGCGGTGACGGTCTTCCCACATAGTCCCGAAGATCACTGTCGAGCTCGTGCAGAAACTCTGGGTCCTTCAGATAACGCGCATACGCCAGGCTAAGCTCATCCAGGGGCTCCATCAGCGTCTCGGCCACAAAGCGTCCGCCGTAAGTGCCGAAATGACCGCCAGCGTCCGGTAGCGGCGTTATTGTCTGCGGCCTGATTGGCTCAACTTTCTGCGACACTATTCACCTCGCGAATAAAGGCGGCGACCTTGTCCGGGTCTTTCACTCCCTTCGATGCCTCGACACCGCCGCTCACATCCACGGCATATGGCCGCACCTGTCGGATAGCGTCTCCGACGTTCTGCGCGGTCAGGCCGCCCGCCAGCACGATACGCTTTTCGACCTCGTCCGGTATCGTAGACCAATCGAAACAGGCGCCTGTTCCTCCCGGCACCCCGTCCTGGTAGGTATCCAGGAGCAATGCCCGGGCCGAAGCATACTCGCGAACGCTGTCGGTGATACTTACGTTCTTATGCATGCGGATAGCCTTGATATAGGGTCGGCCGAAGCGCAGGCAGTCCGCGGCAGGTTCGCTGCCGTGGAACTGCAGCAGATCCGTCGGCACCGACCGCAGAACCGCCTCCACGTCCTCGGGTGCAGGATTCACGAACAACGCCACGATCGTGACGAAAGGTGGCATGACGCCGACGATGCTCCGTGCCTGACCGATAGCCACGGCACGAGGGCTCGGCGGATAGAAAACGAGCCCAATGGCGTCCGCACCCAGCTCTGCCGCTGCAAGTGCGTCGTCTACGCGCGTGATTCCGCAGATCTTGACGCGTGTTCGACGCGCTAACCCTAAATTCTCCACACGATGAAGAACATCTGACAGGCCATCGAGAGCCCCAGCCAGGATGACACCCTACGGGCCACCCGGTGGAGCCGGGAGCCCCGGAACGTTACCAGATTAGCTCGGGCGGCGAAACCCTCGGCAGCCCCAGGTCGCCGGGGTACTCGACGCCCATGAAATACAGGCCTTCCGGCGGTGCGGTAATGCCGCCCTGAGTGCGATCCCTTGCACGGAGCACCTCCTGCGTCCAGGTTACGCCGCGCTTGCCTATACCGATCTCCATGAGCACACCCGCGATGTTGCGCACCATGTGGTGCAGAAAAGCGTTCGCAATCACATCGATGTACACCATGGCCCCCGTGCGGATGACCTCCAGACGATGGACTCGGCGCAGCGGGCTCTTCGCCTGACACGCCACGGCACGATAGGACGAGAAGTCGTGCTCACCGAGCAAGTAGCCGGCAGCCGCTTGCATGCGCTCCACATCCAGGGACCGACACTCCCAGCAGACCCGAGAGGCCAGTATGGCCGGACGAACCGGACGATTGAGTATCACATATCGGTAGTGCCGACTTCGCGCGGAGAAGCGAGCATGAAAGTCCTCGGGCACGGGTCTAGCCCAGGTAATGCTGACGTCTCCGGGTAGATTGGCGTTGGCTCCGAATACCCAGGCCCGCATCTCCCTGGCGACCGTGCACTGCATATGCACCACCTGACCCCAGGCGTGAACGCGGGCATCTGTGCGCCCCGCACAAACCACCTGCACACGCTGCCCCGCAACCGTGGACAGCGCGTCGGAGACAGCCTGCTGCACCGTGCGGACATCGCGCTGCGTTTCCCAGCCATGGAAGCAGCTCCCGTCGTATTCGACGCCGAGTGCAACTTTCATGGTGCTGGTTTAGCGCGCATTTCTCATCGGGATTCGGATCCTTGGGTTACTCTGGCAAAGCAGCTCGGTCGATCGCCCGCGGAGGCAAAGCGGGACTATGGGTGAGGCGGAAAGTGAAAAGGGCCCCGTGGCCCTTTATCCCGCCACACGGACTGCCCGAGGATGGGCAAGCCGGGCCCATCAAGCGGAGCAGAGAAGCGAAGCATCGATGGAAGGGGATCGGCCAAGCTGCGAAACTCGTGGCAGCATGGGAACGGTCAGCGCAGCGCGCAACGGAAAAGGGTAAGCACGGTAGTGTAGAGTCACGCGAATGCGTCTAATGATGGGTGGCAAAGCTTTCGGAGGGTCCAAAAACCAGCTTAATTCTACGCCAGACCAGTAGACACGCGCGTGGGCGCGCGCCGGCCTGCGCTGCCGCAGAAAAGATGCCCGAGCAAGCATGCCATGAACAACGGGGAAACGGGGCGCATCAAGTGACGTCAGCGACGGAAGCATGCCTTGGTGGCGGAGAGCACGCACAGCCTCCCAATCCAGCCTGCGTCCACCTGCATTCCCAGGCCCGCACACCAGGCGGGGGCCAAACACCCGTTCGCGCAGGACTTCAGCCCAGCTTGGTAAGCAGTGTCTGCGCCTCTGACCGCTGCTGGTCGCTGCCTTCCGTGAGCACCTCGTTCAGGATATTCCGGGCACCGTCGGAGTCACCCATGTCCACATAGGCCTGGGCCAGATCGAGCTTGGTGCCAACCTCGTCGATCTCGCCCACCATGTCACCTTCCATACCGAACAGTGACTCTTCGTCACCGTCTCCGGCAACTTCCAGGTTCAGATCGAGCCCGGCGGACTCGACGGCTGACATGTCCGGTCGCAGCTCGATGGCCTCAGCCTGGTCCGAGTCCGAGCCAGCCTCGGCAACCGCATCAAGGTCTAGAGACAGCTCCAGCTCTTGTGATGCTTCGGATGCGTCCACGTCGAACAAGGCTTCCTCGGCGGTCGCCTCGCCGGCAAATGCATCGAAGTCGACCTGTTCCTCTCCCTGACGCTTTTCGGCTGACTCGGATGCCACCGCCAGGTCCAGGGACTCGCCAAGCAGGTCATCGCTCTCGCTGCTCCCTTCGACTACCGACGCATCCGGACCGATCTCGAAGTCAAGCGGCCCTGTGCGTTCGTCTTCCCCCTCGGCCTCAAGGGCCTGATCTTGCGCGCCCAGTTCCAGATCCAGCCCAGCGCTGTCGTCAGCGGGCTTCGCCTCAGCTTCGATGCCCCCGGCATCGTCCAGTCCCAGATCCAGATCAAGCCCTGCTGCCGGTTCCTCCTCAGCCCCGGCGTCCTGCCCGGTACCGAGCTCAAAGTCCAGGGGCCCGGTCTCGTCGAAGCGGGGAGCCTCCTCACTGCCCGCCAGATCGAAGTCGAGCGCTTCCGGCGCTGCACTGGCCTCTTCCACTTTCGCCTCGGTGGCGGCCTCGTCAGCGCCGAAGTCCAGGTCGAAGTCCACCACATTATCGTCCTGTGCCGCCGCGGCCGGCTCTTCCACCTCGCCCGCTTTCGGTTCAGCCGACAATTCGAAGTCCACCGCATCGCCCAAATCGAGGGGTTGCGACTCTTCCTCGGTGGCGAAGCTCTCGGGCATCGCCTCGTCGGTGCTACCGGTATCGAAACCGAGGTCGAAGTCCACCTCCGGCTCCTCTGTGCTCTCCGCCTGCTCCCGCGCCTGATCGAAGTCTACTTTCTCGCCCGCCCGTAGAGCAGCGACGGTCGACTCGAAGCCGTCGTCGTCGGCCACCGGTTCCGGCTCGGCGGGCGCCTCTTGGTCCTCGAACAGATTGCGTTCGGGATTCAGCTCCTGCCACCATCCGGCCGCCTTCTCCATCAGAGGGCTGTCCTCGCCTACCGCATCCCGCAAGAACACGGCATCTCTCTCGAAGGCTTCCGCATCCTTTGCGGCGTAATGGACTTCAAGCAGCTTGAGCTTGTACTCGCTGCGGTCGGGATACTCGTCTATTGCCGCGCGCACCAGTTCACCAGCCTGGTCGAAGCGCTCGTACGCCAGATAGACGTTGACTTCTGCCAATGGATCCTCTTCCTTTACCGTCACCTCCGGAGCCAGACTCTGCCCAGCAACCAACGTTCTCTGGTTTTCTGGAACGGCCTCGTCGGGTTCCGTTATAGGCTCTTCCATCAGCTCGGTAGTCTCGGTCTCTTCCTCGGGAGCCCCATCGGCGAGATCCTCGTCGAACAGGAAAGCATCTTCCGCTGCCGCTTCCTGCTCGGAGCCGCTGCGGCGGCGTTTCAGCAGGAAGGCCACGAGCAGACCGACCAGCAGAACCGCGCCGAGACCGCCAGCCAGGAGCATGGGGTCCACGGGCAGCGAGCTGAGAATGGAGTCGAGGAAGGACTCCGAAGGTACCACCGGCGGAGGAGGCAGGATGGGTGTCGGGCGAGCCTGGGGCTCCTCAGCCTGCAAGACTTCCGCTGGCGGCGCTTCGGTTATTGGTAAGACGTCCGCTTGCGGCATTTCCGCAGTTTCCGTGGGACCTGCCTCGGGCATAGCCCCCACCGGGTCGGTTTCCATCGTCTCGGTCGAACCAATGCCCGCGGTGTCTTCCATTACCTCAGGACCGGGCAAAGCAGTCGTGCTCTCGTCAAACACCTCCTCCATCATGGTCTCGGCCGGCATGGGCTCAGCTACCGGAGCAACTTCCTCGCCCGCGCTCTCCATTTCCGCCAACCTCGCCTGCAGGCCTGCAAGGGTGTCGTCCTTGAGCTGTATCAGCCGTTGAAGGTCACCGATCAATTCCTCAGTCTCCTGAAGCCGGGAGCTGAGCTCTTCGTTCTCCAGGCGCTTGGAGTCGAGATCCTCCATAACCACCGCGAGTTCCTGGCGCAGGGCAGCACTTTCGGCCTCGCCCCCGGCAACGCCTCCCAATCCGGCTTCGCCAGCGCCGGCACTCAACAGCTGGAGCCGGGCCTCTTCCTCAACCGCCGGCGGCGGCTCGGTGGTGACAACCTCCGCCACATCGCCGAGCGGCGCCGGAGCCGCGCGCTCCGCGACCTGCTGGCGATACTCGTCCCAGGCGGCGTGCTGGACCTTTACCTGCGCCAATGCCGCGGATTCGCTGATCGTCTGGATCTCGTTCAGCTTCGGCACACGAAGCACATGGCCGACTTTGAGGGTGTTGACATTCTCGGTCTCGAAAGCGTCAGGATTCGCGTTGAGCAGCGCCAGCATCATCTGGTTGGCAGAAACGGACTCCGGGCGAACCCGGTTCGCAATAGACCAGAGCGTGTCACCCGTCTCAGTGGGGCCAAAGCTATACGGTCCGACCTGCCGTCCGGGAACGCTCGGCTGGACCGGAGCCCTGGTGACTGCTGGCTCGACCGGAGCGGGAGCCGGCTTAGAGGGGGGCACGTAGGCCGGCTCCGCCGTAAGCGGCTCCTCGGCAAGCGTCTCGGCCGCCGGCTCGGCAACCATCGGCTCTTCCGCAACGGGCGCTTCAGGAATCTCCGCCGGCGGGCGGGTCGCGGCCGCGGGCGGCGCTTCCGGCGTGACTGCCACCGCCGGCTCGGATTTAAGAGCGGGGGCCTCCGCGACTTCGGCAAGCGCCGGTGCCGGTTCAGCCGGAGGCGCCTCGGGGGCCTCCATGACTGGCTCGGGTGACTCCAGGGTGGTCGGCGCTACGGGCGCCGGCTCCGGCTGCTCGGGCGTTTCTACGGCGGGTTTCGCCACGCGCGCCGAGGCGACGGCGGAGTAAACCGGCGGGTCGAGCAGAACCGTGTACTCTCGCAGCAGCTTTCCCTTTGGCCAGTTGAGCTCCAGCAGGAAGTTAAGGAAAGGCTCACGGACGGGCTGCCGCGTCGTTATCTTAATGCGCGCCTTGCCGTCAGGGTCCTTCTGAATGGCAAATCGCAGCTTGGAAAACCAGAAAGGCCTGTCCAGGCCCGCTCGTGCAAAATCGGCACTCTTGGCCAGTGCCACCTTGATGTCTTCGAGCTGCTCCCGGCCCACCGAGAGCAGTTCGATTTCGGCGTCCAGCGGCTCGTTCAGGGCCGAGTGCAGTTCAATTTCCCCTAGACCGAGCGCCGCGGCGCCCGTGGGAAGGGCAATGACGAGAACGGCCGCCGCATAGGCCACGATTCGTTTCATCACTAAATCCTTTAAATGCGATCCTTTGCAGGGACCGACAGACCTGTCTCCTACGACGCTCATCACGAGCACGCCCCTCCCATCTTCAAGCCAACAAAGCTCCCAATATCCTTTACAAATATTCGGCAACTATAGCTTACAGATAGTCTTTTACCAAAATATCAGCAATCTGAACGCTGTTCAGTGCTGCTCCTTTACGCACGTTGTCGGATACGATCCACATGTCCAGGCCGCGCTCGTGGGAAATGTCTTCACGGATGCGCCCCACGAACACGGGATCCGTGCCGGCGGACTCGGTGACCGCGGTTGGATAACCTCCGGGCGCCCGTTCGTCCATGACCACCACGCCGGGGGCATCCTCCAGCAGTCGCCTTGCGTCATCGGCCGAAAGCTTCTCCCGAGTCTCGATGTGCACGGCCTCGGAATGGCCGAAGAAGACCGGCACTCGCGCAGTCGTCGGATTAACGCGTATGCTCTCGTCCCCCATAATCTTGCGGGTTTCCCACACCATCTTCATTTCTTCCTTGGTGTAGCCATTGTCGAGAAACACGTCGATCTCGGGAAGCACGTTAAATGCGATTTGCTTCGGATAAACATGGGGTTCGATGGGCTTGGCGTTGAGCAGGGCGGCAGTCTGCCCGGCAAGCTCCTCGATAGCCTCTTTTCCGGTCCCGGATACAGCCTGGTAGGTACACACGTTGATGCGCTCAATGCCTGCGGCAGCATGGATAGGGCTCAACGCGACCACCATCTGAATGGTTGAGCAGTTCGGGTTTGCGATGATTCCACGATTCTCGTGCTCGGCTATTTTCTCCGGGTTGACCTCGGGCACCACCAGTGGAATGTCGTCGTCGTATCGGAACTGGGAAGTGTTGTCGATGACGATGCATCCTGCCTCAGCCGCCCGCGGTGCATGCACCTTGGAAACGCCGGCGCCGGCGGAAAACAGCCCGATCTGAGCCTTTGAAAAATCGAATTCCTCCAGGTTTTCTACCCGTATGTGCTTGCCTCTGAACTCGATGCGTTTACCCGCCGAGCGACTGCTCGCCAGGGGATAGAGTTGACCGACCGGAAATTCACGCTCGGCTAGGATAGAAAGCATCGCCTCACCCACCGCACCGGTGGCACCGACTACTGCAACATGGAACTCACGACTCATCTGACCCTTCCTAGCGACCTCGGCGGGTCGTCACCTTAATCGGACAATCCGGATCGAACTTTAACCGGCGCGGCAAACGGACCGGCCTAGAGGCCGCCGATTTCGCGGTGCCGGGGACGGAGCCTGACGGGGTGGAGGCGGCGTTTCGGCCGACGCCGGTAAGGCCGGCAAGCTCAACATCAGGGGGCGAAGGGGTGTGGCCCCGTAAGCAATCAGACTCGCTCACAAGGCGGCGGCGACGGCGTCGCCCATCTCCGCTGTCCCCACCTTTTGTGTTCCAGGCGACACAATATCCGCCGTGCGCAGGCCCTGCTCCAGCACCGCGCCCACGGCGGACTCGATTCTATCCGCCAGAGCCGGTGCCCCGAGGCTGTGGCGAAGCATCATTGCCAGCGAGAGTATGGTTGCCAGCGGATTCGCGACACCCTGGCCGGCGATATCGGGTGCCGAACCGTGGATGGGTTCGTACAGCCCCTGGCCTCGGGTGTTGAGGGAAGCGGACGGCAGCATGCCGATGGAGCCGGTCAGCATGGCGGCCTGGTCGGAGAGGATGTCGCCGAACATGTTGGTAGTGACGAGAACGTCAAACTGCATGGGATCCTTGACCAGCTGCATGGCGGCGTTATCGACGTACATGTGCGAGAGTTCCACATCCGGGAACTCCTGCCCGACCCGGGTCACGACTTCACGCCAGAAGGCCGTGGCCTCCAGTACGTTGGCCTTGTCCACGGAGCAGACACGCCGCCGACGTCCGCGAGCCGCCTGCATGGCGACCCGTGCGATGCGCTCGATTTCACTCTCTCCGTAAACCAGCGTGTTGAAAGCTTCCCGTTCCCCATCGTCCCGGGTGCGCATGCCACGGGGCTCACCGAAGTAGATCCCGCCGGTAAGCTCCCGCACGATGAGGATGTCCAGGCCGTTGACCACCGAGGGTTTCAGGGTCGACGCATCCGCCAGCTGAGGATAGAGGATCGCAGGGCGCAGATTCGCAAACAGACCGAGGCCGGCGCGTAGTCCCAGCAGTCCCTTCTCGGGTCGCCGCGCGGTTTCGACGTCATCCCAGCGTGGACCGCCGACGGCGCCCAGCAGAATGGCATCGGCGGCGCGTGCACGCTCCAGGGTTTCTTCTGGGAGAGGCCCACCCGCCGCATCGATGGCGGCTCCGCCGATCAGGGCCTCGTCCACGACCGGCTCAGGCCAATCCGGGCCAGTCAACGCGCCCAGAACCTTCACCGCCTCGGCAACGATCTCCGGACCGATGCCATCGCCGGGCAATACCAGTATCTTCTTGGCCATGGCTTCGTTGCTCAGAGTTCCGTGAACAACCACGGGGCCTGGGCCCGGCGTCGTTCCTCGTAGGCCCTTATCTCTTCCTCATGCTGCAGGGTCAGTCCTATCTCGTCCAGCCCGTTCACAAGACAATGCTTGCGGAAAGCGTCTACGTCAAACGGCAGCGTCTCGCCGCTTGGCGTCGTCACGCTCTGTGCGGGCAAATCCACCGCCAGGCTATATCCGGGGCCGACTGCTGCTTCCTGGAACAGCCGGTCCACCGCCTGGTCTTCGAGCACAATGGGCAGCAGACCATTCTTGAAACAGTTGTTATAGAATATGTCGGCGAAGCTCGGGGCGATGATGACGCGGATGCCGTAGTCCAACAACGCCCACGGGGCGTGTTCACGGCTCGAACCACAACCGAAGTTGGCGCGCGCCAGCAGCATGCTTGCGCCGCGATAACGCTGCTGGTTGAGGACGAAATCCGGGTTGAGCGGTCGACCGGTGCAGTCCTGACCCGGCTCACCATGATCCAGGTAGCGCCACTCGTCGAAAAGGTAGGGTCCGAACCCGCTGCGCTTGATCGATTTGAGAAACTGCTTGGGAATGATGGCGTCGGTGTCTACGTTGGCTCGGTCCAGCGGCACAACCAAGCCCGTCAGCTGGGTAAACGGCTGCATGGGCGTCAGAGACTCTTCGTCAAAGTGTCGGCGTGTCTTCAAAGACGAAGCAATATACCGCAATACGGCCGCCCATGACACACTGCGGCCCCTGGCTCCACCAGGCAGCGGCCTCTGCCATCCCCTGACGCGGCAGGCCAGCGCCCTGCGGCTGTAATGCACCACCTCAATGCCGCGTCCCTGGATACCACGTGTCTGCTCGCAGACATCAGGCGGTGGGGTACCGAACTAGGATTCCAACGGCTCGGCATTACCGACACGAACCTGCCGAAAGACGAGGCGCGACTCGCCGCGTGGCTGGAACGGGGTTATCACGGTGCCATGGGCTACATGGCCCGCCACGGTACGAAACGCTCCCGGCCGTCGGAACTGGTGCCGGGCACACTTCGCGTCATCTCGGCGCGGATGGATTATCTGCCCCCTAACGCAAGGCCGCCCATGGACGTTCTTGGTCAAGACAGCCTCGGTTACCTGTCTCGCTACGCGCTGGGCCGGGATTATCATAAAGTGCTGCGCAAGCGCCTCAAGCTACTTGCGCAACGAATCACCCGCCAGATCGGAGATTTCGGCTATCGGGTATTCGTGGACAGCGCACCGGTGCTGGAGAAAGCTCTGGCGCGCAACGCCGGTCTCGGCTGGATCGGAAAGCACACCAACCTACTCAGCCGCGAGGCCGGCTCCTGGTTTTTCATCGGTGAGATCTACACCGACCTGCCGTTGCCGGTGGACAAGGCCGAAAACGACCATTGCGGCAGCTGCCAGGCCTGCATCGAGATATGTCCCACGCGCGCCATCGTCGCACCTTACCAGCTCGACGCCAGACGCTGCATCTCGTATCTCACCATTGAGCTGCGGGGAACGATTCCCGTGGAACTCCGTTCGCAAATCGGAAATCGTGTTTTCGGCTGCGACGACTGCCAGCTCGTCTGCCCATGGAACAGGTTTGCCTGCGCAACACCGGAAACCGACTTCCTCGCCCGTCACGGCCTGGATGCACCGCAGCTCGTCGAGCTGTTCAACTGGGACCAAGCCACGTTTCTGCGCAAGACCGAAGGCACGCCCATTCGTCGCATCGGCTATCACTGCTGGCTGCGCAACCTGGCGGTGGCCCTGGGCAATGCTTCCACATCGCCCGAAATCGTTGCGGCATTGGGTAATCGCGTCGACCACCCCTCCGCTCTGGTGAGAGAACACGTGCTATGGGCACGCAGCCGGCATACTTGAAACTTGCCAAGGCCTGCAGGACAACCAGACGTCCGTGAGTACGTGAACCATGGCCAACATATATAGCATCGCACATGTCAGCCTTGTCGTGGCTGACGCTGAGAGATCGCTGGCTTTCTACCGGGACTTGCTTGGCCTTGAGGTGGATCCGTCACGCCCGGACCTGGGTTACCCGGGTGCCTGGTTGAAGGTGGCTGAACAGGAGATTCACCTGCTGGAACTGCCGAATCCCGACCCGGTGACAGGCCGACCGAGCCACGGCGGGCGCGACCGGCATGTCGCTCTCCACGTCCGCGCCCTGGCAGCGCTGAAATCCAAGCTGTCCGCGGCAAACATCCCCTTCACCATGAGCCGCTCGGGCCGGCCCGCCCTTTTCTGCCGGGACCCCGACGGCAACGCCTTGGAATTCATTGAGACGAATGACGGCGGCCCACGCTGAACTCGCCGCCAAGCGGTACTGTGGCCATCCCCAAGGCGTTTGCCACCCGTCTGGCGCAGTCGTCTCCAGTTGCCAAGCCGCGATTTGTAACGGCTCCACCGCGACCAAGCTTGCGTTTCTCCTATACAAGTGTTCCGAGATATTGGACACTCGCCACCACGTAACCAGCGCGGGTCCGGTCGCGGCGTCGAATCCAATGAATCTCGACAAGCTCAGCGTGGCGATGCATTCCTGCAGCGCACGCCAGTTCAGGGCACAACTCGGTGGCGTGCCCACTCGGTTGAACGGCCGTTCACCGGACGGCCGTTTCGGTCCGCCGCGCCCCTGCCCTAGCGAGAAGCGGAGATGCCGGGCGTAAGCTATCCGTGCGCTGCTCGTCGTCTACGCCGCTGCGCCAACGCGTCGACCGGACCTGCATGTGGCGTATTCCGAATCATCGATAGAGTTAACGGCTCCAGACAGGCATGAACCCTGACCTCGGCCAGCTCCAACCCTACCCGTTCGAGCGGCTGGCCCGACTCAAGCAGGGACTGACACCTCCCGCAGGCATGAAGCACATCAGCATGTCCATCGGTGAGCCACAACACGCGGCACCGGCGTTTGTTGCGGAGGAAGTCCTGTCCCACGTTCACGGCTTGGCACGCTACCCTACGACGAAGGGCGACCTGCGCCTCAGGGAAGCCATCACCGCATGGGCGGCTCGGCGCTTTCACCTTCCGATGGGGTCCCTCGATGCCGAACGCAACGTCTTGCCGGTCAGCGGCACCCGCGAAGCACTGTTTGCGATTGCCCAGGCAGTCGTCGATCGGCGCAGAGCGCCGATGACCGTGTTGCCGAATCCTTTCTACCAGATATACGAGGGTGCAAGCATACTGGCCGGCGCTACCCCTTTCTTTGCGACTGCCGACAGCCGCTCCCGCTTCATCCCTGACTTCGATGCGGTCGGCGAGCATATCTGGCGACGCTGCCAGCTGCTATACCTTTGCTCGCCGGGCAATCCGACTGGCGCTGTGGTCCCCCTCCATTCACTGCAGCGTCTTATTGAGCTCGCCGACCGACACGACTTCATTATCGCATCCGACGAGTGCTACTCGGAGATTTATGCCGACGAAGCGCAACCGCCGCCGGGACTGCTCCAGGCGGCGGCAGATATGGGCCGGACGGGATTCCAGCGTTGCCTAGTCCTCAACAGCCTTTCAAAACGCTCCAACGTACCTGGTCTCCGTTCCGGGTTTGTGGCGGGCGATGCCGACATCATCGAACGTTTTCTGCTCTACCGAACCTACCACGGTTGTACGATGCCGCTGCCTGCTCAGGCTGCCAGCATCGCCGCGTGGGAAGACGAGAAGCACGTCATCGAGAACAGGCAACGCTATCGGCAGAAGTTCGAAACGGTCCTGGGCATTCTCTCCTCCATCCTGGACGTGCATCGTCCAGAAGCAGGCTTTTTCCTCTGGCCGAGGACACCTGGCGACGACCAGCACTTCACCAAGGCGCTGTATGCCAAACACAACGTCACGGTTCTGCCGGGCAGCTACCTGTCGAGAGAGGTGAAGGGCCTGAACCCTGGTCACGGCCACGTTCGCATGGCCCTGGTAGCACCCATCGAGGATTGCGTGGAAGCTGCCCGGCGCATCAGCTTGATGCTCAGTAGCTGAGCCACAGATACAGAAACCAATGGGAGTAAACACATGAACGATCTTCGCGCAACCATAGAAAAAGCCTACGAGCGTCGAGCTGATATCACGCCCCGCAACGTCGAGACCCTGGTGAAGGAAGCTGTCGACGAGGTCATTGTTCAGCTGGACCGGGGGGAGCTCAGGGTTGCAGAGAAGCAGACCGACGACTGGGTTGTTCACGAGTGGCTGAAGAAAGCCGTGCTTTTGTCATTCCGTATTTCGGACAATGAGTTCCTGAAAGGTGGCTTCACCAATTATTTTGACAAAGTCCCGGCAAAGTACGCGGACTGTAACTCGCGCGAGTTCCGGGAGTACGGGGTGCGGGTAGTCCCTCCGGCTTCCGCCCGCCGTGGGGCCTACATCGCACCGGGAGTCGTGTTGATGCCCTCCTACGTGAACATCGGCGCCTACGTTGACAGCGGCACCATGGTGGATACTTGGGCAACAGTTGGCTCCTGCGCCCAGATAGGCAAGAGTGTTCACCTCTCTGGCGGGGTCGGCATCGGCGGAGTGCTGGAGCCACTGCAGGCGAATCCCACCATCATAGAGGACAACTGCTTCATAGGTGCCCGTTCGGAGATCGTGGAAGGTGTCATCGTCGGCGAGGGAGCGGTGATCTCAATGGGCGTGTACATCGGCCAGAGCACCCGAATCTACAATCGCGAAACCGGGGAGATCACTTACGGCCGCATCCCGCCCGGCGCCGTCGTAGTGCCAGGCAACCTACCCGCCGGGAACGGCAAGTACAGCCTCTATTGTGCGGTGATAGTCAAGCAAGTCGATGAGAAGACTCGCAGTAAGATAGGTATCAACGAGCTGCTGCGCAATATTTGAGCAGTGCCGGGCTGCGGGTTGCAAGGCAATCCCGATGCTGATGCAACAAAAAAAGCGTGGGGCGGCGAACCCCACGCTTCCTCTCACCGTTTTCTGCGAGCGCCGGTCTGAGCACGCGACCGGCGCGGCTCGGCGCGCTACTGGACCATTTCCTTCAGGCCCTTCAGGGCGGTTATCTTGACCACCGTGCGGGCAGGCTTGGCCTTAATCATAATTTCTTCGCCGGTAAACGGATTGCGCCCCTTGCGTGCTTTGGTGGCGGGCTTGCGCGACGTCCTGATCTTCATCAGACCCGGCATGGTGAACTGTCCGGCAGCCCGCTTCTTGACATGCCGCTCGATGATGGAATTCAGCTCATCCACCACCGCCAAAACATCTTTCTTTGCCACGCCGGTATTCTCTACCAGGGCTGAGAGCAACTGCGCTTTGGTGTAGGACTCCCGAATCGGCGTCGACACCTTTTTCGGCGCCGCAGCGCGAGGCGCAGTCTTCTTGGGAGCTGCCTTCCTGGGAGCCGCCTTCCTGACAGCGGCTTTCTTCACAGTTCTGGCGCCTACGCTTCTGGCGCGTGACGCAGTCTTCTTCCTGGCACTTTTCTTCGTCGAAACTCTCGGCATCTTTGCCCCCCGTCTGTATCTGTTAGCTTGCCTTCCGTTAAGTGATTCAGCCTGCGGATCCAACATCCGCCATCCCCCGATGCCTGTTGGCGTAAGGCGAAAAGGCTAGCGAAAGATAGCAACGCCTATCGTGAGATACAACCAGTTTAGGACATAATTTTCAGTTTCAAAGGCTTTTTTGCTGAAAAAAACGCATGGGCACCCCATTCTCCGACGGTCGGACAAACTGGCAACGGCCGAGGTGAAAAACAAGGGCGACAGGATGCAGCCTCAAACAGACTGCCCATGGCCCCGCCTTTTTGCCGCAAACAGCCATGCGCGGCGCTCTTGCCGTCGAGCAAAGACGCACGGGTTCCGGAATCAACCGAGAGCAAACAAGTGAACGCCGATTGCAGCTTCACACGCCGCACGACAGATGCTGCGCCCGCCCCAGGATCGATCCCTTGCCTGTAAGCGTACACGTGGTCTTCACCGTGGGAAGAGCGGCACCGCCTGAGGCCGTGGCACAAGGCATACGCCCTGCGTTCCGACCGTGTATAGGTGTCCCGGGAAGTCGAATACTTGTCGCAGCAACCGGTTCGGGTCCGGAAGCGGCTGCGCCGGGACCGAGAGTGCTGCCCGGGCGAGGAACACACCCATTACCCATGAGATGGCCTCTGTAGGGCGCACGCCCGTAGCGAACCCGAGCACCCAAGACAGGTTTGCCATACGACAGCCCGTGTGCATTTCTGCAAGGGGAAGCGGACTTCGGAGGGGCGGGCCGTTGTTGACCGGCCCTGCAAGAAGTCTGTTGACGAGCCGGCCGGTCGCAGGCCATCATCACGCCTGGTACAGCGCAGTCCAGTGACAGCATCCGAGAACAAATACCCTGTCTTTATCGATCCTGGCACTTGTCCCGTTGCTGTCATGCCTTGTCTGCGGCGCCGTCAACGCCGCTGCGCTGCCCGACGCCATCGAGCGCGTGAAGCCCAGCATCGTCGGCGTCGGCACCGTCCAGCATACCCGCAGACCGCCGGGCGAATTCCGCGGCACTGGATTCGTCGTCGGTGATGGCCACCATGTCATTACCAATGCCCACAATCCTCCGGAGACACTCAACACCACCCGCAGGAGTTCCTGGCGATATTCACGGCAGGGAAGCGGGAGCAGGCGCGAAAGGCAGAGGTAATAGCATCGGACAGCGTACATGACGTGGCGCTGTTTCGTTTCCAGGGCACGGCGCTGCGCCTGGGGGATTCGCGCCGGGTGCGGGAGGGCGAGCTCTATGCGTTTACCGGATTCCCTATCGGCCTGGTACTGGGAATGCACCCGGTCACCCACCGGGGTATTGTCTCCGCCATCACGCCTATCGTCATCCCGCAGATCTCCGCCGGCCAGCTTACGCCGGAAATGGTGAAACGGCTGAACGAGCCCTACGATATAGTCCAGCTCGATGCGACCGCTTATACCGGAAACAGTGTTAGTCCCCTGTATTTCCCGGGTACGGGCGTGGTTGTGGGCGTCATAAACAAGGTTTTGTGAAGGAAAGCAAAGAGAATCTGCTCAAGGACCCAAGCGGGATCACCTATGCAATTCCGGCCACCTATGCCGAGGCGTTGATGAACCAAGCTGGCATCAAAGCGCGCTGATAACGTCTCTTCTTTGCGCCCGTTTACAGAGGTTCTGCCGATACGGCGAGCATTGCCGGACGCAACCCATCCAGGCGAGTTCGCCCATCTATACGTTGACCACATCCTTCTCAAGCGCAGTTGGATCGGAGCTGAGCAATCCGGAGTTTAAACCGGCAAGGGGGAGCACATCGGTCAAACTGAGTCCAAAGCAGAACTGGAAGTCTACGCCGTATTCTCGTCTCTGCTCCTGGTGCTGGTGCTGGCGACAGCCGTCAATCAACTCACCGCGCCCCGTATCAGCCACTGGCAAGGGAGACCCGCGTCGACCGGAACTCAAGCCAGCCCAACCCGCATAGCGATCGCAGCCTATGGAGCCTCAGCGAGGGAAATTTCTTTGATGTTGCACGAGCAGTGCGAATCACAGAAATCTCACTGTCTATCACGTTCCGAAGGGAACTTCCCCTCGGCACGTCGGCGTCGGAGCGCCCATGTCTCGCCTGAATCGAAGAAGCCTGAAATCCGGGCAAGATGTGCCGTAGGCCATTCCGCGCCCTGGTCTTCGATGAAGGCCGTACCAGCATGAGCGGCCGGGACCGTCGGCCGCAGGGATAGCGGCCCCGTTCGTGAATGCCTCAGCGGATGCGGCTCAGCGGGGATTCTCGCTTGCCGGCGACCGCCTCTGAGTGACTCGACATGCTCCTCGAGACGGACCGGATGAATGCCTGCGTGGGGATAGGTTTGCGGGAACGCCGGCCCTCTCGGTCCCAAATTCATCTTGTTCTCGATTTGCTGGGCAATTCATTGGCGGAGAGGGTGGGATTCGAACCCACGTGGGAGTGCAACCCCCTACCCGATTTCGAGTCGGGCCCGTTATGACCGCTTCGGTACCTCTCCAGGGTTTTAAAGAATACGACCTGGGGGCAGATACGACAATACTCGAGCCGCCTGCCCGTGCGGATCCACGCTGCAGGAAACAGGGCCGCGGTAGCGCCGCCGCTCCGCCTCGGTCAGGAGCGATGAGGCACCTTCGCTGGCTCACCCCCTTCCTGGATGAGCACTCTGGTCCCGGTCTCCACCGCGTCGAACAGTGCAATGACGTCGGAGTTGCGCATCCGCACGCAGCCATGGGACAGCGGAATACCCATCGGTAGCTCGTTGGGGCAGCCATGGATATATACGAAACGGCGGAAGGTATCCACATGTCCGAGCCTGTTTCTTCCAACTTCCAGTCCGCTCAACCAGAGAATGCGCGTCAGGATCCAGTCACGTCCCGGCTCTGCTGCTGCGAGTCCCGGGGTGTAGATCTCTCCTGTCGGCCGGCGAGCTACGAACACGGTGTTAGCAGGCATTCCGGCGCCGATCTTTGCGCGCACCACATGCCGACCGCGGGGTGTGCATTCGCTGTTCCGTCGTTCGCCGACCCCTTTCAGGGCCGTCGACACGGCATACTCCACAAGCAGCTCAGTGCTCCTGTACAGACGCAAACGCTGGCTTGCCACGTCAACCTCGATCCGGTGTTCGCTCATCTGCACGGCCGCGTCCCCTATCGATTTCGTTGGGTAGTCAAGAGACCATCGTAATTCCCGTCGGCGGCCAGTCGACACCCTGAGATATCGGCGCGTGCGACGGCCACAACATCTTCATACCACAAGGGCACGTAGGGCAGGTCCAGCGGCAACAGCCGCTGCAGCTCCCTGCAAAGGGCCGCGCGTCCCGGCTCATCGGTCTGCGACTCGGTCGGGTCGATGAGCGCATCCGCATCGGCACTGCGGTAACGACCCCGATTGGCGCCGGCGGGCGGAACCGAGCGGCTGTGAAAGACATAGCGGAATATGTCCGGCGTGTTGAGTCCAACCCAGGAAAGGGTGTACATCTGGAAGCGTCCTGCTTTTATGTCCCCGTAGAATGTGCCCCAATCGTAGCTGCGGATCTCCACCTCGATTCCCACCTCCTGCAACTGATGCTGTATGACAGTGGCGAGGCGGACTCGGAAGGGGTCGCTGGAAGTCTTGTACACAGTCTTGAGTGGATGAGAGGGATCGTAGCCGGCTGCTGCCAGCAGTGTCCTGCACCGAGCTGGGTTATAGTCGTAACCGACCAGCGCCGGATTGCCTGCCCAATGGTCCGTTATCAACAGCGCGTTGGCGGGCCTCGCGGCACCGCCCATGACATAGCGGATAATCGCTTGCCGGTCGATTGCGTGTGCGATCGCCCGCCTCATGGGCAGCTGCCCGACAGCTGGATCCTCCAGGTTGAAACCGATGTAGGTGAAACTGCTTCCCTCCCCGAGACGCACTCTGATGTCGCTGCGTTGACTTAGCCACTTTATCAACTCGTGTGGCAGGTCGCCCTGCAGGAGATCGAGTTCTCCCCGCAGCAGCTTCAACACTCGGACGGTGGGATCGGCGACCTGCAGGAACTCCACTAACTGGCCGTCAGCCAGCCGCTTCAGCGTCAGCCCGTCGTCACCGAGCCGGCCGACCACGGTGAACGGTCCACTGCCCACCGGCTGAGTTTCGAACGGATGACCGCTCGCCATCAGGTGCGCCGGTAGAATGCCTGTTACCAGTCTGCCGGGGAAAAGCGGATCAGTTCTGCGCAGATGGAACTCCAACATATCCGCGTCATTCACCTTCACTTGCTCAGTCACGGACAAGGCGGACCGATGCGGCGATGCGCTGTCGGCATCCAGGATGAAATCATAGGTTGCTTTCACGTCCCATGCGGTAAGACGCCGGCCGTCGTGAAAACGTCGGTCACCCACGCCGAGGGTAAAGCGGTACTGCCGCGGGGTTAGCTGCTCCCAAGAGGCCAGCGCGGGCACCGGCTTCAGTCGTGTATCAAAGTCTACCAGTGACCGGTAGACCAGACGATTGATCCGTGCTGAGGCAGCATCCGTTGCGTAGCGAGGATCCAGGGTACCGGGGTTTGCGCTGAGTCCGAAGCGCAGGCTGTCCGCGTCGGGCGGGGTACAGGCGAGCAGGCCGAGCAGGCTGAGTCCGAGGAAGATCCGCACGGATGAACGGCTTGGTTCGAACAGTGAGCAAAAGCCTGGGGTTGCTCGTCGCAGCCAACGCAGCATTCTGCTAGGATATCAAAGTCGTATTTGGCATCGTTACCCTATTGGCTCGCGCAATCTCACCGAATCTGTAAGCATGCACGTTGCTGATATTCGCACACCGGGCTACGGCGTTCCGCCCGCTTACACTGTCCGCGACGGAACTCACCCGAACGGACGGCAAGCCAGCGCGCGGCCTGAGCCGGCCGTACAGGGCAAAGGCCGAGAATGGCGCCCGACGCCCGAGGTGTTAAACGGCGAGCTGCTTCCTCGAGCCACCGGGGCCGAGCCCGGTGCGCCCGCAGGTTTGTACTCGGTGACGTCGGACGGAGCGACGACCGCCGCAAACCGTATTGCCTCCTCCCATCTCGGCCAACGCCGCGCCATCGACATCTATGAAACCCTGCAGGCTCACGCGACGGCGCAGGTACTGAGCCCGGTATACCGTATCGACTTGTACGCATGAGAGATGCCACCGGCGTGGCTTGCCGCGTCGTCTCAGGCGCTCGCCCGCTGTCGTTCCCGTGATGCGAAATCGGCGCACACCCGTGGTCACGGGCCTCCCGGCTGAAGCTCCATGATCCCAACAGACAACGACATTGCCCCCGCGCTTCGCGACGCTGTCCTTGAGGCGGCCGGGAGCAACCAGCCCCTCGCCATACAGGGCGGCGGCACCAAGTCCTTTTACGGTCACGCGGTGGTCGGCAAGTCTCTACCGGTGACAGAACACACCGGAATCGTCAGCTACGAGCCCACGGAGTTGGTCATCACCGCGCGCGCCGGCACACCACTCCAGGCGGTGGAAGACGCTCTAAGCGAGAAAGGCCAAATGCTTGCGTTCGAGCCTCCTCACTACGCCGCGCCCGCGACCCTGGGTGGAGCCGTCGCCAGTGGGCTGTCCGGGCCGCGCAGACCCTACGTGGGAAGCGCAAGAGACTTTGTGCTGGGAGTGAAGATCCTCAACGGCAAAGGCGAGCAGCTGTCGTTCGGCGGTCAGGTCATGAAAAATGTTGCGGGGTATGACGTGTCCCGACTCATGGCAGGTGCGCAGGGTACCCTCGGGGTGCTGCTCGAGGTTTCGCTAAAGGTGCTGCCAGTACCTCCCGTCGAGGTCACCCTGACATTCGAACAGGCCGCTTCACAAGCTCTGGTGCTCGCGAACCGTTGGGCCGGCAAGTCTCTTCCCCTGGCGGGCGCCTGCTACGACGGCGAACAGCTGCAGATCCGGCTGGCGGGAACCGACAGCGGGGTCCGGACCGCCCGAAGCATGATGGGCGGCGAAGAAGGCGATGGGAGCTTCTGGCTCAAGCTGCGGGATCATGCATTGGCGTTCTTCGCCGCTGATGAGCCCCTGTGGCGACTCTCCGTACCCCCCGGATCCCCTCTGGCCGGCCTGCCCGGGACGTGGCTGCTGGACTGGGGCGGCGCCCAGCGCTGGCTCCGGTCCGGTGCGGACGGGGCCGAGATTCGCGACCAGGCACAGCAGGCGGGCGGTCACGCCACCCTGTTCCGTGGGGCCCGAGCCGGGGAAGCGGTGTTTCATCCTCTTCCCGAGCCGCTCGCCCAGCTACACAGGCGCCTGAAGAAGGCTTTCGACCCGCACCGCATTCTCAATCCGGGGCGACTCTTTCCAGACTTGTGAGCACGCGGCTGGGCCTGCACCCTGCCGGATGGCGTTGCACCGACGTGCCGCCGACGCTGAACGCCGTCCCTGGCAGACACAATCTCGTCGCTTTCCTGGATGCTCGACCGCCGCCAGATGCCCGTCAGTTGCTAGGCGCGCATGCCGCGCCCTATACTCCACGGCCTTCGTCTTCGCCGACAGGGGCGTCTAGCACATGACCCACGCAGGCTCGTTTCACCCGTCCAGCAGGATCCTCATGGGGCCCGGTCCCTCCAACGTTAATCCGCGTGTCCTGGAGGCCATGTCCCGGCCGACCATCGGGCATCTGGATCCGGAGTTCGTGGGCATGATGGACGAGTTGAAGGCATTGCTGAACTTCGCCTTCCAAACCAGCAACCCGTTGACCATTCCGGTCTCGGGGCCTGGCTCGGCGGGGATGGAAACTTGTTTCGTCAATCTGGTGGAGCCAGGAGATACGGTGGTGGTCTGCCAGAATGGGGTCTTTGGCGGGCGCATGCGCGAGAACGCCGAGCGCTGCGGGGCAAACCTGGTCCTCGTTGAAGACAACTGGGGTGCTCCGGTCGATCCGCAAAAGCTCGAAGACGCACTCAAAGCTCACCCGGAAGCGAAAATCGTGGCATTCGTGCATGCGGAGACTTCAACGGGAGCTCAGTCCGACGCCGCGACGCTGGTGGACCTGGCCCGCGCCCACGACTGCCTGAGTATCGTGGACACAGTCACTTCTCTGGGCGGT
>JAAUXT010128706.1_pt1 | contig 21844 bp, 18 predicted proteins | sample 7278171 | NCBI WGS metagenome assembly JAAUXT01 (sample SAMN14350112, study PRJNA611818) | marine sediment metagenome | isolation source: surface marine sediment (1.8m) | place: French Polynesia: Moorea | collected 2018-08 | reverse complement strand
GCTACTGCATGAGGAAAGTGTAGGTGGTGCCGGTGGTCTGCTCACTTCTTTTCCCGCCACTCCACGGAACTCCAAACAGAGGTGGTCCGGTCGCTGGGGGTGGTCCGGTATTGGGTGATTGTCTCTAGAAAATATTGAGCCGATGGGATTCCCCCCCTCCCCCCGATCCAGGAAATTTACTGGGAGATGCAGATCTAAAGTAAAAAAAAATTCAATTTTGTTAGGGTTTTTGGACTTTGAAAATTTTCGGCCGAGATCTGGTGTCTGCACATCTGACGGCGCGACATGTGACCTCCTGGTCATCTCGTTTGTCTGAAAGTGGGAATTATCAGCGTGAGGCACACATGGAAGACAGATGTTTGGAGCGTTGCAGTGTTCCTGAAGTGTTTTCCCTTTTGCAATACCCGTTTTGTCTGTTTCTGAAATGATTTGAAAACCACCAAGAATTGAAATGGTTTGAAAACTTGTTGATGTTGTCATGTTCCCACCGAAGTCACCTCTGTCAGAAACACCCTCTGCTTCTAAATTTCATCAATGTCATTTTGTGCCACAATTGCACAGTTGTTTCCCTTGTTGACTTTTCAATGTTGGAGTCAGGCACGTCAAGTGGATCTCTCTCATCTCCATCTCCATCAAATGACATTGAAGAGTTCTCCCAGATGTTCATTTACTGTTTGCTCAAAATCTGTCAAATAACATCAAAGTTTCCGGAAACAACCGTTGATTTGATCATTTGTTTATCAAGGACATCAGGGAAACCACAGATGATCATTGCTACCTCAAAACCTAACTGAAAATAACCCTAAAATGTTCATGAACACTGTGCATTCAAAATGCAAAGGTGTATCTTCCTGTTGCTGCGGTCAGGTGGGCTCCCTACGTGCACCACGTGGGATTTTGGACACCAATGTGCTTGGGACTGAGTTGAAGACAGCAGGTTTTCTTCATGACATTCACAGATGGCTTCAAAGGTGGCGCCGCAGCCTCAGTTTCCATATGAACCAGGCAAAAGTTTGTAATCTTGGTAATCGTCTCGATGCCACACAACGCCACATCTGAGTTCCCTCCATGGCAACCAAAAGCTGTGTTGCACTCCACGAGAGGGAAAGGACATCGTGAGCTGCAAGCATTGCTGTAATTCAGTCTTTTGTCAACCAGGTGTGTGACTTTTACCCTCACAAACATACGAGAAAGTGACCTCTTTTGAGGGCAGATGGCATGGGGATGCATGGAAAGGGTAGACATGGACATTCCCAGGGAGTGTGTGGAAGGTGGAGTGATTACTGATGTCTGAGGAGAGCAGAGCTTGGGGTGGAGGTAGAAACTCCTGACACAGCGCATCTTGAAAACCAAAGAGGTTTTTATCCAACAGATCCAGGAGAGGGCAGTTAGGACACAATTTCCAGTTTTGTCTTGACATGTGTTCAAATTTGGAATTCATCCCACTTCACAAGAGCCCTTTGTCTCCCAGTCAGGGAATGTTGTAGGGCTCCACAATTCTGTCAGCCAGTTGATAATTTCTTGCAGAATGCACGGCACTGTAAGAAACACAATGGAATTCTCAAACAATTCAGCAACACAGGTGTTTCCAGACTGGATGAGTATATTTGACACCACCTGGATGTGTCTGTATATGGTTGAAAAAACTGTTGGTTTCTTAGGAAACACGTTGACCCTGATTGCAGTCATAAAATTTGAATACTTGTCAACTGAACCAACTAACATTCTGATTGGTAGTTTAGCTCTTGCTGACTGTATACATTTTCTGGCAAGTCCTTTTGAATGTGTTGTTTTTGCAAATGTCCTCAACTCAGAAAGTCCCAGAGATAAGAGACTCATGAATATTGCCTGTTACTTGCTGTCAGTTTTTGGAATTTTATCATTTTATGGAAATGCCTGTCACATTTTTGTCATTGCTCTTGAGAGATTTATATCAATACATTTTCCACTGAAGGCTTTGAGCATAATCACTCCCCATTCTGTCAAATGTATGTGTGTCTCTTTGTTTGGTTCATGATTATCCTAAAGTTAAGTGTTGATTTTGTGTTTTTCAACAATGGCATGGGTTTTGACAACTGCCTTTGGCATCTTGTGTTCAAACCTGGGATGTATAATTTTTCAATCTTGTTGCCATTTGTTGCAATATCTGCATGTACCTTGCTACTCTATGCAAGAATATTTTATGTTGCAATTGTCAGATCCAGAGGACCCATACTTCAGGTAATCACTTGTGATTTTGTCCATTCTGGTAAATTGCTTTTCTGGGTGTAAGGTCTGAACAATACTTGCTACAGCTTTCCCTTTTTTCTGGTTTGGGTGCTTGCAGGAAAGGGCCAGAACAGGCTCATCAAATAATAATCAAGCCACAGCCTCCCAGAAGAGAATCACCAAAATGATGGCTTTGGTCATGGGAACCTACTATTTGCTTTCCATGCCACCTGTCGTCAACGAGCTCATCAAAACAAGCACTCTGTTGGAAAAGGCAAGTGTTCAAAGTGTGCTTTCATTGAAACAAAAATATGATATATATTTGGAAGTTCTCAAGTCTCAAGAAAGACACAAAGCCGGAAGCTTGTTCTCAATAACGTTCAGCAGTGTCACCATGCAAAACGTCAGGGTAACTCAATAATATTTTTGTAGGTGTTGACATTGGTTCTGCATCTGCTCTTCACCCTGAACTCTGTTATCAACCCTGTGATCTACGCCTGGATGAGCAGGGACTTCAGGATGGCCTTCAGAAAGTTGCTGCACCTCAGTGTCGCGAGGGGGAGGCACCAGAGCTCTCCATAACGTTACTTCAGACAGAGGGCAGCACATCCGTGACCATGCACACATTTGAACGTGCCCTGTCCCTTCAGGGCAGAGGTACTTGGTGGTAGTGCGGTAAAGGCAAAGTGGGCGTGGCTCACTTCTCAGGAAAAACATGTGAACCTGAACATCCCTTCTCATCACTGAATTGACTTTGCATGACAGAAGCATCAAATGAATAGTGTCTTGATTTGACGACCTCACAACATGTTGTTTTCCTGAGGAGTAAATTGCCCGTTTAGAACTTGGCCTGAAACGGCAGGAGGTGAGTAGTGCACATTGTCAGTGAAAATCTGCACCTGTTGTTCTTCAAGGACAGTAAAAGAGAGTATTCACTGTCTCGTTGCATGGTATTTACTTACTTCTGTAGACCAGGTGGTCTGCGTGAATTTCATCTGAAAGTGCAACAGAGTAATTTTTGAGACAAGTTTGGAGTGCTGTGAGTGCACCAGACTCTGCGACTGCGGGGCACACCTACATTTGCCCACAGGTCTGGACACCTGAAGACCCTTTCGATCACAATTTTCTGTATGATCCGTGGTGCGTGTGCAGTGACAAAACAACCGCAGATCTGATATTCCTGACGTCTGTGAGACGTACTGAAACCATGGATCACAGGTCAACATGCCATCTGGAAACCTGGGCACTCTTCGATCGCCGCTGTAAAAAGAATCCTTTCCCCCCTCTTCTTTCGTCTGTGCTCCACCTTCGGTATTGGAACCCCAATAGGACTTATTACGTGATGTGTTGGTGTTTTGTTTTGATAGTACAAGCACAGATCTGATCCAGCACATCAACCAACAGAAGCAAGCACGTGAAGGCACCATGTTACGTGTGGCAACGAAAAGATGAATTCGCAATCTTGACACCACTTTCGTTCCTATGGTAACAAAGCAATGTTTGGTGAAGCGTTGGTTGTCGTGTTTGTTGCTGTTTCCCCACCACAGGTTCCCGATGACTTCAAAATGTCAGGGGTTCCTTGTGTCTGACTCAAAACTGTCACGCTTCCAAATCAACCCGAACCCGAAGGGAACCTCGTGCATTCTGAACGCAAACCATCAGTGCTTGATCCAGCAGGGTAAGACGTGTGGGAGAGGAGAAAGGAGGCACACCAAGTGATCAGATTGAGGCGACTGGACAGATCCATGACAGACGAAAATGCCTGGGAAGGGGCATCCTTTGGGAGGGGCGGGCTTTGGCAAATCTGTGCCCCCCCCCCTCAATCAGATTCTGGACTTCATGCAAGCTCAATACATGCAGCGTCTTCGCTGTCTCGTTGCGTGGTCTTTGTCTTCATCTGAAAACACAGCGGTCCTTTTTCATGCAAGAATTTGGAAACGGAAACAACTTCTCACCAAACTCACCAGCTGATCCCATATGTTCAGTTTTCAGATCTGCCCCTATATTGTGTTTTCGAAAAAGAATAGGCTGACCGGCCTGACGTGATTCGTGGTCAATAGTCCAGACAAGAGCACTTGGAACATTGCCAGGTTTCAAAGTACTGCAGTCTGATCAAATTCCTTCCTGGTGCTCTATCCTACAGATAAAACAAATCTGTAGACCAAATATGGATAATGTTGTACATTGTCTTCATTGTGCATGAAAGTGCTGTACACATACTTTTGGTGGACAATGCCCAGAGTGCTTCGCGCTCAACCAGTAGCGGCACAAATCACCCAAAAAACTCAGGACGTTTTGTTCGCGCCAGAGAGTCTGGCCCCGCTGCACTCTGCTCCCACATCCTGCATCTACTCCTCTCGGCCACTTTGGCTGACTGGGTCGCAAGGAAAATTCTTGTTCAACCAGCCGATTTCCTGCAGATCGCGGTGCGTTTACTTCAGACACTGGATCCGCTGCTTGGAGTCACGGAGTTCATTTTATGACTCGCACCAAAGATGAAAATGGGTGGCGGTGTGCTGTTGCCTTGCACTTTTGGAAAAGAACTCTGGCCCCTGTGTTCGTAAGAGTTGCAACGAAATGATAATGCAGCAAATGGAGTTCCAGGACACAGCCACACAAGCGAATTGCGTGACAACAGTTTGGTGAGAGTCCACACTTGTCATTCACGGTGCAAGGTTGTGGGGAACAAGAGTCGGATCCAGGATCTGGTTCGGATAGCCGGGGAGGACCGAACCCGTTTGTGGTGGGGGGGGGAGGGATGACCTCAACTTTGAAAAAAATTCACCAAGAACATTCTGCGCCTGTGGATATCTTTTTCTTGGACATGTCTCCAGCCCTGTATCAACTCCCAATTGACAAGTACAGAACACAGCACGCAATGAGAATGCTTTTTCCCCATGAACTTGTTTCCAAGTATTGAACGCTCAGAACAGAAATTCGATAAACAATCCCCTTTCTTCACACGAAATTGACAAAGTAATAAGCAGAGTACTTTTCTGATATCAAACAAACGTTTCGTGCTCCTATGTATCAAGAATATAAAGGGTGAATGAACTCTCCTCTTTTTGTTGCAAACCCAACTTCCACTGCACTGCAATTTTCAACATGTGACGTCAGAACGCTGGTCCCTTGGGAGATGTTCTGCCATTTGATAACACCTTCAAACATCTCTCATGCAGTTGAGTTGATTGGGAAACTTAATTTCCTGCTCCATGACTCTTTTTCAGCACTGCAATTTTGAACGCGTGTGGGACTATTTTGTCACAAAGCGGCAAAAAACTTCTGGCGTTTCAAAATGCCTTTGAAACAATCTCTCGGTTGGGTTGGTTGCTCAACTTCGCCTCGTCTCAATGCACTGATTCCGTCTCAAGTTGCTGTCACTTGAGCTGCGAGAAAAAAGTAGTTCCCAAAAGAGCGTTGCGCGGCGCGTGTGGCAAGGGTCGATGACAAACTGCTGGCCTGTTTCTCAGGCCTTGAGCACAGCGAAATGGATATCCCCAGCGACCTTGGGGAGGGGCGCATCCAGGTGGGTGGACGCCCACGCCCCCCCCCATCAACAATGAAAAGTGGTCTTTGCACAAGTGGAATGACCTGCCAAACGGGTAGGAGAGGTTGGAAAGTGCTTGATTCTCATCTCAAAGGTGTTCTCTGAGGCTACAAATAAAAATCTTTACCAAAACGCTGTTTTTATTTGGGAGGGGGGGCTGGGAGCACAAAGGCGTCCCCTGAATCCGCAACGGAACTGCAGAGAAAGTACTCGGAAAAGTACAGGTACCGAAGGACCCTGTAACAGGTGGACTTCACCTCACTGAAGCTGAGAGCGGCTTCCAGTTCGAGTGATTTGGAAGGCTGGACAGATTTGCTGTGAGGTTGCAGTCCGCATTCATGTTTCCAGACATCACTGTGAGAAATATCCGTGTGAATCAACAAAGGATATTTCTGCTTGTTTGGAGGCGAAAAGTTTCTCATAACTTCACATCTTTTTCAGCACTTAAGTTGTTTTCCGTATCAAGTGTCAAAAGCTGCACATTTTTCTGCGGATGAAAAAGGGCCTTTGAAGCCTTGGATGTTTGTTTGTGTGATGTTTTGTTGTTGAGCAAACAGAACTGCATTGGGCCTCTCTCTGTGACGAAGGTGTGGCGGACTGTTTCTCTGCGTCATGAACCAAACTCAGAGCAACGCAACGGAACTGGACAGTTCTCCACCGTTGCCATATTGGATGCACATTTTTAATTATGTGTGGCCCTGTGTCTACATGCTGCAGAAACTTATTGGTTTCATTGGAAACCTCTTGATTCTGGTTGCTGTTATAAAATTTGAGAATTTGTGGAAGCAGCCATCTCACATCTTAATTGCTAGTTTGGCTGTAGCTGACTGTATTGGTTGTCTAGCTGCTCCATTTGAATGTGTTGTTTTCTCTGCTGTTCTTGATTTTGAAGACCCCACTGAGAAAAGACTCATGAACATCTTTTGTTACATCCTGGCAATTTTCCAAATTGTATCACTTTATGGAAATGCTTTCAACATTTTTGTAATTGGCCTGGAAAGATTCATATCTGTTAATTTTCCATTGAAAGCTTTGACACTTGTAACCAGAAAGTCAGCAAAATATGCATGTATCATTGTCTGGACTTTCATCTTTCTAAAGCTGGGTACAGATTATGGAGTTTTTAACAATGGCATGGGATTTCCATTCTGTCTTTGGCCAATGGTGTTCAAGCCTGGAATTTACAACAATTCAATTCTGATTCCATTTATTGTCATATCTGCGTGTACCTTGCTGCTTTATGCGAGGATATTTTATGTTGCTGTGGTTAGTTCCAGAAGAACCTTAGAGCGCCAGGTAAACCGAAGTTTACAAAATTGATACATTTGCCTGAACTGAATCAGTGAGACAAACACATTGCAAACGTCTGGTCCTGACATTAGACAAACATTTTGTGATTTCAGGAATCAACACGATCTGGTCCTTCGGACAGAAATGCATCAGCTTCTCAGAAACGCATCACGAGGACAATGGCTCTGGTCATGGGCTCCTACTATTTCTTTTACGCTCCACATGTTATCAATAAATTTCTGACGGTCAAGCCTCCTCTCAAAAAGGTAAGCCAGACTTTAAAATTTGGTAACAAAAAAAATGACTTCGATTATATTATGAAGTTTGTGTTGATGTTGTGGAATGGCACGTCAGTGAACAAGAGGCCACGCCCCAAAAAATGTCAATCAAAGACTCCATACCTGCCATATTTTCAGATAATTACACAAATTCTGCACCTTCTCTACACTATGAACTCTGTGATCAACCCTCTGATCTACTCGTGGCTGAGACAGGACTTCAACGTCGCCTTCAGAAAGTTACTCCATCTCAGGGTGCCCAAGCAGGAGCTTCGCTCTTCGCTCAGTGTCAGCGTCGCTTCGACTTCTAAAGGAGCGCTCGAGAACCACGACCATGGACACATTTGAGCTTTTATGACTTCATGGTTTGTGCACTGAAGGATCCAGGGTACGCAGCTGGTTGGTACTCTAAAGTGTTGGGAGTCCTGTGACGTCACTCACAGATCGGCAGAAGCAATGCACACGCAAAAACAGCTTTGTAGTTTTTGCTAATTTGGAACTGAGTTATTTATGGTTGTGTAAATTGCTGACTGTGACTTTTGCATAATGTTGTCCAAAACACTTGGAAATATTTCTGTTGCAAATGGACGCCCATCTGTTTCGGCGGTGATGTTTCCTGAGATCTAAAGACGTGTTGGGATCACATTTGCCTGGTTTCCTTTTTCCATTGTCCCATTTGTACATCAAAAGAAGAGGCAGAATGTTGTTCTCTGACTGGAAAGATGCTGCATATCTCCACCACCCAGGAGGCAAAGAGTGGCAAAGTGGTGGAAAAGTTGAGCTAAACGGACTGACGATGTAGAAATCTTCTCTCAAAATGAGTTGGTGCCAAAATTGCCTCAGCCAATCAGCCCATACTGTGCTGTTTAGTCCATAGGAGCCCATATCATGCTGCTTAGTCTGATGAATTTGGTGCCAAAAATGACCAAAATTGTGTACAGCAAGCTGTTTAGTCCACAAGAGCCCTTACCATACTGCTTGGTCCACAATAAATCTTCAGTACCTCCCTCATAATTGACAAGCACCAAAAATCCTTTCAGCACACCTGAGGCAATTTTGGCACCAAAATTGCATCAGCCATCGGATTGCACACTGAGAGATGTTACCTCTTCAGTATCAGAATTGAGATGATACGTGTGCTTGTTCCAGGCTATTTACATATGTACCCTGGCTTGAGTATATAAATGATGCTCAGGGTGTGGGAGTCCCAGGAAACCATCACACCATTTCGGACAGACACATACTGACAAAAATAGTCGCGCTTCCGCAACTGAAAAGGAGACAGCAATGACAGAAGAAAACCTCAGTGGGCGTATTCAATTTTCGTATGTCGGCAAGCCGAGTGAGGTCAAATGGCTTTATCAACTTCGGCCCATCTCCAAGCCAGGGGCGAAGTGGCTCCACACGCGTAGATCGAACACTGCCAATGACATTGACATTGAGAGAAACCGCGAACAGGTTTGTGATTTTTTGAAAAGCCACAGCGTGTCACTGCAAAGACATACGTGAAAACCTTCCGTCAGTTACCGGAGCAATCACAAAATGTTTGTGGTTATTCTGTAAAAGGCCGTTTTCTTGTTGAGTTCTGTTGATGGCGGTGTCTTCAAAACTGTACGAATTGACCCAGGATACCACATGTGCAACACAACTTGTTTATTGCCAAATATAGCTCATGATGACATGAGCCCCTGGTAGGCTGATTTGTGACATTGAAACACCTGACTTTACATTGACAGATCTGACACAATTCCTGGTATCTGAGGTGAAACCCACACAGAGTCCACAACACAACATGCTTCTCTGAACAAATTTGCAAACGGGCTGAATGAAAATCTTGCACAGTTTTTGCACCAATACTCGGTTGTTCTTTTCTTGATGTAAATAAAGCCCAGATGTACAGAGCAGCTCCATCTTGGAACTTTTCTCACCACTGGAAATATAAAGTTTTGCTTATTTCCCTGAACACAAGTGTGAACACCCTGTATTTCTGTCCCTTCTTGCTGATATATGTCTTGGCTGAGTTTTTGAGATGGAAGAAGCCAGAACGGAAGCCAGAGCCACAGTACCACGATGTAGGGGGGGGGGCAGAAACAAAGAACAACAACTCAACAACTGTTGTTTTGTTTTGATCAAAACTGAAAATCAACATGGCTCTGAGGTACCTTTTCCTCTGTGTTGTGCTTCCCTCATATTGTATGAGGAATAAAATTGTGAAGAGGACCGAACTGCAGCAAACATTTCCAAGCAAGTTCTGCAGAAAATGTCATTGTCTGCGTTTTTTCAAGGGTGTATCTGAGAAGTCAGTGATCTATTTTGTGGTTCAGCTCCTTCATTCACACATGATTTGCAAAGGGAAATGGCCAAGTTTGATGGGTGTAGTTCTGGGGTTCACAAAATAAACTCGCCTAATCTGTTGTCATTTGTTGTGTCGGGCTTTCTGTTCCATCAAGGACGTTTTCCTTCAATGTTCTCTTCCTCTGCTGCCCTGTTCAAACCACACAACATGGATTCTGACCATACTCTCTCAACACCAGCCAATAAAAACTTTGGCCAGTGTGGGTTGCCAGAGAGTGAAAAGACAACAGCCAGAGAAGTACGTTGAAAGCACAAGTGATCCTTCTAATGTCTTAATTGCTAGTTTAGCTCTTGCTGATTGTATCAATTTTCTGGCTGGTCCTTTTGAATGTATGGCTATCTCAAATATATTAAATGTTGAAAACTTCAATGACAAAAGACTTATGAACATTGCTTGTTACTTGGCTTCCATATTTGGAATTGTATCATTTTATGGAAATGCTTGTCACATTTTTGTCATTGCTCTGGAAAGATTCTTTTCAGTAAACTTTCCACTCAAAGCTCTGAAGATAATCACTCTCTATTCAACCAAACTTCTGTGCGTTGTTGTTTGGTTGGTTATCATTCTTAAATTGGGAATAGATTTTGTTTTTTTCAACAATGGTATTGGGTTTGACTTCTGTCTGTGGAATTTGGTTTTTCAACCAGGGATATACAATTTTTCAATCATATTACCATTTGTTGTGTTGTCTGCATGTACCTTACTGCTCTACGTAAAAATCTTTCACATTGCAATAGTCCGATCTAGAAGGTCCACAAATCAGGTAAGTACTTCAAATGTCCAGTCTGTCAATACATCTGTCGTATAAGAATGATACACAGTTGAACAAGAGATTTGAAATCTGGTTGGCAAAACTTTCCGATTTCAGGAAGCAACTAGAACAGGTACTTCTCACCAAACTGAAGCCTCAGCCTCCCAGAAACGGATAACAAAAATGATGGCTTTGGTCATGGGATCTTACTATTTGCTTTACACTCCACCTGTAATTCTGGGTTTTCTCACAGTCAATCATGTCCTGGAAAAGGTGGGTCACTGAATGAACAAAAATCTGTTATATTTTCCTCTCACATCTTATAAAACTTCAGACAAAAAGTTATCAGTCACCCCTCACAAAAATCAGGCCACAACATTTTTTCTTGAAAAACACCTTTGCAGGTTTTGACAGAACTTCTGCATCTGCTGTTCACCTTGAACTCTGTTATCAACCCTGTGATCTATGCCTGGATGAGCAGGGACTTCAACACTGCATTCAGGAAGCTTCTCCATCTTAAAGTGTCCACAGCTGCAACAAGCAGAAGTTTCCAAGATTTGACTCCATCGTCGAGTGCAGGAGGTCCAAGCCAGGACAACACACACATGTAGGCTCTGTCAGGACTCCCATTCCCTCCAGGTGTGTTTGCTGTGGTCTCCTTCTGTGTTGCTTTGTGAAGAGCACCAGAAGTGATCTTCAGAACAAAGCACTCCAAGAATGGGACTGATATCAGAGTTTTGTTATCATGATAGAGCTGGTAAAGACACAAGTGAACAATAATCTGCTCTTCTCTGAGCCTTCCAATTGTGCGGAATGCTTTGTTTTTTGTTCTACCTGAGTTGTTTAAGTTTTGTCGTTGAGCTTTCCGTTTGCTTCGTCGTTTGCTGGGCAATCAAAGCTGGTTGGACCAATGAACCATGTTAGAAAAACGTTCCTTCAAAGGAAAACAAATGAGTTGACCGTGGCAGGGTTCTTCTGGGTGAACCAACGGTTCGTCTGCTGTTTCATATTTAATTCTGACTTCATTTGTTGTTGGTGTGTTCTTTTTTCGGAAAGAAATGATTTGTCACTTGTGTTTTCTGTGGTCCTTCCTGAGCTGACATTGCGATGTGTTGTTGCAAAGTACAAATATACTTTTCTCCTGCAGATGTGTTTCTGTGTTGGTCAATGTGACAGCTTGTAGGGACCACTTGGATGCGTCCTGTCTCTCCCAACAATGATGAACCAATAAGCCAAAAACAGCTCAATAGTTCCGTGACACGAAGATGTTGCTGCCCTTCTGCGCATGCAAGCATGATGCTGATTCAGTGTGAGTGATGCACAGAAAGGGTGGTGGTGCACAGAGCATTTTATAGTGAGACTTCTCTGTTGGCAGAGGAGAGTTTTGGTTGTGCCACACGTGTGGACATTGGGAATGGATTTCGTCTCACTACATTTCAAAGTGTGTCTTTGTTCAAACTTTCTGCAGTTGGCTGTTGTGGACTAGGTGCAGGTATATCCTAACCCTTTCAGCACCATGGCAGGGAACTTTTGAAAGGAAAATCAAGCCAGGAGTGTCAGTGGGTCTCACAAAATCTTCACGAAGGTGATCAGCTTCAAAGTGTAATGGAAATGGGCAATAGAAAACTTAAGTTTGAATGTGTGTCTCTTTGTTTATCGTCAACGAAAAGTTATGAATCGCTGCAAAGGAACCTTGAAAATATAACCTATTCCCGCTCAGGCACTCAGCCTTCAATCAAGTGTGCGGAACACTTCAAAAGTTGGAGTTGCATCTTTCACTGCAGTGAGAAAGCTGAGACTCGAGATGTATTCATGAATCTACTTCGCGCAGTTAAGCATTCTGAGAATGGCGTACCAAAAGAACAATGGCCTCAATGAGCAATTTCTCAACAACAGGTCAAGAACATGAAACATGTCCAGCAAAACGCCTTCTTTGCTTTGATGACCACAAGCATTTGAGCAGTGCACAAGACCTTGTACATACCTTTTCATTCACACAGAATCCATCACAGGCTGGCCTTGCAGTTGCTACAATTGAGGACGTCTCTTTTCATAGTTGTGTGGCCCTGTCAACAAGAAAAATCAATTCATGCTTGCAACGCCTTTGTTGTCTGTTCGCCCCTCATTGAGCCCCAGTGAACCCCTTCTCAACAGCTGAACCCCATTTAGGTTCATTCGAAGTCCTGAAATAGTCCACAAAATGTTTGATTTTACCGTGTTTCACACAAACCAAATCATAGACAGTGCGTTGATAGTTTGAGATTGGAATCGGGATCTCCACCCACTCCAGGGCTGGATCCGCCAGAACTGAGGATCACTTCTATCAAGCGGGAAACAAACATCTTTGCCTCATTAGTTTTGAAAATTTTGCACACAACGTTCTCTCCACACAAAGCCACAAAGAGTAAAATATACGAGCTTCAACCATCCCTCACTTTGCCAGGGAAGCAAATGTACAAAACGAGAATGCAGCTGCATTGAGTTTCCCTTCCACCTTTCTCACTCACCTGAGCCTTTTTTGGTTGGAACCAAGTTGCTTCATCATGAACGAAGCAGTGAACAACACAACAGAATTGTCTGATTCAGTGACACTGCTGTTTCCACAATGGACAATTATTTTTGATGGTGTATGGCTGTGTGTGTACATGCTGGAGAAAGTTGTTGGTTTGATTGGAAATATGTTGACTCTGATAGCAATCATAAAATATGAAATTTTATCAAGGGAACCATCCAATATTTAATTGCCAGTTTGGCTCTAGCTGACTGTGTCAACTTTTTGGCTACTCCATTTGAATGTATTGCTTTCTCAAATATTTTAAATACGGACAACTACAGGGACAAAAGACTCATGAACATTGCATGTTACTTGCTGTCTGTTTTTGGAATAGTATCATTTTATGGAAATGCTTGTCACATTTTTGTTGTTGCCCTAGAAAGATTCTTGTCAATAAATTTTCCTCTGAAATCTCTGAACATTATTTCTATCTTTTCAACCAAACTTTTGTGTGTCATTGTTTGGTTGGTGATCATTTTTAAATTAGGGATAGATTTTGTACTTTTTAACAATGGTTTGGGATTTGAGTTTTGTCTGTGGAATATTGTTTTCAAACCAGGGATATATAATTTTTCAATTATCATACTTTTGTAGTATTATCTGTGTGTACTCTGCTACTCTATGCAAGGATCTTTTACCTTGCTATTGAAAGGTCAAGAAAACCTATGATTCAGGTTACTCTAAAAGACAAGATGCCTCCCCAAATGTTTTGTGTGCCATGATGACATCTGAATGAACAGCAGATTGAAACTGTTGGTTTGAGTTTGGTGGCTGTTATTTCAGGGACCAGCAGGAACAGGATATTCTCACCAAACTGAAGCCTCAGCCTCCCAGAAACGGATAACAAAGATGATGGCTTTGGTCATGGGATCTTACTATTTGCTTTACACTCCACCTGTAATTCTGGGCTTTCTCACAATCAGTCCTGTGTGGGAAAAGGTGAGCAACAGAAGGAAGAAATAAAAAATAGAAACATTTGTTCTCACTCAGTTTTGGGTCACATATCTCAGAGCCCACAAAGTATAATGTAGAGTTGTGCTTGACACTGACATCTCTCAATTACAGAAAAAAGACTTTTTCAGGTTTTGACAGAACATTTTCATCTGCTCTTCAACCTGAACTCAGTGATCAACCCTCTAATTTACGCCTGGATGAGCAAGGACTTCAGCAAAGCATTCAAAAAGATTCTTAATTATACAGCCAGAGAAAGAACCAGCAGAACTCTCCAACAAGCAACTCCATTTCCAGGCAGAGAGGAGCAGATTCAGGGCAACATCCACATTTGAGCCCCACCATGGTTCTCTGTCCTATGAGGTGATGGGATGTTGTGGCCTGGGAAGCAGACAAAAAGGTTTTCAGATGTTGTCCAAGGCCAGCTGATGTTCATTCGGGACTGTAATTGGATTATAACAGTTTGTTATCTGCACATTTCTGACATTCACGCACGCGGCAGGCCAAGTTGGCCGCAGGGGCTGATACATCTCCCACCAAAGCAAATCGCGCCACTTCGCCGGTGGCGTTGATAACACACGCCCAACAACGTTGATCAACAGAACAGGATGAAAACTATTTGGTGCTGGGCAAACATAGTGAACCGTTCAGATGAAATTTCAAGTGGTTTACGTTTTCCTGGTCAAATCTACACCAATTTCTGGGACATACAATCCAAACACACTTGTTCAATCTGTACTGTATCACTTGGATTTCAGCGAGAAGATCATTCTGAATTGGTTGTCAATTTGTTGTGTTGTTTTCTGGGCCTTGGTCACACTTGCAGAACACACTTATCTCAGGCACAAGAAGAAGAAGAAGAAGAAAAAAATGTGAATTTGGTGGCAATTTTTTTGAATTCTTTACACACACATTACACACATTGCAGACTCAGTGTCAAAGAACAAGGACACATTTCTTGTATTTTTGATCTCTGATGTGTTTTTGCTGTTGTGTTCTGCTTTTGATTCTGTGCATCCTGCAATGGTCTCTCATTCTCCATTGTGTTCGCCCATGTGACCCATTGTTCATGTACCCACCAAGCAGATAAATCGAACACACCCATTCATGTTTTGTCCGAAGTTCAGCTGATTCGAACTTTTTTTTTGGGGGGGGGTTCCGATCTGATCTCTCATTTGGACATCGATTGGGTCGTTCGATTTCAGGCTCATTTCATACCTCAACAAATCCGAACAACAACAGAAAGCAAAGGGGCCGGGTTTTGTTTGTGTGCGACCAGTTTTGGTCTGATTCCAAAAACGCCTTTCTCCATCCAAGGTGAATATTCGCGGACAACTTCGAGGGCCGATCCAACCAACAACCCACAGACCTGTGACACGTGCAAAGTTTATCTCGAAAACTTTCTGTGCACAGCTGCGCATGCAGATTGTTTTCTCTCAAAAGCCAAGTTCTGGTTTCAGAAATGAAAGTTTGTTCAGCTTTCTATTGTTTTGCTTTGTGTTGGGCGCGTTGAGAGGTACCATTCAATTTTTGATTTTTGAAAATTTTTCTACAGTTTTTAGGTGGGGCTGAAGTTTGGGTTAAAAAGTCATTTTGTTTGAAAATTTAAAAATGGATACTGGGCAATTCTTTTGGTTGATTATAGATATTGTTGTGAAACAATGTGTAAAAGTTCCACTTGGTCAAAATTGTTCCATTTGGGTGTGTGCTGAATGAGTTCCCAAGTTGTGAATATTGAGTGAAAAAAGTAAGAATTTTGACAAAAATGGTGAGCCAAATCAGAGTGAGCCAAATTAGAGTGAGCCAAATCAGAGCAAGCCAAATCAGAGCAAGCCAAATCAGAGCAAGCCAAATCAGAGCAACTGAAATTTCCTCAAATCACCGCGAGCTCCATGAAGCTATTTTTTCTGCTTGGTGGGGCGGGGTTGTGGGTTCTGAAATTCGTGTTCTCATGGATCCGCCCCCTGGCGCCCGGAAGCGAAACATAGCGCATCGGGACTGGGTCTGACGTGGAATCCAATCACAGCATTGATATGTGATATGTGGCTCAAAAAACAAGCAAACAACGATCTGCGCCGTGGTTGCGCTGTGGAATCGTGTAAACAATGTTGTGAAGAGGGAGTATCCTTGGTTCTGTGGGAGGGACCACCACATGGGGATCAACTTCAACTTGACAAAACTGAGACCACTGTGGAAGGAAAGTTGCTCATCCGGCACAAACTGGGGTTGGTCAAATGTTGTTCGTGATGAGAACAGGAGGTGTGAGCCTGGGCCTGGGTCTGGGCATGGGCCTGGGTCTGGGTCTGGGCCTGGGCCTGGGCCTGGGCCTGGGCCTGGGCCTGGACCTGGGCCTGGGTCTGGGCCTGGGCCTGGGCCTGGGCCTGGGCCTGGGCCTGGGCCTGGGCCTGGGCCTGGGCCTGGGCCTGGGCCTGGGCTTGGGCTTGTGCTTGGACTTGAGCCTGGGGCCTGAGGCCCGCAACCTGGGGTCTGGTCTTGGCCAGGACCAGAGGCCATGGTCTGGGTCTCGGTTTGGGACTGAACCTGGGGCCTGGGGCTTGAACCTTGCCTCGGCTTGAACCTGGAACTGGACCTGGGCCTGGGCCTGGGGCTCTGCCCCACCGCTGGATCCACGCACGCTGTATTTGACTGAAACTGTGCCGTGTGTTTGTTCGAGGTTGAGTTGGCGTGTTTATGGGTGTGTTCTTCCATGACATGGATCAAACCCTATGAAATTTGAGTCCTGGCTGCAAGACCTGCACCACACGGGATACGTCATGCGTGGCGTCCCAAGACAAAACAATCCTAATTCTTTCTGAAATTTCACGTCTACTCCCACGTTCTATGCTCAGTGTCAGTGTCACGCAAACTGCTGGCAATGCAAACTGATCGTGGACCGTGGACACAACGTGTGTCGCGTCCAGTATGAAGCAGGCTTCCATTCGAATGCCATGTCTCGAACTGACAAACAAAAGTACATCAACCCCGCATTTCAAACTGATGGCTGCTGAATGCATTGTGTTATTGTCTTCAAAATCAATTGTTTTGATGAGAAAAAAAAACAATGCCATTGAAAACAAGAGAGGCGGGACGCCTGTCACCCCCAGATCTCCAGACATTGAGCTGGTCGAGCAGGTCCGGTCTGTGTCTGGTCATGTTTGTGTTTCTTCAGGGACTTTGATGAAGTTCTGAAACCCGACACACACGCACAAGCGCGCACACACACACACACACACACACACACACACACACACACACACACACTGTGTCTCGCATTTGTCAAGACTGTGCCATTTTCGTGATGATTTCGCAATTCTCCTTGTTTTTCTTACCAATTTCCTTGGTCATCTCTCTCTTTCTCTCTCACTCTTCGCTCAATTCCGTTGTCTCTGTGAACAGGTGTGGGAGACACTGACAAAAGGCACTGAAACACCCACAATCCACCGTCGGATCCGTCCAGTTGGGGCCGGAGGGGCGAGGGCCCTTACCATTGAAAAATGACCCAACCCACGGTCCTCTCTTTTGCCCTACTGACAATTGTTTCTCACATTTCACAGTTGCCCTTCTCTAATTCATCATTGGGCCCCGTACAGAGCTATTCACAGTGGACACATCCACACAAAACGGGCGCCCGACCAAACGGGGACCCAGTTCTTTGATGAATGTCCGACAGAATTTTGTTCAATCTGGACGTCTGTCCAACCTTCACGTTCACATGCACGACGTGAAAAATAGCTCTACGGAGCTTGCGGTGATTTGAGGAAATTTCAGTTGCTCTAATTTGGCTTGCTCTGATTTGGCTCACTCTTATTTGGCTTACTCTGATTTGGGTCACTTTTTTTAAAACAAAATTCTTACTTTTTTCACTCAACATTCACAACTTAAGAACTCATTCAGCACACACCCAAATGGAACAAATTCAACCAAATTGAACTATTATACATTGTTTCACAACAATATCCACATATTAACTGAAAAAATTGCCCAATATCCATTTTTATATTTTCTATCAAAAATTACTTTTCAACCATAACTTTAGCCCAACCTAAAAACCATGTAAAATTTTTCAAAAATAAAAAATTGTATGCTACCTCTTGAACTCCCATACAATATACTACATTTCATCAAAATACTTCTTTCACCAAACATAAATTTGTACCTTCTGAGATATGGAGACATTTCTGCATCCACACCCAATGTTTTCTGCACTTCCAAATTTGACCTTTTTGACCTCAGGAATTAAAAATTCAAATTTGGCAAATTCCATCCTTGCACATTCTCTCCAACCTAAAATAAACCAGAAGAGCCTGAAAGATCCTAAATTGATCCTCATCTTGACTATCAAACTGCTGTACACATACTTTTAGGAGATGCTGCCTGTAGGTGCTTTGATTTGGGTTGCACCAATTAGGCTCACTTGAGCCCAAATCACGCAACCCACCTCAAATCACCTAAAAACCCTTCAGACCCCAACCATGGCCCTACCCAGCCCTACCCGTGAACCCACCAGTAGAACCTCCGCCATTCAGGTCGGACCCCAGTCACCATGCACTGAGTGCCCTTCCCCAAAACCCGGATGTGTCGGGAAGATCCACATCTTCAATGTGAAAAGGCATTTTGAATGAGACTCCAGTCAGGACAGCGTTGGCCTCCAGCCCCACTTCTAGATCTTCCAGTGGGGCCCCCACCACATTGGGGCCGGACCCCACTCAGAACTGGGTAACCTCCGTGCAAAGAAATCCCCATAGCAGTCACGGGTCTTCCTTTGACGCTTGAAGATCCCTTAAGACGAGTCCTGTGTCCACAGCTGGACCGTTCACCCCATCACGCACCAGACACCAACAACTTCAGACTCAAATCCGTGGATCCACCAGGGCTTGTGGCACTTGCCCTCCATGAACCTTGACTCTTTTGTGCCCCTTCCTTGTCCTTCGCACCAAAAGCGCAAAATTGCATTGGAATGTGAGAAAATTTCCCAGTGATTGGGTTTGGCTTCAGTGACCTGACTCAAGGACCCTTCACAGAGTTAAGGTCACGTGACATCAAGAGAATTGTGTTGGAGACGCATGATTGGGCAAAGAATTCGTCTGCTGCTTTCCCATGAAAGGAAAAAACCCACACATTTTGCTCATCATTCAAAGATTACATCAAACTCACGAACTATGTTTCAATGTCCTGCTGAAAGCCAGTAAAAATGGATGGCACACGCACTTTACCTTGTGAATGATGCAAAAGGTGGAAAGATGCGCAAATTCCCGTGCGTTCCGACCAACGCAGCGCGTAAGTTGGTTTGATGTGCGGAATCTACTCCTTGTCCCTGCGAGGCTGGAACTGCGCGTCCGACTGACTGTCCCGGACCCTGGATGTGTGAAGAAGTGGCGTCCCGGAGAGTGAAGCTGTGTGAAGAGGAGCAATGCTTGTTTCACACTGAAGGCGTTAAAGTTCACACGAGGGGCGTCACAGGTGTGTGTCTCGAGAGTGAGAGCAGTGTCCTCCGTGGGTGTGAAGCTGTGTGGAGAGGCGCAGTGTGGGCTCACATTGCAGGCGTCACAGTTCACACGTCACAGGTTGAGTTTGAACAAGTGTGGGGCGGGTTCATACTGGATCCGGCACAAAATTTTCACCCTCGATGCATCATGGGACGGATCCACACCAGGCGTGTCACCTGTTTGTCCCGGCGTGTTGTCCGATCGGTGACAGAGACAGCATTTGGCCACTTGCACTGGCTTTCAGTGCACTGTTGAGATTGCTGGATCACCGATTTGAGAGAATCCAGAGAATCACGCGTTGCACTTGCACCCTTGTAACAAACAACACGATGGCCACAGAAGTAAGTTGTGCAACGCGCGGTGACGCACGCCTGCATCGCGTGATGCGTGACGCATCTTGTGTCAACTTCGCGAATTCCAGGACCAAGTGTCTGCTCATCCAGAGAAAACCAACCTGATGACGACAGCTCAACTTTGACAGGAAAGTCTTCAAAATTGAAGCCCCTGAGGATTAAAATCTGTGACGTGAAATTATGAACGTTGATCCGCAGAATGACATGGCGTTGGGGAAAAAGTGACGACTCAACAGACAGCGAGGAAACAAAACGTTGACAGCAACTTCAAAATTGAAGCCCTGGGATTAGGGTCTCAGGGCATTGAGCTTTGGATGTGATCCTTCATTTTGATTGGCTGGTTCCAATTGGCATCATCATCATCACACGTGGGATTTGTTCTCTTCTGCAGCCTCATACGAAAATCTGAACCGAGGTGGGAAAGGTCATCACCAGGCTTCGTGTTGCATCTTCTGCGTACTGAATCCATTCTGAATACATCTGGATTCTCAGATGGGTCTTGTGGGCCTTTTTTCTTTTTCTTCGGGGGGGGGGGGAGGCGATTGGGTTCCGGCTGCTCTGCTGCCCCTCCAGTGCAAAGAATATTGAGTCATCGCAAAAACAGAGAACACAGAACAAAGAACCTTCAACCCCTTCATGGTTCAGCCAGTGCACCAAGACTCAAATCCAAATGTCTCAGGCAGCGAGGTTCTCACAAGTTCCTTCAACTCCATCCCGCATGGAACTGAAGGAGTTGCTCGCAAAGCCCGATCCAAGTGCATGGAAGCAATTCGTCTGGCTGAAGATCATCCTAACTACTCCTGAGGGTCCATCCGTGGACGCATGAGCAGAGATAGAGCACCCGGACTGCGTGCCCTTCTCCGGAGCTGGGGATGAGACCCCCAGGATCCAGGCCACTCGACCGGATCCCGGCCATCATGACCCGCGTCCCTCCGGTTCCCACCGGCCGCGGTGCACAAGGGTCACGCGTTCTCCCGCCCGGAACCAGGCAGCTGAGCTGCGTCTGTTGGGAGTTTCACCCGGTTCTTTCCCGTGTGCGTGGGATGGAGACCAGGCTTTTCGTCTGTGGCAAGTTTCGCCTTCTTTCGTTCCCAGATCTTTGTGGAGCTGCAGAGCTCTGGTTTTTGCCTGTCCTCACAAATTTTTCACCGGGTTCGTTGTATCTGCGAGTGATTTCACCCAGTTCATTCCCCCATCTTTGAGAAAATGGCTCACACAGTGTCCATTGGCTGCACGCAACACAAGACGCGTCTGGTGTTGAGACAAAACAGGCCTCACTGTCCCTGCTGATGACCGCAAGACTGATTGTCATAGACGCGTCCCAAGCTGCGCGTCACACTGTCCTGCAACGCGCCTGAAAATGAGAATAACCAAATAAGAGTGACACGACTGAATCACTTCCACTGTTTCGCCTCCCCACCGTGTCGCTCTACATGGCTTCAAGCCTCCCCAGCCTGCAGCTCCGCAGGGCTTCAAGCCTCCCCAGCCTGCACCGCAGTATGGCTGAAGCCTCTCCACCTAGGTCACCAAGGCTCCACCCTGCTGAGCTGCAGGGTGGGGAGGCTATCGCACCCTGTAGCTCCGCGTGGCTTCAGGCCTCCCCACCCTGCCGTCGCCGGGCCGCAGGTTGACTGGCCGAGAGATACGCTATCTCCATCTGTGAAACACGGCGCGCAAGTCCCGGGTGAACAACTGAGACACGGAGCGCGCCGAGAATAGGAAATCGTACACAGAAAAACAATGCATGGAGCTGGAGAATGAACAACGTCAAGTTGTGATAAAGCATTTCCTTGCTGGAAAGACAGTTGCTTCAAGAGCACACACGGATGACAGGCACGACTCTCAGACCAAGGCGACCCTTGCACATTTCCTTTTGAGCCACCCACCCCAAGAACATTTACCTCGAGAGTCACTGCCCTGCTGGGTGTGCACCCCAGTCACATCCAAGGCCAATCACATTTAGAGACAATCACCCAATACCGGACCACCCCACTTTTTTTGACAAGTTTCAACCAAATGAAAAAAATTCTTCTTTTTATTTGATTCCAAAAATTTTTTCACACATTCTTG
>JAAUXT010015184.1_pt1 | contig 21854 bp, 22 predicted proteins | sample 7278171 | NCBI WGS metagenome assembly JAAUXT01 (sample SAMN14350112, study PRJNA611818) | marine sediment metagenome | isolation source: surface marine sediment (1.8m) | place: French Polynesia: Moorea | collected 2018-08 | reverse complement strand
CTTTGACGCTCAGCATCAGAACTTGGACAGAAGTACGCCACTAAAAATTATCCTAGTCAAGGCACCCCAATTTGCAGGTTATACACGGCCCCAGCAGAAAACCTTCGCAACGTGATGCCTTGAGCCTCACTCCCTCGGGAGGGACAGGAAAGAGACAGATCGCAGAAATGTACCGGTACTAGAAACACGTTTGTTGGAAAAACACAAGTGGACTGTGGAACACACACACACACACACACACACACACACACACACACACACGAGCGGGTGAACAGCCTTTCGTCAGTTGACAGCCTGCACCGAACTTGTTCAGCAACGTGCATGGTACTGCGTCGCCAAGTTGAGCCCATTGACTTTGGTGGGGGAAGCAACGCGTGACGCTTCCAGCGTGAAACAGGTGCAAAGCTTTGCAAGAACATCGCCCCCTCCAGAAGCAGCGGCGATGGCCGTGGATAACAGACGAACTGACAATAGATCGAGACTGCAGGTGCGTAACTGTTCAATTACAGAACACAAGGGTCGCTGCAAGGTCTAACGAGAGTGGAAGACAAGAGCCCGCCACTCAATACTCTCGCTGAGTCGGGTTCTCAACGCTCGGGTCTGTTGTCTGCCGAAGAAAAGGTCAACTGTGGTAGACAGTACGTTTTTACGAGCAGGCACACCTGTGTTGAGGTTTGCAGGGTAAAAAGCTGAAGTGACCTCAAAACTCGTTTGTTTCGCCGAACCACGAGGCTATTGTTTTGAAACATCTGGTGATCGCATCCGTGTGGGGCACCTTTGTTGGTGGTTGTTTTGCTGGCATTTTCAGCTCTGAAAACATTTCCAGTCAAACCTGCGAGTCCTGCGGGCGGGTTTTATGCTGACGTCGTCCTTGCCCCCACTACACAAAACCAATGCTCTGTCGCAAAGTCAGCTCGACGCTGAATCTCACTGGAACGCATCACGTGTAGCTTCCGGTTTGACGTCGCTCCGCGTGATCAGTTACGTCAGAGGAATCTAATGTAAAGAACAAAGAGAATGGCACAGACGGGGCCTTATGAGCCAGATCTATCAGGGTGCGATCCTCTGTGTGTGTGTGTGTGTGTGTGTGTGTGTGTGTGCGCGCGCGCGCGCGCGTACAACCGTGTGTCCTTTGTGTGTGTGTTTGTGTATGTGTGCGTGCGTGCCTGCGAGCGGGCGTACAAACGTGTGTCCGTGTGTGTGGCGTGTGTGGCTGCGTGTGTGTCACAAAGCGACGCGCGGCCACAAGCACGTGCAGCGTCCACGCAACGCAACGATGCGCCTGGTGTGAACCCAGCCTGCGCCGTAGCAGGGAAGATCAATCAGCCCAGAGGAGAGAAGCGGGGATCAGAGCCGCGCGGCAGTGGGTCACGCACCCGACCCCGTGACCCCCGTTCAGTCACGGCACGTCTCGACCGATCACGCGCGGTGTCGGACCAATCTTCCCGTCCGCTGCTGAGGTGTTGGGGTGCGCGTCTTCAGGTGGCGCGCAGCTGCGGAAGTGCGGCGGCCTCGGATCAAGCGCGACCACTCGGGAACAGCATCGCGAACTCAGCTCGTGCGCTCGGAACGCGGCTGTTTCAGATACAGCTGTGAACATGCACTGTGGATCCAGGCCAAAGAGAATCAAAGCTTTTGTCAGTGGCTCTGTTCCGCTATCCAGACTCTTTCGCCACTGCGAAATGCGATATTCTCCCCCTTGTAGTCTGGGTGGAGATTGTAGACAGGAAGACGAATCCTGCAAAAAAGCTCAGTGCAGACACAAAGGCACAGCTGCCTGGAGCCCTGTTGTTCCAAGTCACCAATTAACGTTCTGTAGGGCGGAGGGAACCTTTTTTCGCGGGCAACAGCGAAACATCACTGTCCTCCCACATCCAGAGAGAAAAACAGAGAGAAATGTTGCTCCGCTGCGGAGTTGTGAAGGGTTCGCACCTCGCTCCGCTAATCGCTGCCTTCACCTGCGGCGCCTGCCGCTGTTCAAGGGAAACGTTGTGGAGAATGATCTTCAGCATTGTTGTTCCACACTGGAGGCGTTTTGCGTTGTGAACCTGTTCAAGTCGTTGGCGCTGTGTTGCTTTGTCGACGCAACCAACGCCTTTTGATTTGCGCTGAGACGCAACGCCTTCAACGACCGTTTTGAAATGAACGTGGTTTTCAAAGCCTTGACGCAGTGCTGGGCGAAGGCAGGTTTCACGCTGCGTCTGACTGACCTTCTCTTTTCCTTGTCCGCTTGCAGGTCTGAACCGGCTGGCGGCGTGCGAGAGCAACAAGGAGAAGATCGTGCGGCAGGGGGCGCTGGAGCAGTACACGAAGCTGCTGACGGGGCCGAGCTCGGAGGAGGAACAGCTACTCGTCGCGCAGGCGCTGTGGCTGCTCGCGTTGCACCCGCCCACCCGCCAGGGGGTGCTACAGCAGGCGGCGTGCGTGCAGGGTGAGTAGTGCGTGTATGAGTGCGCATGCGTGGGTGTGGTGTCGCGAAAGGATAGGGTCTGTGCTGTGTGTGTGTGTGTGTGTGTGTGTGTGTGTGTGTGTGCAAGTGTGTGCGGTTTTGTATGTGTGCGTGCGTCTGTGAACTGAACTCTGAGTATGTGTCTGTGAACGGTGTCAGGGTTTTTGTCGTGACGTTAGGAGGCAATGAAATGTTGGAGTGCCTGAACAGACAACTGTTTTCGCATTTTCTCAGTGGCTTCATTCGGCGGAGTTGTCTGTTCTGTGAGAAACGCTCACTGGTGACAGTTTCCAGCAGAACATTTTCTTTGCCCCGAAGACTCGAGTTTTGCTTCTGAGAAGATGAAAGAGAAAGTTGGCAGAAATGTTCACAAAGCTGATTAGAAATCTTTTGGCAAAGCTAACAAGAGAGGAAATGTCAAAAGTTTGAAAGGATAATTCCACATACCAGAAAAGCACAAGAATGTGTAATTTGGCTGAGGATTAAGCAACAGGAAAATAAAAAGCGTAAAACTTTCACATTCGATTTGTTCTGCCAAATTCAGCTCAAATATTTTTCCAATTTGGCTCGACCTGTGCCCCGAGCGATAATGAGCTGTTTGTAAACTCGATGTCACATTTTATTGAAGTGAACATTATTTACGCATGACGAATGAGATCAACTGTGAAATTGCGTGTCACATTTGTTCGAAGCGTTTCAAATGTGCGTCGCGTTTGATAAACTCTGTGTGGATCTCCTCCAAAAGCCGCCCAAGTGAAAACAAAAATGTGTGGCAACGAATATCAACACAGGTCAGTTTGGTATGGACCCGACAGAGTTGCAACCTCTTGGTTTTGTTCCTGCAAGGTGGCAGGTACGTTCTTGCGGCTGGAACACGGTTGGGCTGTGAAAGACGTCGCACGAGCCACACGTGTACATCGCACAAACGCCGTTTTGTAAATTGCCAGATGACAAAACTCCACGACAAGCACTGAAAATTTTGATGTTCCCCATTTTGTGAAGGCAAATGACCAAATTTGGGGAAATTTGGGGAGGAATAAGAAATTGAATTCAATTTGCGGTCACAAAATGAAGCAAATTTTCTAATTGTGGTCAAGCCTTGGTGAGGGGTGGTCAAACAAAGCGACAGCTGTGAGGATCGTAATGAAGTCTGACCACCGCAGTGGGGCCATCACTGCAACGAGACCAGCTTCACACTGAATGCGTCAGGCGTTGCGTTTCTACACAAGTTCAGGGGGCAACGCCTGACGCGTCCAGCGTGAACCCTTCACGTATTGAACCCCGCCAGAATCGATAGTCAATTTCGGAGCCGTGGAGAGTCACTTCAGCCACGAGATAGCCCGGATATCATAGCATTCTCGTTTTCCAATCAGAACAGGAAATTCCGATGGGCGTTTGAGGAGAGGCGTAGTCTGGTATGCTGCAGAATGGTAGATGAAACCTGCAAACTTTTCTCATTTCATTCTCTGCAGTCGTGTATCGGAGTTCGCAACCATGGAGACCACTCCATCACCCAACTTCGTTCCAAACACGAAACTTCAGTCCAGAGTCAGAAACGAAGTCCTCGCTGGCATTTCCCAAGAAAACTTCACGGTTGGGATGGGGCTCTCTGGGGGCTGGGGGTCCCCTCGATCGAATCTCATGTCCCGCCCCTGGGACTTGTCTGGTCCCCTTGTCTGGTTCCCTGCGCGCTCTGGTCTCCCTCCCCCACGTGTGTTCGTGATCCACTTATGCGCGGCTCTGACTGGATTTGAAATTGAGGAATTATTCAGCGATTTCCATATTGATGGCAGATAAGATCGGCCTATTGTAAGAAATACGAGTCAAATTAGTGAAGCCGCATTGAGTTGATTCATCAGGCGGTGGAGCGGGGCGGCTATTTTCTGTCTCGTTAGTCAAATCCCGTCCGTTTCACTGCTGATACGGATCTAATCTGTGGGAAATTCAAGAAAGTCCCACAGATTCTAACAGTTAATCAAGGGTTTGTGGTGCTGGGGGGTTTCACGGTGAAGAGGGTGAACTGAAAGGAAGAGTGAAGATTGTGGTGAAAGGCGCACAATAGTTGCAAAAGCTCTTGGTGCGACTCGAGAGAAAACGTGTCATCAGTGCAAAATTGAAATTGAAATCGGATAGTTTTGTGAATTGCATTCCTCAGCATTTGGTTCTCCCTCCCAGGGAGTCGGCACCTGGAGATCATTCAAACTGTGGAACGGGGACAATTTTGGTGAAAGTGGCAATTTCAGTGATCCAGATCCAGGTCTACCTGACCCCTGTTTGAAGGTAAAAATTGAGGCCAAGGTGAAACTGTTAATCTGTGTGTTGTTGCTGGTCTTGAGCGTTGTTTCCCATTGAAATTCAGTGTCATGCCTGTCGTGTACTTGCACTGAAAATGTGGGTGGCACGAACATAAATTCTCATGATTTACTCTTCCATTTCCCTATCAAGTGCCCAATTTTCCGCTTGGAGAGCGAAAACCTCAAAATGCTGGAGCGGGTAGAGATTATAATTCCGGGCGCAGAAAAATGTCTCCTTTGTGGGAGAGGGAACTTGAATCATGTTGAGGTGATTCGTGTCAACAGAGGAAAAGGCGCACACACTCCTCTCGAGGGGAAGTACACGAGGAGTACACCAAGAGTGTACTTGACTCTGACGAAGGTCAGGATTGAGGGCGATCCTTATCTGTGAAGTATGGTGGTTGATACATTTTTTTGAGAAATATTAAAAAATGTTTTCATGACCAGGTTATTTATTGCACTGAGACGGAAACCTTTCGTGCTGCACGAACTTTCATTGAAATTGTTCAAATTGACGTGCAAGAAAGGCCTGAAAAGAGCAACGTTCACTGGTGTGTTTGGTTGATTTCTTCCGCTGACTGTCTTGCAAACTTTTTTTTGCGACGCTGTGCACCATTCGCTGTGAATCGGGTGTCGACTTCGCACCGAACGTATCCTGTCACTCTCGAGTCAGACACAAACGACGCATCAAGAGATACTCGCGCCATTGAGAGATTCCCAAATGAGTCAACAGTGGCAGCGAAAGGTGAAAGTGACACAAGTCGGGTAAATTTGCACGTGGCTTTGTGGTAATGAGAAAAATCGCTTTGTGGCTGGGTGTTGAATAGCGGAGCTGCTGACACGGGAAGCGAGAAAGTTTTGACAACTCAATTCTCATGGAGGGATGAAGCGAAGTGTATATTTCCTGCATGGAAACGAGCAAATATTTTGAAAAGCTTTCCTGAGCTGATTTCTTTCGTCCTCGCCCTATCCCTCACTTCCCAGGAAGAATTCTTGTTTTTCAAGGACCTGGGAGCACCCTGTGAGTACTCAAACCACCTTGAATTTTGTTGAATATGTGGAACCGTCGGCTGCCAAGCATGTTATTTCCAAGCTTTTTGTGCCTTCGGCGCACAGAGTGCGGAGCAGCCTGCCAAGTCCCTGATCATTGAGACGACGTTCAGATAAGTTTATCTGCCCTGAGATCAAGACAGCAGCAAGTCACGGAAGTCGTTGTCAGGTCAGAGGTCGCAGAACTGAGTGGTTGGGGTCGGGGTTGTGCAAACAAGGGACGCGGGGCGTAGTCAGGGGTCGCGTGTGACGGGTAGTTAGGGACGCGGGGTCGGTCACCCCGGTGACAGACAGCCAGCTCTGATGAGTTGCATCACGTGTCCCTTTCCACGCCTCTGCGCTCGGACAGAAAAAAAGAGGAATTTGTACTTTTTGGACTTGCGGAACATCAATTCGTATCTTGCCCCAAGGCGCGCACGGAGAAATTGCTTGGATGTCAGAAAACAATCGACGTCGAATGCATCACGGGAGCAGGTCTGCCAGGAGTGCATTTCACGCTTTTTGCTCTCGAGTCTGATTGCTGACGATTCTCGTAAAGTTGGCTTTGAATGGGTCGAGTGGGGTTTGATTCTGCAGAGGTTCCGATGTGAAACATTGAAACAGGTTCTTTGTGTTAAATTTTCCAAAAACCTGCACTGGATTTTCCAGGCTCCAAAACTTCTTGCTGTGCGAACCAGTTTGAACAGTGGATTGATGTAGCTGGGTCTGAGCAGGCAAACTCCTTGAAGCGAACATACATGTTATATATTATTCGTTACAGACTCGAGCTGAATGACAAGCCATGTTTTTTTCTGCCCACCCAGTCGAAAACAAACAAATTGCAGGTTCTTTGATCACCACAGGGAAAATATTTTCTCCAGCGTGAATTTTTCAAAGCAACCATCAGTTTAGATTTGCTATCTTTGTGCTGTGTTTCTGGACCTGTGTATGCTGTAAACTTGCCGTGTATGCAAGATATCCGCGCAGCGGTGCAAAGGTCCCTCTTTGATGTGCGCGCAGGTATCTCAACAGTAAAAGCCACTTGACTCAGAGCAGAACGACTCAGTCGGACTGGCAGAGCACTTGGGTACACGTCGTCTGCGTCTGCCATTTGATCATCTGTGTGTGTGTGTGTGTGTGTGTGTGTGTGTGTGTCTGTCTGTCTGTCTGTTTGTCTGTCTGTCTGTTTGTCTGTCTGTCTGTCTGTCTGTCTGTCTGTCTGTCTGTCTGTCTGCATGTGCGCACTCTGTACGTGTGCGTGTGTGTTTGTGTGTGTGTGTGTGTGTGTGTGTCTGTCTGTCTGTCTGTCTGTCTGTCTGTCTGTCTGTCTGTGTTGGAGAGGTGAAGTGATGATAATGATGTGTGTGTGTGCCTGTCTTTTCGTTTTCTCGCAGTCATTGTCATGGCCAGGTCCCATTCTAAATCTGGTCGCCTATATCTGACCCTCGTCCTGTGAGCGTCTCTCTTCTCTCCGCAGCGCTCGACGTCATGGAGCAAACGACGCAGCGCGAGGAGATCCGACGCATCGCGCGCGGCGCGCTCTGGGTTCTCCATGGCAACGTGACCAGCTACCGCCCGCCGCCCAAACCCAGTAAGTGCTGGCCTCCTCCGCCTGACGCCCAGCTCAGTAAGTACGCCGCCAAGCCGCCCAAAGGCTCGCTTCATACAGGCTGCGTCACGCGTTGCGTCACTGTAAACCACGGGTGCTGCGGCGACTCAGCCCGACACTGTGAAAACAGAAACGCAACGCGTCATGCATTTTGTGTGGAGCAGGCCACGACGTTTTCGTCCCTCCCAGAACTGTGAGTACTCATCTGCCTGACCAGTGAGTTTCCCCCGACGATGTCAGGCCAAATTCTGCCTGGGTGCACTGCTGCTGCAGTCCCTGCCTGGCTCTCAAAGGGGTCTCCCCTCCGCCCTTGGTCTGATCACCCAAAGCAACAGACCTGAGGCAGCCTGTGTACTGACTCTGAACCCTCATTGGTGCGTGCAAATATTCTTGTAGGTTGAGAATTTAGATCTAGTGGTTGACTGACGTGGTGTCATGCCCACTTGACTGCTTTTCTGACCAGAAAGGCGAGTTTCAAAGTATGGGGTGGTTTTATTGTGTGATTTTGTGTGGATACTATTTGCCCGAGTGCCAGTGTCCGCCAGATGGCGACTTGTATCCTGCGCGAGGCGCGAACCACGTATGGTTTGGTCCCAAACCACCACCACCGCCAAGGCCGGTTCTGTGGGATATCATTGGGGATTGTACTCATGCCAGGACGTCCTGAGAATTTTGCCAAATTGTGTTTACTCATTGTTGCAATTTTGCAAAAGTGGGATCCTGCTCGCAAAGACCGAACCCTGAATCTTCTGACCAGAGCCAACATCCTGCCCACCTTTGCCCAAATCCGTTCAGGACAAAAAATCACACAGACAATGCAATGTGCTGGTGTTCCTTGTTTTGTCTTGTTTTTCGCTCGAATTTTGAAAACTTCACCCTGTTACGTGGCTGCCTAAATTCTCACGGGCAGACAATGGCCAGGAACGCACCAACTTTTTGCAATCTAATTTTGTGATGCACAAATTTTCACATTTCACTGGAAATCATCCGAACGCGTGTTCAGCTCGGAGTTCGTATTTGTATCTCCGCAGGTTCGAGCACGGATGCAACGCAGCCCGGAGGTCACGTGCTCATCAGCTACCAGTGGTCGTGCAAGGGCGTCTGTCTGCGCGTGCGCGACCGCCTGCGCGTCGCGGGCTACAAGGTCTGCATGGACGCCGACAACATGAGTGAGTACTGCGCGCTGTTGGGACCAACGCGTTTTGTTCGCCTCATTGCGTGGACGCATCGCCTGTTGACAAAAGAAAGAGGTGCGCAAGCGCACTGCGAATCCACCCAAATGCACGAGTGCGGTTTTGTTGCAGCGTACACGAGTCTGGAGTCGATGGCGGAGGCGGTGTGGCGCTCAGAGGTCGTGCTCGTGTCGCTGTCGCAGAAGTACAAGGACAGCCCCGCCTGCAGAACAGGTGCGTACAGAGAGAGAGAGAGAGAGAGAGAGAGAGAGAGAGAGAGATGCGCGCCACACACACACACACACAGATGCGCACACACACACACACACACACACACACACACAAAGATGTGCATACACACACACGCGCGCCTGTACTCTTGGAAGCTGAGATTATGGTGAAACGAGGCCGGGTCAGCATCGACGAAACCACAGCTCCAGGGGACCCACGTGTTCCTTGTCACGAAACTGCCGCTCACTGAACGCGCGTATTGTTTTCAGAATTGGAGTACGCGCGGTGCCTGGGTCGTCCGATCGTCCCCCTCAGGATCCAGCCCCGTTACAACCCTGACGGCTGGCTCGCTGAGGTGAGCACGCTGCACACTGTGTGGATCAGCGTTGCGTGCATCAGCTTTGCGTCCTTTCAAACATCGATGAGGGTTGGGCGACGTTTACGTTCAGGGTGTTGCAAGTTCGTCTTTGATCAACACTGACACAAAGACAAGAACAAGAGCCGCACCCGAGAACGTCCAACAACGTCCGCGGAAAAAGTCTTGGTCATTTTCTCGGGAGTAAAGTTTTCTGAAATTTTCTGACCTGGCGCCACCTTGTGCTGAATCTTTCAAAACGCATGTGGTTCCGCAGGTGGTCGGCACGAACCTGACGTTCGACTTCACCAACGAGGAGAACACGGACTCGATGCTGCCGAACCTGGTGCGCGAGTTGAGCAGCAGAGGGCGCTACAAGATGCCGGAGATCAGCGACGGTAGGGGGCGACATGCGCTGCGCGAACTGAGGATCGGGTCGCGCTGACTGCGTCACTCGTTGGTTCCGGAAAATTTCACGATCATGCACCCCAACTTGTGGTCCCAAATCTGGCGTTAAGGTCCCAAAGAAAAATGGTTAACTCACTGGACGCAAACCTCTTGATGCTCACTTTGGGGTGAAAAGGCGCGTGACAAACACGGAACTGGAAATGACGTTCCCACACTGAGTGTCGAGTGAGGGTGGGGGTCGTGCGTTGCTGGATCAGTTTTCTGTTCAGCAACAAACAGAACTTTTCACCTCTGTGGACCACGTAGTCGGAAAAGACTGGATGCAGTGTGTGAAGAAAGTGCAGAAAAATTTTACCGCCGCATTGCAACGCTTTGCAGGTTTCAAGGCGGTGAAGGGTTCGAGTCCGACGCCGTCGGTGCTGACGATGATGTCGGAGGCGTCGTCGGCGTCGGACGCGCGGCAGGCGGCGTTCCTGCGCCTCGCGGGGTGGACGTCGGGCGACGTGACGCGCTGGCTGAGCGACAACGGGCTCGCTGACGTGCAGGAGCGGTGAGGGTGCACGCACGCATACACACACACACACACACACACACACACAGACACACACGGGCCCCAAACATGGACACGCAAACTTGACACACGCACGCACACATCGGCTGCAAACAGGGGCACACACACTCAACACACACACTCAACACACACACACACACACACACACACACACACACACACACAATCGTATCAAGGCTTTGTCAATGTCATTGCCCCTTCTCGTTTCTTTTCACTGGCCCATCCACATCATCATTGGACTGTGTCGTGAATTGCACGCGTTCCTCACACGAGCGACAGGTCGTGACACAGATGTTCGTCTCTCTGCAGGATGCAGGACGTGAACGGAGAGCTGCTGTTCGAGATCAAGCGGATGCAGAAGGACGCGCCCGAGACGTTCTACCGAACCCTGGCCGCGGATCTGCATCTCGACTTCCTCACCGTGCTCAAGTTCACGCGCGCGCTCGACCGACTCTGAGGCGAATCGCTTCGAAATGAATCGATTTTGTTTCCGTTCGACCGCGGCCGGTGTTTTCGGTGATCTGAGGTGAGGGACGATTCGAATCGAATCGGTTCTGACGTCGGCTGCTGGTGTATTCAAGTGACCTGCACCTGCACAGGAATGCTCTGTTTTTCTGTGGGCGTGGCGTGTTTGTGTGCCATACCCTTCGTGACGTCGGCGTTGGGCTTCGGGCAGAATCACCCAAACAGTTACACTGCCAGTGAGAGGGACAAACACTCGGCACCTCCGGTCCCAGGAATGTTGCGCACGACGAAGCACACAAGGACTGTGCTGCATGCTGGACAAGAACGGAGGATTTCAGAAGGACTTTCACACACTGGACTGCCGTGCAGAACCCCATCCGGAGCAGTATGCGGAGTTTGCGACTCGCACAAAAGTGGCACGCGGGAACTGAGGTACTCCAAGTGTCGTTGGGTGTTGTGGCGCCTCGTGAACGTGAAGCAAAACCCCACTGAGTCGGCGCAACTCTACGTTGGCAGAGACCAGAGACGAGACAGTAGAAAGTCACGCAGAACAAGTCTCGCAGAGCTCTGGAGAACGTGGTCCAAGGCGTTGGCTCGACAACGGTGTTGCGAGAAAATACCTGCGCATTGAAATCACTGAAGTCGCTGCAGGATCTGCTGTGCGTGGTGCCTGGATTGGCTTGTTGTGACAGGAAGAAACAGCAACACAAAGACGCAAACTTCGAATCAAGACACGACACCAGGACGCGTGAGATCTGATCTGATGGCTGAACTTTGTTGTCAGTGGAAATGTACGCTGAATATGAAAGGATTTGATTTGTTCATGAACTCTTGCCTCTTGACAACGCGAATGTGGCAGTGAGACGTGGGTGTGTCCACTCTCCGGCGGGTTCAGAGACCCAGGGTCCGGCCCTGTCTGTCTGTGCCTCGCACCCTCGCAATTTTCTTTTTCGACGGAGAAACTTTCTTCTGGGACAGCCTCAAGGGTCAGAGCCCGGTTCGAAGTGAATCCTGGATCTGCTGTTGGGTTTTGATGTTTGTCTATGTTCACACATGTGGTGCTAGTCCTGTAGCGTGTAGCAAATCTATTTCAACAGTGTGTAGATGGCATTGCCTTGGGAAGAGTGCGTTGTGGATCTGAGGCTCACGAAGTGTCCAGATTTGCGCGAAATTGTGACCGGAGACCGTGGCTTGGATGTTGAGAGCTGTGCACACAAGTTTGGTGTGTCATGCGTTATGCCATTGCAAAGTTGATCTGATCGGTCGCTGAGTCAGCGCAGCTCCAGAGTTTCGTAACGCATGACGCAGGCCACGTGAAACTGGCCGCGACACCAGTCCTTACAGAAATCAAAAACAAACACTTTTTGCGGAGAAGGGTACGGTTCAGTGCGACTCGGAAAAACGCGAAAGCGAAACTACTTCAGGGGCATTTTTAAGCGTGTGGTCCCGAAGGGTGTTACCACACGCTTAGTGTAATCACCATCAGTCTGTATGTGGACATGTTATGGGGGGGTGGGGGGCCCCTAACTCAACATGGGTCATCACCAAAAAATTTTTTTTCTTAAAATGGGCTAAAAATGATTCTGGCAAAATTTCATCAACTGCGAACGTTTCTATGGACCTCACGCTATATAGGCGTAGCCTTCTTGTTCGAAGAAGTTGTGTGTTTCTTGTCTGAGGTTGGGTTCACGGTGGATGTGTCGCGCGTCACCTCAACGAACGCTGCGTCGCCAAATCTGACGTTGACGTAAGACGGAAGTAAGGCTGTCCAGTCGGAAATAGGGGTTGGTACAACTGCTTCTCTTGCCGCCCAAGTTTGCAATACAAACCTGCGTTTTTGTAACCTTTTGCATGTTCAAGGGGGGGGGCAAATTGTTTTGTGTGTGTGCAAGCTGAGCTGCAAAATGATACAGAGCTAATCTCGCGTGAATTTCACCGTGTCTTCTCATTCACGAGAGTTTCTACTGCCATTTGCGATGTTGTAATTTCTCAGACAGAAACCGCCATTTTACGTCGTCCATGCTTGGCGTTTTTCTCATCCTGTTTGCAAAAAAAATATTTCGTGCTGCACCCCGAAAACAAATTTTCTTCGCAGCACACACACACACAAATCACGCACGCACCTGCAGTACGCCCCAGCCCCGTTTTCTGCCAAATTTGACTCCAATGTCGTTGTCCCCCTTCCCCGCACAAGTCATAAATTGGAGGTTTCTGCCATGTGCTCCTTTCTGTAGTCCTTGAGCTTTTGTGATACGAGCACTCTCCTCTTGGCTTCGATACTAGTCGCCTTTGTGTGTTGTGGAAAAAATCAAAATGTTTGGAGAAAACTGATGTCGTTGCCATGGTGCTGCAACGCGACACATGGCGAGAGAAGTCACTTGCGTTCGTTGGATGTAAGTTTGACATTTCAATCAAATTTTACCATTTGATTTTGACTTTGAATGTTTGGACTTGCGATGTATCGAAAGATGAACTGGAGCACAGGTGTTGACTGACCGAGAAGGACCCGTCAGACCAGACTCCTCGTGACGTCAGTGGAAACTTCAATGCAGTCTTTGTATCTATGCAGTTCGTAGAGATATTTATTACACAACTTCCGTTGGTTTACAGTGTATAAAGTTTATGAATATGTAATAAACAAGTATGTGAAGAAGGAAACAATTTGTCAACAACTGAAGACAGCGCGTCGGATCTGAACGGTTCGCAACTCCAGAAAGTCTCCGTTTTCAGGGAAATCAACAACAAAAGAACAATTTCACTTCGCTGACAAATAGTCAGCGTCTAAGACTGAACCTCTGCACGCACGTGCAGATATTATGGGGCCTGTTCTCAAAATCAAAATGGGGAATAATAGCCAACATTCGTGTGGTTTTCGTGGGACGAGACGGAAACATGGTCTGCAACGTGAAAGTTAATTTCTCTGGCCCGTTTCACACTGGATGAGTCCGGTAAGATGGAAATGGTTCTTGCGTTGCTCAGATGATGCAACGTCTGACGCATCCAGAAGGAAACTGAGCAGAGTCTTTCCCGGTTTGGCTCGTACAATCTGCATCGAATTGAACCAACTCGATGTGAGTGAACTCACACATCTCGTCTATACTGAGCCCCAAGTTCACACTCAATGTACAACAGTTATGACAATTGCAAAATTTCCTACGTGCCAACACTATCAAACGCGTTGCATAAGGTAGTTCTGACGAAGTTTTGCACTGATGGAACTGCAGCCTGGTTCAATATGCAGAGATTCCTGTATTCGTTCACTACAACACTGACTGCTGGCTCCTGCAACGTTACACAAGGTACCCGAAAGGAGAAACTCTTCAGGTCCCAACCAAACGTCGCAAAGTGTTCCAGTGTCTGTCACCAATGGGCTGTTCTGTCGTTTTGCCAGGTCAGCATCGCATCGTGGTGTCAATAGAACCAGCTCACTCACTCACTCGACACGAATTCATGATTGCCAATGATGCACAAAAACAGGAAGAGACATTGACATTGATGTGCACAGCAGATCTTGATGTACCAGCCAGATGTCGGTCAGGAGGAAGAATATGTCGTCCTGTCCTGACAGTTCTGAATTTTCACCTTCAGCTGCAACACAGGGTATCTGTCAGGGTACAGAGCACAGCAACTGCGCTGAAAAGTCTGAGCAATCGCCTGAATTGAACCATTGCTTCCATTGGATGAAATTTCTGCGAACCAGCTCCCAGCGTGCAGGAACCGTCCGGCACTGAGAACCAGACCTGGCTGGAATCCACACTTGCGTCCCTGTGTGTGTGTGTGTGTAAGCCAGGCCGGACTTGCACAGGAATAGCTCACGCAGCCTTGTGCAGGGACACGATACGCCCACGTACCCAGTGTGGACGCAGTCCAACAGAGAGATGTGGCGTCCTTGTCAATTTTGAAGAGCTTTTCTGAGCGGGGGGGGGGGGGTGTCAGGGAGGGGGTCAGAACTGCACGTCTCAAGAGTCCCCGGTTTTATCGAGGTCAAGTGGTGCGGTGGAGCCGTCGTCCAGTTTGACCTCGATCTCAAGTGCGTCGGCCTTGACCTTGGCCCCACCCGGGGTCTCCTCGTTCAGCACGGCGGCCGGCAGCTCCCCTTCCACCAGCTCCTGCAAACAGCAACATATTGTTGTCGTGATATCTGTCGGCGCCACTGGAAATCGCCTCAACGGGCCAACAAAATTGATGTACCCTCCAAAGTTGTTCTCCAACTCTCCAAGACCCTGCCCTAAGGGTCCCACCCGCTCTGAACCAAATCCTGGGAGCCGCCATGTTTTGGCATTTGTTTCTTTGAAGGGGCGTTGCCCACGGGCGGGGGGGGGGAGGCCAAGAAGAATTTTTCCGTGATAAAATAAAAGTTGTCCGCGCAAACGAAAGGTCTCTCTCACGCGCGTGCGCGCACAGTTACACGCAACGCACCTGGTTGAGGAGGTCTTCGTGCTGTTTGATGAGCTTCTCCCGGCGCTGTTGTTGTCGCTGCAGCCGCTGCGTCGCCTTGGAGACGCCGGGACCAGGTGGCGCCCTCTTGGTGGGTTTCTTCCCCTCACCGGGAGGCGTCGCCTCCGTCGCTTCATTTCCGTTTGACTGCGACACGTATTCGGCGGTTCCTTTACGTTGCTTGGTGGAGGGTTCAGCACCTGACTCCACGTTCCCTTCGCTCTCCTGAGAGTTCACGTCCTCGTTACCCTTTTGTCCAGCCCCCACCTCACGCTGTCCGACTTTTACCCTCCTGCAACCCGTGGGTTCGTGTTTGCGGCGGTGAGCGTGTTCGTCGTGCCCGCTCACTATCAGATCGACGGTGGCGCCGCCGCCGGGCCCCGCCGTGTCGCTCTGCAGCTTCTTGAGCTGCAGGTTCTGTTCGTAGCGCCGCTGTTCGTTGTGGCCGCCGCCGCTCACGAGTCGGTCGAGAGGCGAGACGGCGGCGCCGTCGCTCTGCAGCTTCCGCAGCTGCAGGTCGCGCTCGTAGCGCTTCTGCTTCGTCGCGAGCGCCTCCATCTTCTCCAGATGGCGCTGCCACACTTTGCTCGGGGGCCGCGCAGGCGCAGTGGGCGTTTCCTTCTGCAAGACAACAACACGTCTTTCTTTTCCTGTCCTTTGGTCAAGGGGCGTGTGGTGTGGACAGAAGTCACTTTGGAAAGGGGATGTGAACTTCCGAGTGAAAGCGGTTTCTGACGGAAAAGACAGCTACGGCACTAGATTCGCGCCTGAAAAGCGCTGCTGTATCTCACAAATTCAATGAATCCCACACAGCACAAAAACTCCGCTTTCGTTGTAGATTTTGACAACAGTTATGTGCGGAGCCAGAACACCATCAAGCAGTTTTATGAACAAGAAGGTCAAAGCGGCTTTCGTCAGGAACTCCTCACCTGTGGTTTGGGTTCACTTCCGCTGCCGGGCTGCGGCGCCACCGTCGGACTGTGACCGGAAGCGGCTGGACTCTGCACGAGGGTCGTGCTTTGCGCGCCGTATCTAGGCGACCGCCGCGTCTGCGTCGCGCTTCTCAACGCTGATTGGCTGCTGACAGCGGACGATGTGGGAATTTCTGAGTTTCTGACTGGCGTTTGCTGTTTGGGCGTTGCCTGGTTGGACGCGTTGGACGACGACGTCACACAGGACGATGGCAGAGGATCGTTGTCAGAGGTTTTGACAGGAGACCCTTTAGACATCCCGTGTCCTTTGGCAAACTGCAAAGAAAGTCGTGAAATTTAGATTTATAAAATTCCGAACGGCATGTTCAGATTTGGGATGTGAAGGCGTAATGAGTACGCATGCGCACCCTCTGTGTCGGCAGCAGGCGTCTCGGCTTCGCGTTAGCAGCGTCGTGCGCCGGGCTGCGTTCTCGCGTCGCCGGCGGCGGCGGCGGGGAAACAGCGCCGCCTGGAGACAACGCCGGCGGACTGCCGACGCCACGCGCTGATGCTGCCGGTTGTTTTTGCGGACTAAGTTGCGGACTGAACTGCGGCGGCTCTTTTCTCTGCTCCTCGTCCTCCTCCTGTCCCGTTTTCACCTGCAACTGCGAAATACCCCAGGATCAAAAATGAAACCTTTGGAAAATCTCACTTCAAAAGTGGGCACAGTTTGTTCTCCCTGGCAGAAAAATCAATTGTTGATCTTTCTGCGTTTCTACTGCGCTTGACTCAGTTCTGTGAATTGTTTATTGTTTGGCCATTTTTGTAAACAGTAAAATTTGACGTGCGCGTACCACCAACGGTTGTTCAGGGAGGCCTCCCTCCTTCTCTTCACCATTCTCCGTCTTTCGTCGTTTGGTTGTCCCTTTGTTCTGCGAGCAAGAAAATGTGAAACTGTTGCTCTTCTATCTGCCTCACTAAATTGTTCACTGGAACCACCCAAAAAGCCAATGCCACTCACTTGGTCCTCCCCAGGGTGAGATGCGATGTGCTCTCGAAGCTTGGTGTACGAGTTGAATCTGAAAAGACGCCCCAAGAAACTTATTTCGTCACAAGAACAATGTTGAACTGCGGCTGTTCAGCAGACAGATGTTGGTTCCAGGTTTGTTACCTTCTGCTGCACAGAACACACATGAAGACGCCCAGGTTGAGACCCTCCTCCGGTTTGTTGTCCTGCTCATCTTTGTGCACCTGTGTCAAATTCATCAACTGTCAATCAGCCCTACGTTTTGTGTTTCCATTGACAGAAGCTGACGCATTTCCAGCCAGTTGATACACAGTACAAATTGAAGTTTCAATGTGTCTAACCATTTTTAGACGTGCATTGTCCATTTCAACAACAAACCCCACAACATCTGACCTGTTTGGTGTGCTCCCTGAGATTCTCCGAGTTGGCAAAGTGTTTGTGGCAGAACTGACAGACGTAGCTCATATACTCCTCAACCGCGTCCTTGTGTAGTTTTCTTGAAACAAGAACAACATACACTGAACATCAGAAACGCCCTTCACACAACACAAACACACTCCAAAGCGTGCACACGCACGCACACAAACATACCTTCGGTGCTCCGCCAGTGCTTTCGCTGTTGTGAAATATATTTGACACAGCTCACAAAACATTTTTGTGTGCTGGTTTTTCACGTGTTTCTGAAAAGGAATCGTCGTTGGCATTAAAAGAAAGAAATGACGTCACACAAGCCGTGAGAGCTTTTCCAAAATTTTGGGACCAGACCCCCACCCCCTCTTGCACTCCCAATGTCTGCGCACATACCCTTTGCATATGCACTGTAAAACACCATAGTGGCTGCATCAAGCGCGATTGAAGTTCGTGAAGATACGGGGTTCAGTCATTTAATGATGAGAATCTTCATGGTCAACTATTGACACAGATCGACGACTCTCACGGCATTATTCTACGGCATCACTGAGTCGTCGAGACTCGGTTCCAAACATGAAGATTCTCATCATTAAATGACTGAACCCCGTATCTTCACGATGCAGGTAAGTTGAAGTTGAAGAAGTAAATACTGACCAGGTATGACAGTTTCCTCTGGAATCTCTTCTCGCACAATTCACACTCAAATGGGGAATCCTTGTGTGAGTTTTTGTGATTGGACAAATCGTAGTCAGAGATGAACACCAAACCACAGATGTCGCAGCTCGGCCGATCAGCTGGAAGAACTGTACAGACAGAGATTCAGTTTGATAAACATCTGGGACCAACATGCGCACTGAAGTCTGAGGCATCTAAGAGCTCCATGTTGGAGGCTTCTTCGGTGACGCTGCCAACACTGATGCCAGAGACAGCTCCAGGGGTGCATGGTCCGTATCCGAGTTTCTTCCTGGTCCAGTACAACATTGTTCGCTTTCTTTCGTCAAAGGTTCAATTGACACTCCCCTCCCCTGGAGGATCGGAATCCCTCGGAGCGAACCCGGACCCGCCCCCCTGGATCGGGGTTCACTCACTCTCGCTGCCGGCGTCCTTGCTGAGCTGCGCAGCCTCGCAGTACTTGAGGTGCTGCTCGAGGTCCTTGTGGCTGAAGAAGCGCATCGAGCAGCCGGTGCAGACCGGCTTCCCCTCGATCACCTTCTTCATCGCCGTCATGAACGAGTCTTTGAAATAGAACCTCGTCTCCGACATCTCGGCGTTGCTGAAACCAAATCACCTGACAAGTCAAACTTCGTGTTCGCGTTCTACTCAAACCGGAGTCACACAGAACACTGGCTGGTTGTACGATTCCTCTGCAAGTGACAGGTGTCCGCGTTGCTGAGCCGACACTATGCCCAATGCAAACCCAACCTCAGGAACACGAACCAACTTGCCCAATGCAAACCAACTTGACCACAGGCGGCCACGTACTTCTTGATCTGTCTGGGATTGCGAAACATGGAAAATGGTTTTGTATTCCAAAGGACGATTGGGGAGTGAGGTTTTGGGCTTGCACGCTGCTGCTTGATCGCGATGGCCACTTGTCATTGGCACGGACAGCGAAGACTTGGCAAGAGTCCAGCGCGACTCATTTCCACCGTTAGATTTTGTCGCAGGTAGGTGATTTTCACACGAAAGACAGATCCTGGTTGCCAAACCTCGGAGAACTCAATGCACTGTCCAGACTTGTCAAACAAATCCAGCCACAAATATTTTTGGTTTGTTATTTCGAGCGATAATTTGAAGCGGCGAAAAGTGTTTCAGAATTTGCACTTACTTTGTTTCGTTCACAGTAAAATCATGACAAAGGTAGATCTGAAATGACTACATAGAACTCCTGCTTGGTACATATCGTGCAGTGACAACTGAAATAAGCCACAAGCTGTCAATTTTTTGACAGTTTTCAAATCTTGACAAATTGCGATTGCCTACGCTTGCAAATGCTGAAGAGGACAATTTCAACCTTCGTCAACAGAAGTGGGTCAGCTTTGCTGTAAAGTTTTGCACTGTAATGCTTTGCATTCTGCCAGAAAATGCAAGACAAAAGAATAATTTTGTTCTTTTCAAGCCAACCAAAGCAAAGTGAACGACAAATTTGATCGAAATCCTTTTGCTCGAATTTTAAATTTGTGGGTTTTCGCTTGCTTGGCGTCGGAGCACCTGCTTCGCGCGCTCAGCTCAACAGTTGGATGAAATGGAACGAAGGCGTAACTTGCAAGACTGCAAATTATCTTGATTTGCTTTTTATTGTGAGAGAAACGGAGACTAACTGAACTACAGATGGATTACGAAGATGACGTGGATGTTCGTGAGCAGATGTTCCACAATGCTGTCCGCGAGTACATCGTAAGTTTAGCCTCTCGAATTCCTGCATCTCAAAACGTCCAGTCTGGATGTCGGTTGTGGTTTCTTTTGTTGCCCCTCAGAACAAAGACACTGGATTCTCGCCAAAGAAATTTGTGCATCTCACGTGAACAAAGCTGATCGATTGGAACGATACAGTGAAGAATTTGAACGATTTTTTGGACTTTACAAGGCCCGAAGGTGCCTGGCGTAGTCAGGGAAAGGAAAATGGACTTTTGAATCCAGACAGGTCAAGTGTCGGACTTGCTTGACGCTTGCAATTTCTTTTGGGGTTTGAGTTTGACTAGACTAGACGTCCACGGAATTTTGAAGATCACAGTGTAGTCGTTGTTGAATCCTTGGCAACAGATTCGACATAAAAAGTGGTGGAATTCATTCGGAGGTGACTCAGAGGGGGCATGAGCACACGTCATCCTTATCAGGGATTCAGGTTGCGCAATCCATCCAGACTGAACTCAGATACGCCAAGACTGGTCTCTGAGCAGCTTCACTCCAGCTTCTTCCTTCAATTAAAGAAATGGAGAGAAACGTGAGAGGCCACGCACAAATGAAGCCACCTGCACTGCAAGAAAATAATTGTGTCCCAGGACATGTTGATTCCGGTCATGACAAACGTTATTCCACTGAGAAATTCGAGTTTGTTTTGAGTTCCTCCCACTTGCACTCCCACTTGCATGTTTGTTTTCAAGTTGAGTCCAGATTTACGAGGGAGCACTCGTCATGTTGCACGCGCTGTTCAAGGCTGTGATCGTCGGAGCACATAGCGGAAAAGTGCAAGGTGAATCTCGACTCGTATCGAGCATCTTTGCTCGTGCACGAAGTGCACGAATCTTTTGTGGCCTTGATCTCTGCGCAGTGACTGAAAAATTCACCTTTTGAGCACAAGACAAGCTGTAAATGAGAAAACATGGCTTGGACTCAATTCACTGTTCACTTGCAAAAACACGTGTTGGGTTTCTTATGCAAGCCACGAACAGAGTGGGTTTTCTGTTGACGTCAGACTTATCAGTGATTACGTGGATGGCTGATGGACGACTCTGGATTTGTGACTCGATCCCGGCTCAGACAGCGGGATGTTGGGATCGAGGGGCGTCGGTGTGACGAGAATAGATCCGCCCCAGCTGATCGCTGAACATGTGCTCAACAGCGATCGAGCGAGCGGGGGACTTCTGTGCACTGCGAGTCTGTGGAAAATGACACACGTATTGCTTTTTTGTACGGAAAGCACAGCTTGAAAATGCCAAACTGGCAGATGAACTTCGCGTGATGTGAAAGATGCAGTTCATGATGCAGATGAGAATCTGTCTTGTTCAGGCAGCAGTTGGCATGGAAATGACTCACGGTAGTGTGTACCGTGCATGTGTTCGTCTGAAAATGGTTGGAAGTCACATTCAATCAATTTGCCAACAACATGTTCTGCTGCTGTTGTATCAATTTGGTACAAAGGTGGCAAACTGTGAAAGAGAAAAAGTGTGATTCGGGATGCTCTTGCGACACAAAAGAACTGCAAAGCCAGGTTTCGCCTCGCTGTCAAATGAGTGCAAATGAGGTGAGGGAAGACTTCAGGGCCCTTCAGCACGCAGTGAACCAAGGTTCACACACCAAACACCCACGTTCGTGCGAGAGCGTGTTTCCTTTTGAGTGAGCTTTTCAATGGCGAAACGGAATGGGATACTCGTATGCGTGTGCACGAGCAGATCGTACGAGGGGATAACCAATTCTGCTGTCCGGTGAGTGGCCTTGCGACTGGTCTGCATGTTCTTCCACTGAGTTCTTCGTCGGTCATAGACTACTGTGACCCTGTCTGTGTCAGTGCGGCCTTGCCGATCAACAGAGACAGACCTTCCTTGTGAAACATGAAGCGTGTGAGCGAAATACCAATTCATCTGCAACAAAGGGTGAACATTTATTTCTGTCAAAAACTTGGGATTAGAGAAGAGCCCCCCACTATGGGGCACAAAATTTTTGGGCAGGAAGGCTTCTGATTGGTCTAGAATTCAAAATCCAGCCTTCTGATTGGTCCAGAGGCCTAGTGCCCCATAGTGGGAACAAAGGAAAATAACGGTCATT